>JACCEE012762678.1_pt1 | contig 78239 bp, 77 predicted proteins | sample 7449931 | NCBI WGS metagenome assembly JACCEE01 (sample SAMN15323457, study PRJNA562643) | freshwater metagenome | isolation source: river surface water | place: USA:Blue River Watershed | collected 2017-08-19
CGGCGGAACAGGATGCCGTTTTTACCGGACAGTTCTTTGGCTTTCATGAGCGAACCGTCGGGCAGTTGCACGCGGCTGCCGCCGGTGATGTAGCAGCCGGCTTCGACCACGCAGTCGTCGCCCAGCGAAATGCCGATGCCGGCGTTCGCCCCCAGCAGGCAGCGCTTGCCGACCTTGATGACTTCCTTGCCGCCACCCGACAGCGTGCCCATGATGGACGCGCCGCCACCGATGTCGCTGGCGTCATCGACCACCACGCCGGCGCTGATGCGGCCTTCCACCATGCTGGCGCCCAGTGTGCCGGCGTTGAAGTTGCAGAAGCCTTCGTGCATGACGGTGGTGCCGCTGGCCAGGTGCGCGCCCAGGCGCACGCGGTCGGCGTTGGCGATGCGCACGCCACTCGGGATCACGTAGTCGGTCATCTGCGGGAACTTGTCCACGCCCTTGACTTCGAGCAGGCGGCCTGCAGCGCGGGCCTTCAGGCGGGCGGCGGGCACTTCGCTCACGGCGCAGGGGCCAAAGTTGGTCCAGGCCACGTTGGCCAGCAGGCCGAAGATGCCGGTCACGTTGGCGCCGTGGGGTTGCACGAGGCGGTGGCTCAGCAGGTGCAGGCGCAGGTAGGCGTCGTGGGTGTCGGCGGGCGCATCGGCCAGGCTCTTGATTTCGGTGCGCACGGCCACCACGGTGGTGTTGCGCACGCTGCAGGCGTTCAGGGCCTGGGCCACGTCGGTGCCCAGGGCTTCGGCCGCCTCAGCGGCGCTCAGGCGTTGACTGCCGCTGGCGGCAATGCCATCCATCAGCTCGGGGGCCGGGAACCAGGTGTCCAGAACGGTGCCGTCGGCGGCCAGGGTGGCCAGGCCAATGGCGCGGGCGCCGGTGGTGACGAAAGTGCTCATGTGTTTTTTCTCCGAGGGTCGTGCCCGCATGTCGTTGGGGTGAACCCCGGATTATCCGTGACTGCTGTAAGGGACACGGGGCTGTCGGGTCTTTGGTCGGGGGGGGGGCGGCTGTCACTTTTTGCCAATGCCTTTGAGCCTTGAGGCGATTGCGGACGGGCCAGGAGCGCTGTGCAATCGGGCCATGGCAGGCGCCTGCACCCAGGCGCACGGCCGCCGCAGTATTGGAGACAAGGCATGTACCTCACCGCTGGTTTGCACCGTTCGATGCAAAAGCACCCCGACAAGATCGCCACCGTGACGGGCACGCGCAGGCAGACTTACCGGCAGCTGGTGGACCGGGTGGCGCGCACCGCGTCGGCCTTGCGCAACTTGGGCCTGCAGCCTGGTGAGCGCCTGTCGGTGCTGTCGCTCAACAGCGACCGCATGATCGAGTTGCTGCTGGCCGGCGCCTGGGCGGGGCTGGTCATCAACCCGATCAACACCCGCTGGACCCCGGCGGAGGTGGCCTACGCCCTGGCCGATTGCAGCGCCAGCGCGCTGGCGGTGGACGATGGCTTGATGCCCACCGCCCAAGGCATGGCGACCGGGTTGCCCGCCCTGCGTCTGCGCCTCTACATGGGCGAGACGAAGGCCCCGGAGGGCTACCTGCCGCTGGAAGAAAAAGTCAGTGCCGCTAAACTCATCGAAGACCTGCGCAGCGCCCCCGACACCCTGGCCGCCATCGTCTACACCGGGGGCACCACCGGTTTTCCCAAAGGGGTGATGCTTTCGCACGGCAACCTCTGGGCCTCGCTGATTGGGCGCATGGCCGAGGTGTCCAACCCGCCGCACTACGTGACGCTGCTGACCTCGCCCATGTTCCACGTGGCTGGGCTGGGCCGCATGCTGGGCCAGACGATGGTGGGCGGCACCTGCGTGACGGTGCCCGCTTTTGCGCCGCATCAGGTGGTCGAGACCATGGCGCGCGAAGGCGTCAACGACCTGGTGATCGTGCCCAGCATGCTGCAGATGCTGCTGGACACGCCGGGTTTTGACCCGCAAGGGCTGCCCCGGCTGGAGCGCATCCTGTGGGGGGCCGCGCCCATCACGCTGCCGTTGCTGCGGCGTGCGCTGCAGGCATTTCCGCAGGTGGACTTCATTCATGTGTACGGCATGACCGAGACGTCGGCGGCGGTGTCTGCGCTGCCGATTTCGCGTGACCCGGCCTTTCTGGACAGCGAGCGCATCCGCTCGGCCGGGCAGGCCGGCTTGTCGGCCGAGATCCGCATTGCCGACGAGCAGGGGCGCGAAGTGCCTGCGGGCACACACGGTGAAATCCTGGTGCGCGGCCCGGCCGTCATGCAGGGCTACTGGGGCCGCGACGAAGACACGCGCAAAGCGCTGGCCGAGGGCTGGCTGCACACGGGCGACGGTGGCGTGATGGACGAGCACGGCTACCTGTACGTGATCGACCGCATCAAGGACATGGTCATCACCGGTGGCGAAAACGTCTACCCCGCCGAAGTCGAAAGCGCCGTCACCAGCCACCCGGCCGTGTCGATGTGCGCCGTGATTGGCATCCCGCACGAGAAATGGGGTGAGGCGGTGCACGCCATCGTCGTGCTCAAGCCGGGGCAGCAAGTCACGGCCGAAGCACTCTCGGCCCACTGCCATGCGCGCATCAGCGGCTTCAAGTGCCCCAAAACCTACGAGTTCCGCGACAAGTTGCCGATCACGGCGGCGGGCAAGGTGCAAAAAACCGAGCTGCGCAAAACCGCTGTGGGGGCCAAGGCATGAGCAGCCGCGCGCCACTCCAGGGCGTGCGCGTGCTCGACCTCACGCGCCTGTTGCCCGGCCCCATGGCGACCTTGCACCTGGCCGACCTGGGTGCCGACGTCATCAAGATCGAAGACCTGGGCGCGGGCGACTACGCCAGCCCCGCCGTGCGCGAGCAGGTCAACCGCAACAAGCGCGGCATGCGCATCGACCTCAAGCAGGCCGAGGGTGCCGAGTTGTTGCTCAAGCTGTGCGAAAGCGCCGATGTGCTGGTGGAAGGTTTCCGGCCCGGCGTGATGGCCCGCCTGGGCCTGGGCTACGACGTGGTGCGCCGCCGCAACCCGCGCCTGGTGTACTGCAGCATCAGCGGTTATGGGCAGACGGGTTCACTCAGCCAGAAGGCCGGGCACGATTTGAATTACTGCGGTTTTGCCGGTGTGGCCGACCAGATCGGCACCCCCTCCGGCGAGCTGGCCTTGTCCAACCTGCCGGTGGCCGACCTGCTGGGCGGCGCCATGCCGACGGTCATGGGCATTTTGGCCGCGCTGTTTGACGCGCAGCGCAGCGGCCAGGGCCGCCATGTGGACGTGGCCATTGCCGATGGCGTGCTGGCGCATGCCGTGATCCCGATGGCTGGGGTGATCCAACGGGGCCAGGCACCCCAGGCCGGGGCCGACAAACTCACGGGCGCCCTGCCCTGCTATGGCCTGTACGCCACACAAGACGAGCGCTACCTGGCCGTGGGTGCTTTCGAGCACAAGTTCTGGGAACAGTTCTGCGCCATCCTGGACCGTGAAGACCTGGCGCCGCACCACATTCCGGCCACGCCCGAGTTGAACGCCTGGGTGCGCGAGGAGGTGACGCAGGCCGTGGCCGCCCGCAGCTTTGCCGACTGGCAGGGCTTGCTGGCCGATGCCGACTGCTGCGTCACGCCGGTGCTGCACCTGCAAGAAGCCATGCAACTGCCCCACTTTGCCGAACGCGGCATGTGGGTCGAAGTGCAAACCGCGCAAGGCCAGTGCATGACGCAAATGGCCCTGCCGGTGCAGATGAGCGATTTCCGCTTTGAAGTGCGCCACAGCGCGCCCCGCAAGGGCCAGCACACCCGCGAGGTGCTGCTCGAAGGGGGACTCGACAGCGACACCGTGGCCGATTTGACGGCGCGAAAGGTCGTAGGATAAAGGTCTGCCTCTGGCGCACGACCTGACCATGAACGCCGCGATTTCTCCCCCCATTCAGCACACCATCGCCATCCACCAGGTGGCGCAGATGCTCATGGGCGTAGAGCGCGAAGACGAGCGCGTGGCTTTGCTGCGCCGCGCCGGCATTGCGCCTGCGCTGCTCGAATCGGATCTGGCCCGCGTCACCCAGCAGCAATACGCCCGCATGATGGTCACGCTGGTGCGCCACCGCCGTGACGAGCTGTGTGGCCTGGGTTCGGCCCCGGTGCCGTTGGGCACTTTTGCCAGCGCTTGCCGCCTGCTGGTGGGCTACAGCCGCCTGGGCGATGCGGTGCGCGCTGGCTTGCGCTTTTACCACCCCCTGCTGCCCGACTTTGTGCCGCGTTTGCAGGTCAGCGCTGGCACGGCCTACCTGCGCCTGAGCATGCGCGGTCCCGTGCGGCGCCCCAGCGAAGACTACGCCGCGCGCATGTTCATTTTTTTGAGCTACGGCGTGATGTGCTGGCTGGCCGCGCGCCGCATTCCGGTCAGCGAAGTGGTTTATCTGGAGGGTGACATGGCCCGCCGCAGCGACGCCTCGCGCCTGTTCCAGGCGCCCATCCGCCTGGCGCAAGGCGAGTGCGGCATCCAATTCGATGCCCGCTGGCTGGACCTGCCCGTGGTGCAGAACGCGCAGTCTCAGAAAGAATTTTTGCAGCAGGTGCCCGGCCCCTTGCTGGTCAAGTACCGCGACCAGGCCAGTCTGACCGAGCGCATCCGGCGCATGCTGCGGCGCTACCTGGCCGAAGAAATGCCTTCGCTCGAACAGATCAGCGACATGCTGGCCACCACGCCGCAAACCTTGCGCCGCCGCCTGCAGCGCGAGGGTCAGGGTTATCAGCTGATCAAGGACGCGTTGCGCCGCGATGTGGCGGTGGACTACCTGACCCAGTCCGACCTGCCCCTGCCCGAGATCGCCGCGCGTGTGGGCTTTGCCGAGGCCAGCACCTTCCACCGCGCCTTCAAGGGCTGGACAGGCCTGACGCCCGGGGCGTACCGGCACGCGCACCAGGACGACGAGCCCAGCCCCACAGGCGCCTGATGCGCGGGTAATACCCCATGCGGGCGGTGTGGCGCCTTGCCAGAATGCACCCACATTCACCAGACAGAAAGTTGACCATGACCCGTGTTGACATGCCCCGCCGGGCCCTGACCCTGTTGTTGGCTTGCGCCGTGGCAGGCCCTGCGCTGGCCCAGGCCCCCGCATGGCCCAGCAAACCGATCCGGCTGGTGGTGGGTTTTCCACCCGGCGGTTTGACCGATGCCTATGCCCGCCAGTACGGCGAGCACCTGAGCCAGAAGCTGGGCGTGCCGGTGGTGGTGGACAACAAGCCTGGCGCGGGGGCCATGCTGGCCATCGACCAAGTGGCCAAGTCCGCGCCCGACGGCCACACCTTGCTGGTCACCACCTCGGGTACGGTCTGGCAAAACCGCGTGCTCTACACCAAGCTGCCCTACAACCTCGACAAGGATCTGACACCTGTGGTGGTGTTCCCGTCGGGCCCACTGGTGGTGGGTGTTCATGACAAATTGCCCATTCGAAACTTGGCCGAACTGATCGAGTGGGCCAAAAAGAACCCCAGTTCCATGGGCAGCTATGCGCCTGGCGCTTATCCGCACATGGTGGCTGACCAGCTCGGTCGCAAACACGGTTTTGCCATGCAGACCGTGCACTACCGCGGTGAAGCGCCCATGTGGCTCGATGTCGTTTCCGGTCAGTTGCAGGTGGCCATTGGCAGCTACCAGGCCTTCAACACAGTGGCCAGCCGGGGTGTGCGTGCCATTGGGGTGACTGGCAGTTACCGCTCGCCGCGCCTGCCCGATGTACCCACCCTGACCCAGCAAGGCAACGAGGACAAACTCGTCACGCTCGAAGGCGGCTTGCCCGTGGTAGCGCCGGCGGGCACGCCCGAGGCCGTGCTGCAACGCCTCAATGCCCTGGCCCTGGACTGGGCCAACACCGAACGCGCCGCCAAGCTGCGCGAGACCTTTGCCATTCCGAACAAACCCAAGGACCTGGCCCAGACGCGCCAGGCCTGGGAGACCGAGGTGCCGGTCTGGATCAAGCTGGCGGTGGACCTGGGGATCAAGCTCGACTGAACGCCTGTCACTTTTTGCCAATCAGATTGAGGCGATTGGCGATTGGCGCAGCCAGGGTCGGCCCGGATACTGAGTGCATCGACATTCGCATTCAGGAGCCAACATGTCAGCCAATTCGCAACGCGCCGTCCACGTGGTGGGTGTGGGCATGATCCCCTTCACCAAGCCCGGAGCCAGTGACCCCTACAACACCATGGGCGCCCGTGCGGCCAAGCTGGCACTCGAAGACGCTGGCGTGCCCTATGACGCCGTGCAGCAAGCCTATGTGGGCTATGTGTATGGCGACTCCACCGCTGGCCAGGCGGCGATCTACGGCGTGGGTCTGACCGGCATCCCGGTCTTCAACCTCAACAACAACTGCTCCACCGGCTCCAGCGCACTGTTTCTGGCGCGCCAGGCGGTGGCCAGTGGCATGGTCGAATGTGCCATTGCCCTGGGCTTTGAGCAGATGGTGCCCGGCGCGCTCAAGGGCGCTTACGACGACCGACCCTCGCCCATGACCCGCTTTGCCGAGGTCATGACCGCGCACCAGGGTTTTGACCCCGCCGCCCCGCGCGCCGCCCAGTTCTTTGGTGGTGCGGGCATGGACTACATGAAGCAATACGGCATCCGTCCCGACACCTTTGGCCGCATCTCGGTCAAGGCCCGCCAGCACGCGGCCCGCAACCCGCTGGCCGTGTTCCGCCAGACCCTCACGCTCGACGAGGTCATGGCCTCGCCCACCGTGTTCGGCCCGCTCACCCGTTACCAGTGTTGCCCGCCCACCTGCGGCGCAGCAGCGGCCATCGTCTGCTCGGCCGACTTTGCCAAGAAGCACAAGCTGGACGCCAGCGTGGTGATTGCCGCACAGGCCATGACCACCGACACCCCCAGCACCTTTGAGAGCGACGACATGCGCCGCGTGGTGGGCTACGACATGACGGCCCATGCCGCCAGGCAGGTGTACGAGGCAGCCGGCATCGGCCCCGAAGACCTGGACGTGGTGGAACTTCACGACTGCTTCACCGCCAACGAACTGATCACCTACGAAGGTCTGGGCCTCACACCCGAAGGCACGGCCGAGAAATTCATCGTCGACGGCGACAACACCTACGGCGGGCGCATCGTCACCAACCCCTCTGGCGGTTTGCTGTCCAAAGGCCACCCGCTGGGCGCCACCGGTCTGGCCCAATGCTACGAGCTGGTCTCGCAGCTGCGTGGCAAGGCCGACCAGCGCCAGGTCGAAGGCGCGCGCCTGGCGCTGCAGCACAACCTGGGTCTGGGCGGTGCCTGCGTGGTCACGCTCTACCAAAAAGTCTGAAGGGGGCCGACATGCTCGACCGCCAATACATCGGCCACACCATGCCCAAGTTCTCGGCCACGGTCGAGAAGGGCCGCCTGCGTTTTTTTGCCAAAGCCATTGGCGAAACCGACCCCGTCTACACCGACGAGGCCGCTGCCAAGGCGGCCGGCCACCCCGGCTTGCCGGTGCCGCCCACTTTCTTGTTTTGCCTGGAGATGGAGTCGCCTGACCCGGCCGCCATCCGCAACTTGCTGGGCCTGGACTACCGCCGCCTGTTGCATGGCGAGCAGGGCTTTGCCTACCACCGCATGGCCTATGCGGGCGATGTGCTGAGCTTTGAGCAGCGCATCGAAGACATCTACGACAAAAAGGGTGGCGCACTCGACTTCGTGCTGCGCAAAACCCGCGTGACCAACCAGCGTGGCGAGCATGTGGCCGACCTGCGCACCGTCACTGTCCAGCGCAACGGTTGAAAGCAACAAGATGAGCCTCCCCCAATTCAACGACATCCAGGTCGGCGACAAGATCCCTGCGCTGGCGCTGCCCCCCATCTCGCGCCTGACGCTGGCGCTGTACTGCGGTGCCTCGGGCGACCACAACCCCATCCATGTGGACAGCGACTTTGCCAGGAGCGCGGGCATGCCCGATGTGTTTGCGCACGGCATGTTGTCCATGGCCTGGCTGGGCCGCGCCCTGACCCAATGGGTGCCGCAGACGGCGATTCGCGACTACAGCGTGCGCTTTGCCGCCATCACCCAGGTGCACGAAAAGATCACCTGCACCGGCGAGGTGGTCGAAAAATTTGAGCAAGACGGCGAACGCCGCGTGCGCCTGACGCTCACCACCGCCAATGCCGAAGGTCAGATCAAGCTGGCCGGTGACGCCGTGGTGGCGCTGGCCTGAACCCCATTCAAGAAAAGGAATCCCCATGACTCGCAAACTCGAAGGCAAAGTCGCCCTGGTCTCGGGCTCCGGCCGTGGCATTGGCCGTGAAATCGCGCTCAAGCTCGCCAGCGAAGGCGCTCGTGTTGTCATCAACGACCTCGACAAAGCCCCAGCCGAAGAGACCGTGGCCGACATCGTGGCGCGTGGCGGTCAGGCCGTGGCCTGCATCGGCAGCGTGACGGATGCCGACTTCGGTGACCGCTTCGTCAAGACCGCGCTCGACAGCTTTGGCGGCATTGACATCATCGTCAACAACGCCGGCTACACCTGGGACAACGTGGTTCAGAAGATGACCGACGAGCAGTGGGAAGCCATCCTTGCGGTACACCTGACGGCGCCGTTCCGCATCCTGCGTGCGGCTGCGCCCTTCATCCGTGACGCCGCCAAGAAAGAAGCCGATGCTGGCACGCCGGTGTTCCGCAAGGTGGTCAACATCTCGTCCACCTCGGGTGTGTACGGCAACGCCGGTCAGGCCAACTACGCGGCGGCCAAGGCCGGCATCAACGGCCTGACCAAGGCCATGGCCAAGGAGTGGGGTCGCTACAAGGTCAACGTCAACAGCGTGGCCTTTGGCCTGATCATGACGCGCCTGACCCAGCCGCTGACCGCCGGTGATGCCAGTGTGGACATCCAGGGCCGCACCATCGCTGTGGGCGTGCAGCCCGATCGCCTCAAAGCCGCCGAAGCCACCATCCCGCTGGGCCGGGGTGGCACGCCCGAAGAGGCCGCAGGCGCGGTCTACATGTTCTGCATCCCCGAATCCAACTACGTCAGCGGTCAGGTGCTGGTTTGCGGTGGCGGCCGTCCCTGAGGTGTTTTATGCCCCCACGCTCATCACTTCGTGTAATCACTGCCCCCCAAGGGGGCGCGGCCTCCTTTGAGGCGGCTCTGCAGGAGACCTGATCCATGGAAAGTGTGTTGACCTTCCCCCGCACCGCCTACCGTGAAGACCACGAAATGCTGCGCGAGACCGTGCGGCGTTTTCTGGAGCGCGAATGCAAACCCCGTCAGGCCCAGTGGGACAAGGATGGCAAAGTGGACCGCGAGACCTGGCTCAAGGCCGGGCGCGAAGGCCTGCTGTGCACCCACCTCGACCCCGAGTGGGGCGGTGCAGGTGGTGACTTCGGTCACGCGGCCGTCATCGTCGAAGAGATCGCCCGTTCGGGTGTGAGCGGCCTGGGCTTTGGCCTGCACTCCGACGTGGTGGCGCCCTACATCGCGCGCCTGGGCACCGACGAACAAAAGCAACGCTGGTTGCCCAAGTGCGCCAGCGGCGAAGTGATTCTGGCGATCGCCATGAGCGAGCCGGGTGCAGGCAGCGACCTCAAGGCCATCCGCACCACTGCCCGCCGCGAGGGCGACGAATACGTCATCAACGGCGCCAAGACCTTCATCTCCAATGGCCTGAACTGCGACCTGGTGGTGGTGGTGGCCAAGACCGACCCCGAGCTGGGTGCCAAAGGCGTGTCCCTCATCCTGGTCGAGACCGACCGCCCCGGCTTTCGGCGTGGCCGCAAGCTTGACAAGATGGGCCAGGAGGCGGCCGACACCGCCGAGCTGTTCTTTGAAGACCTGCGCGTGCCGGTCAGCAACATCCTGGGCGAAGAAAACAAGGGCTTTGCCTACCTCATGCAGGAGTTGGCGCAGGAGCGTTTTGTCATCGCCCTGGGCGCGGCCAGCAAGATGGAAGCCATGCTTGAAGAGACCATTCGCTACACCAAGGAGCGCGTGGTCTTTGGCAAGCCCCTGTTTGACTTCCAGAACACCCGCTTCAAGCTGGCCGAGATCAAGGCCCGCACCACCGCCGTGCGCATGATGGTCGACCAGTACCTGGCCGAGCACCTGCGCCGCAAGTTGACGGTGCAAGAAGCGGCCATTGCCAAACTCTTTTCGACCGAAGAGCTGGGCAAGGCCCTGGACGAACTGCTGCAACTGCACGGCGGTTACGGCTACATGATGGAATACCCCATCACCCGTGCTTTTGTCGATTCGCGTGTGAACCGCATCTACGGCGGCACCACCGAAGTGATGAAGGAACTCATCTCGCGTCAGCTCTGACCCGATGTGAAAGCCCCTGACATGCCGACCGCACCCACCCCGTTCTGGCCCAAGGGCGTGCCGCACGCCTTGCGGGTGCCCCAGGTGCCGCTCACGCACTACCTGGAGACCGCCGCCCGCCGCTACCCTGACAAACCAGCCGTCATCTTTTGTGGCGCCGTGCTCAGCTGTGCGCAGTTGCTGGCCCGTGTCGAAGCCCTGGCCGCTTACCTTCTTCAGCACCTGGGGGTGCAGCGCGGTGACCGTGTGTTGCTGATGAGCCAGAACTGCCCACAGTACTTTGTGGCGTATTACGGCATCATGCGTGCCGGTGCGGTGGTGGTCCCGGTCAACGCCATGAGCACGGCTTCGGAAGTGCGCTACTACATGGACAACAGCGGCGCACGCGTGGCCCTGGTGGCACAAGAGCTGCTGCCCCATGTGTTGCCGAACATGCGCCCGGTCTGTGGCGACGGGCTGGATGCGGTGCTGGTCCACGCCTACAGCGAAGCGCTCGACCCTGTGGGTGGCGTGCCCGAAGGCGAGGATGTGCCCGACGTGGTGCTGGCCGCCCGTCAGCCGCTCGATGCGCCTGGCCTCCATGCCCTGGAAGACGCGATTGCGCAGGCCTTGCCGCTGTCGGCAGGGCACCCGGATGTCAACGACCTCTGCGTCCTGCCCTACACCTCGGGCACCACCGGACACCCCAAAGGCTGCATGCACAGCCATGCCACGGTGCTGGCGTCCAACATGTCGTCGCAGGTCTGGCGTGGCCTGCACACCGACGCGGTGTTTCTGTGCGTGGCGCCGCTGTTTCACATGCTGGGCATGCAGGGCGGCTTGAATGTGCCGGTCACCCTGGGCGCCACGGTGGTCATGATGCCGCGCTGGAACGCGGGCGTCGCCGCCCGGCTGATCGAGCGCCACCGCGTCACGACCTGGGCAGCACCACCGGCCATGCTGATCGACTTCTTTGCCCATCCCGAGGCGCAAAGCCGTGACCTGTCGAGCCTGTCGGTGCTCTCGGGTGGCGGCGCCGCCATGCCCGAGACCGTGTCCACGATGCTGCAAGAACGTTTTGGCATCGCCTACAACGAAGCCTATGGCATGACCGAAACGGCTTCGTTTTTGCTGAGCAACCCGCTCTCGCGCGGCAAACGCCAATGCCTGGGCATGGTGACACTGGGCGTGGACGCCCGCATCGTGGACCCCGCCACCCTGCAGGAACTGCCGGTGGGCGAGGTGGGCGAACTGGTGGCCCATGGCGAACAACTGATGCATGGCTATTGGCGCAACGAAGGTGCCAACCAGCAGTCGTTTTTCGAGCGCGACGGCAAACGATTTTTCCGCACGGGCGATCTGGCCTTCATGGACGAAGAAGGCTACTTCTTCATGCGTGACCGGCTCAAGCGCATGGTCAATGTGTCGGGCTTCAAGGTCTGGCCGGCCGAGGTTGAAAACACCCTGTATGCGCACCCAGCCGTGCACGAGGCCTGCATCATTGGTGTTCCCGATGACAAGCGTGGCGAATCGGTGCTGGCCCTGATCGTGCTCAAGTCCGCCCACCGTGGCCAGGTCAGCGAGCAGGACATCATCGACTGGAGCCGCGAGCAAATGGCCGTCTACAAAGCCCCACGCGAGGTGCGCTTCATGGACAGCCTGCCCAAGTCGGGCACCGGCAAGATCATGTGGCGCGAGCTGCAGGAGCGCGAACACGCGCAGCGCAGCGCCACTTCTCGGAAAGACAGCGCATGAGTTTCCCCATCAGCTTCAAAGGTCGCACCGTGTTTGTGGCGGGCGGCAGCAGCGGCATCAATCTGGGCATTGCCAAAGGCTTTGCACAAGCGGGTGCCGATGTGGCCATCGTCAGCCGCAACGCCGAGCGCGTGGCCGGTGCCGTCAAAGAACTCGAAGCCTATGGCCAGCGCGTGCTGGGCCTGAGCGCCGACGTGCGCGACGCACAAGCCATTGCCGACGCGCTGCGCCAGGCGCACGATGCGCTGGGCCCGATCGACGTGCTGGTGTCGGGTGCGGCAGGCAACTTTCTGGCGCCCGCCCTGGGCATGTCGGCCAACGGTTTCAAGACCGTGGTGGACATTGACCTGAACGGCACTTTCCATGTGATGCGCGGCGCGTTTGAACACCTGCGCCGCCCGGGCGCCTGTGTGCTCAACATCTCGGCGCCGCAGGCCTTCAACCCCACCAAATTCCAGGCCCATGTGTGCGCCGCCAAAGCGGGTGTGGACATGCTCACGCGGGTGCTGGCCATGGAGTGGGGCGCAGAGGGCGTGCGGGTGAACTCCATCGTGCCTGGCCCGATCGGCAACACCGAAGGCATCCGCCGCCTGGCGCCCACGCCCGAGGCCCTGCAAAAAATGACCGCTTCGGTGCCCTTGCAGCGCATGGGCAGCGTTGAAGAAATCGCCGACATGGCGCTGTTCCTGGCTTCGCCACATGCGGCGTTTGTGACCGGCGCCATCATCCCGGTGGATGGCGGCAGTTCCCTGGCCGGTGGCCGGGATTACTCTGGAGCAATCTGATGAGCCCCCACGTTCCTCACTTCGTGTGTCCACTGCCTCCCGAGGGGGCCTTGTCCTCCTTGGGGCGGCCCTGCGGAGAACAAGCATGAGCCTATTGAAATTCGAAGTCGCCGACCAGGTGGCCACCCTCACCTTCAACAGCCCGGCCAAGCGCAACGCGTTAGAACCCGCCATGCGCGACGAGCTGTCGGCCGCCCTGAAGCAGATCAAGGCCGACAAAAGCATCCGCGCGGTGGTGCTCACGGGTGCCGAAGGGCATTTTTGCGCAGGCGGTGACCTGCGCAACATCGCTTCGGCCAACCTGGACAACGCGGGCTGGCACGAGCGCATGAACACCTTGCACGAGTGGGTGAGCGAACTCATCACGCTCGACCGCCCGGTGATTGCCGCCGTGGACGGTGCGGCCGCAGGTGCCGGTTTCAGCCTGGCCATGGCCGCCGACTTTGTGATCGCTACGCCGCGCGCCTGGTTCAACATGTCTTTCATCAAGGTCGGCCTGGTGCCCGATGTGGGGGCTTTCTATACCTTGCCCCGCATCGTGGGGGTGCAACGCGCCAAAGAGCTGATGCTCTCGGGCCGCGATGTGGATGCGCAAGAAGCCCTGCGCCTGGGCCTGGTGATGGAGCTGCACGAACCCAACGACTTGCTGGCGCGTGCGCAGGCCATGGCCCGCAGTTTTGTCGGGGCCTCACCCACGGCGGTGGCGCTCATCAAGCGCTCGCTGCAAGAGTCGATGGGCGGCGGTCTGCAGGCCCTGCTCACATCTGAGGCGCGCGCGCAAGCCATCGCGGCGGGCACGCAAGACCACAAACAGGCGGTGGCTTGCTTTCTGAACAAACAGCCATCGCCGTTTGCCTGGCCGGCGAACAAGTAAAGACATTGAAGGAGAAACACATGAGCAACGCAGGATTGGTTGAAGGCAAAGTGGTGGTCGTTACTGGCGCCGGTGGCGGCATTGGCCGCGACATCGCATTGGCGATGGCCCGTGAAGGGGCCAAGGTGGTGGTCAACGACATTGGCGCCTCGGTCTCGGGCGAGGGCAACGATGCCGGACCCGCACAAGCCGTGGTCAACGAGATCAAGGCCCTGGGGGGTGAAGCCGCCGCCAACACCGACAGCGTGTCGGACGCCGCTGGTGCGGGGCGCATCGTCCAGACCGCACTCGACAGTTTTGGCCGCATCGACGTGGTGGTCAACAACGCAGGCATTCTGCGCGACCGCTTTTTCCACAAAATGAGCGTGGACGAGTGGGACGCCGTGCTCAAGGTCCATCTGTACGGTGCCTACTACGTCAGCCGCGCTGCGGCCACGCACTTCAAAGAGCAGGAAAGTGGCAACTACATCCACATGACCTCGACCTCGGGGCTGGTGGGCAACTTTGGCCAGGCCAACTACTCGGCGGCCAAGCTGGGTGTGGCCGCGCTGTCCAAGTCGATCGCGCTGGACATGCAGAAGTTCAATGTGCGTTCCAACTGCATCTCGCCCTTTGCCTGGAGCCGCATGATCGGCTCGATCCCGACCGAGACGGCTGAAGAGCAGGCCCGTGTGGAGCGCATCAAGCAGATGACGCCCGCCAAGATCGCACCCATGGCGGTGGCCTTGGCCAGCGACAGCTCGGCGCACGTCAACGGCCAGATTTTTGCCGTGCGCAACAACGAGATCTTCTTGATGAGCCAGCCGCGCCCGGTGCGCTCGGTGCACCGCAGCGAGGGTTGGACGCCGCAGACCGTGCTCAACCATGCCATGCCTGCGCTCAAGAGCAGCTTCTTTGACCTGGAGCGCTCGGGCGATGTGTTCAGCTGGGACCCGATCTGAGGAAAACACATGAGTGACGCAAAGCAAGGCGTGCTGGCGCGCCACCAGGCGGCTCTGGCCGAGGGCCAGTTCCTGATTCAGAAGTGCGATGACTGTGGTCAGCACATCTACTTCCCGCGTGAGCTGTGTCCACACTGCGGCGGCGAGCACCTGAACCTCGTGGCGCCCAGTGGCCTGGGCACGGTCTATTCCGTCACCACAGTGCGCCGCAAGCCCGATGCGGGTGGCGACTACAACGTCTGCCTGATCGACCTGGACGAAGGCGTGCGTCTGATGAGCCGCGTGGAGATGACGCCGGTGGACGCCGTGCAGGTGGGCCAGCGCGTGGGCGCTCGCGTGGTGCAGGAAAAAGGCCAGGGCGTGGTGGTGTTCGATCCGGTGGACACGGCGCCCAGCCAGCCCAAGCCGGTGCCCAAAGGCCCGGCCGCGTCCACGGCGGTGCACACTTCGAACGGCCTCAAAGCCTTGCGTGGCAGCGCCGCCATTGCGGGCGTGGCCACTTTTGGTTGCGGTGAGGCGACTGGATTTTCAGAGATGGAAGTGCTGGCCCGCGCTGCGCGTGCGGCGGTGGCCGATGCCGGCCTGAAGATGAGCGACATCGACGGCCTGTGCACCGCCAGTGTCTTGTCCACCATGTGGCCCATGCCGGTCACCGAATATTTGGGCATCAACCCGCGCTACATCAACGGCACCATGGTCGGTGGCTCCAGCTTTGTGGCGCACCTGTTGCCCGCGATGATGGCTTTGCAGTCGGGCCAGTGCAATGCGGTGCTGGTCTGCTACGGCAGCACGCAGCGCACCGCCACCTTTGGCCGCGCCGAGATCGCGCAGGCGCGCCGTGCGATGGACCCGCAGCCCTACGAAACCCCTTATGCGCCCATGCAGCCGCTGAGCGCCTACGCGCTGGCCACGCGCCGGCACATGCACGAGTTCGGCACCACGCGCCGCCAGCTGGCCGAAGTGGCGGTGGCCGCACGCCAGTGGGCGCAGCGCAACCCCGAGGCTTTCATGCGCGACCCGCTGTCCATCGACGATGTGCTCAAGGCCCGCATGGTCAGCGACCCGCTGTCGGTGCGCGACTGCTGCCTGGTCACCGACGGCGGCGGTGCCTTTGTGCTGGTGCGCGCCGACCGTGCGCGTGACCTGCCCAAGAAACCGGTGTACGTGCTGGGCAACGCCACCGCCAACTGGAACCGCCAGGTCTCGTCCATGCACGACCTGACCGTGACGGCGGCCAGCCAGTCCGGGCGCGAAGCTTTTGCCATGGCAGGGCTGCGACCCAGCGACATGGGCGTGGTTCAGCTGTACGACGCTTTCACCATCAACACCCTGCTTTTCCTGGAGGACCTGGGCTTTTGCAAGAAGGGCGAAGGCGGTGCCTTTGTCGAAGGCGGCGCCATCGCGCCCGGTGGCCGCCTGGCGGTCAACACCAACGGTGGCGGCCTGTCGTGCACGCACCCGGGCATGTACGGTATCTTCACGGTGATCGAAGCTGTGCGCCAGCTGCGCGGCGAAGGCGGCGAGCGCCAGGTGCAGGGCGTGAAGACTGCACTGGCCCATGGCAACGGCGGCACGCTCTCCAGCCAGTCCACCGCCATCTTCGGGCTGGAAGAGGTGCTGTGAACGCCGTGAGCGATCTGCTGGCCCGGCCCTTTGGCACCCTGCCAGAGTTGCTGGCCGCTTATGCGCAAACGCGTCCAGAGCACCCGGCACTGGTGCTGGGCGATCAGGTGCTGAACTTTGCGCAACTGCATGCCCGCGTGCAGCAGGTGGCGGGTGCCTTGCAGCGCGATGGCGTGCAAGCGGGCCAGGCGGTGGCGATTTGCGCGGCCACTTCGCTCGCCTATGTCTGCACCTTTCTGGGCGCGGTGCAGGCGGGCGTGACCGTCGCCCCTTTGCCACCCACCGCCACGCCCGAGCAGCTGCAGATGCTTTCAAACAATGCGGGGGCGGTGCGGGTGTTTGCCGATGCGCAGACGCAAAAGGCCTGGAACGGCACGGCACGGCCCTGTGTGTTGCTCGACGAACCCGACTGGTCGCAGTGGCTGCAAGGCGCGCCGCAGCCGCAGCCTGTGCAGCGCCAGCCGCAGGAGCCTTTCAACATCATCTATTCCTCGGGCACCACCGGTTTGCCCAAGGGCATCGTGCAGCCCTGCGGCATGCGCTGGGTGCAGTTGCAGCGTTCCACGGCCACGTCCGACGCGGTCACGCTGCTGCCCCTGCCCCTGTATTCCAACTTCACGCTCACCTACCTGTTTGGTGCGGTGGGCACGGGCGGCACCGTGGTGCTGATGGACAAGTTCGACGCGGGCCGCTACCTGAAGCTGGCCGCGCAACACCGCGCGACCAATTCGGTGCTGGTGCCGGTGCAGTTTCGCCGCATCATGGACCACCCGGACTTTGAGCGCACCGACCTGTCCGCGCTGCGCCGCCGCTTCAGCGCAGGCGCGCCCTTTGTGGCCGAACTCAAAGCCGAGGTGCTGCGCCGCTGGCCCGGCGAGCTGATCGACTTTTACGGCATGACCGAGGGCGGTGGCCGCACCGAACTGCACGCGCACCTGCACCCGACCAAGCTGCACACCGTGGGGCAGGTGAGCGCGGGCAACGACATCCGTCTGATCGACGAAGACGGCCGCGAGCTGCCTGCAGGCGAGATGGGCGAAATCGTGGGCCACTCGGCCACCCTGATGAACGGCTACCACGGCCTGCCCGAAGCCACACGCGCCGCCGAGTGGTTCGACGCCAGCGGCAAGCGTTTCATCCGCACCGGCGATGTGGGCCGCTTTGATGCCGATGGCTTTCTGGTGCTGATGGACCGTCGCAAAGACATGTTGATTTCGGGCGGCTTCAACGTCTACCCGAGTGACCTGGAAGAAGTGCTGCGCCAACACCCGCAAGTGGCCGATGTGGCCGTGGTGGGCGTGCCGTCCGCGCGCTGGGGCGAGACCCCGGTGGCTTTTGTGGTGCCCACCACAGCCGCCAAAGCCACGACAGACAGCGAAGACGCCGTGTGTGAATGGGCCAATGAACGTTTAGGCAAGGCACAGCGCCTGGCCTGTGTGCAGTTCACCGACACGCTGCCGCGCAGCGAAGTGGGCAAGGTGCTCAAACGCCAGTTGCGCGACAGCTTTGTGCGCAACGTGCCCTGAAACGAATGAAAGAGAAGAACCATGATCCGAGACCCCGAAACCTTTGAAGCCCTGCTCGATTCGGTGCGCCGCTTTGTGCGCGAACGCCTGGTGCCCGCCGAAGCCCAGGTGGCCGAGACCGACGAGATCCCTGAAGACATCGTGCAGGAGATGCGCGAGATGGGCCTGTTCGGTCTGACGATCCCTGAAGCCTATGGTGGCCTGGAGCTGACGATGGAGGAGGAGTCTCGCCTGCTGTTCGAGCTGTGCAGGACCTCACCCGCTTTCCGCTCGGTCATTGGCACCACGGTGGGCATTGGCTCGCAGGGCATCCTGATGGACGGCACGCCGGAGCAAAAAGCCTACTACCTGCCCAAGCTGGCCACAGGCGAGCTGTCGGCCTCGTTTGCGCTGACCGAACCCGATGTGGGCTCGGACGCCGCCTCGCTGCGCACCACGGCGATCAAAGACGGTGACCATTACGTGGTCAACGGCACCAAGCGCTACATCACCAACGCGCCGCACTCCAAAATCTTCACGCTCATGGCGCGCACCAACCCGGCCGACAAAGGCGCGGGGGGGGTGTCGGCTTTCATCGTCGATGCCAACACGCCTGGCATCACCCTGGGCAAGATCGACAAGAAGATGGGCCAGCGCGGTGCCCACACCTGCGATGTGATTTTTGACAACGTGCGTGTGCCTGCGGCCAACATCATTGGTGGCCCCGCCCAGGAGGGCAAGGGCTTCAAGACCGCGATGAAGGTCCTGGAGAAAGGCCGCATCCACGTGGCCGCCGTCTGCGTGGGCGTGGCCCAGCGCATCCTGGACGACGCGCTGCGCTACGCGGTCGAGCGCAAGCAGTTTGGCCAGCCGATTGCCGACTTCCAATTGGTGCAGGCCATGCTGGCCGACAGCAAGGCCGAGCTGTACGCCGCCGAATGCATGACCCTGGACGCCGCATGCAAACGCGACGAAGGTCTCAACGTGACCACCGAGGCTTCGTGCAGCAAGATGTTCGCATCCGAGATGTGCGGCCGCGTGGCCGACCGTGCGGTGCAGATCCTGGGCGGCGCCGGTTACCTGTCCGAATACGGCATCGAGCGCTTTTACCGCGACGTGCGCCTGTTCCGCCTCTACGAAGGCACCACCCAGATCCAGCAAATCATCATCGCGCGCAACATGGCGCGCGAGGTGCGAGGATAAGCAAAACCATTTTCACAACCATGACAGGAGACAAGACCATGAAAAAATTCACCCGCCGACTGGCCCTGACGGCCATGGCCAGCCTGACTTTGCTGGGCAGCGCACAGGCCCAGACGAGCTACCCCAGTCAACCCATCAAGTTTGTCGTGCCTTATGCCGCAGGCGGTGCCACCGACGCGCTGGCCCGCATGGTGGCGCAAAAGGTGCAAGACAACTGGCAGCAGCCGGTGGTGGTCGAGAACAAGCCCGGTGCGGGCGGCACGATTGGTGCCAACCTGGTGGCCAAAGCGCCTGCCGATGGCCACACGGTGCTGTTCAGCATCGTGGCGCTGCTGCAGCAGATCACGCTGATGAAGCTGCCCTACGACCCGATCAAGGACTTTGCGCCCATCAGCCGCGTGGCCGTCAGCCCCAGTGTGCTGGCTGCAGCGCCCAGCCTGCCCGTCAATACGCTGGCCGACTTCGTGAAAATGGTCAAGGCCGAGCCCGGCAAGCACAGCATCGGCAACTATGGGCAGGGCACGTCCTCGCACCTGCAGGCCTCCTTGCTCAACATGCAGGCCAATCTGGACTTGACGCACGTTAACTATTCGGGCGCTGCGCCTTTGGTGACCGCCATGCTTGGCGGCCAGCTCACCTCCTCGTTTCTGGATGCAGGCTCTTCGCGCCAGCACCTGCCCAAGTTCAAGCTGCTGGGCGTGACCGGCACCGAGCGCCTGTCCTGGTTGCCCAATGTGCCCACACTCAAGGAGCAGGGCATGCAGTCCTACGAGCCCATGGGCTGGTTTGGCATGTTCTTGCCGGTGGCCACACCCAAGCCGGTGGTGGACAAATTTTCGACAGAAATCCAGCGCGTGCTCAAGCTGCCCGAAGTGCGCGAAAAAATCGAATCCATGGGCTTGATCCCGACTGCAGACACCCAGGAAGCATTTGCCAAAGTGATCAAGAACGACGCCGAGGTGTACGCCAGCATCATCCGCGACGCCAAGATCACCCTCAACAACTGAGTGGCGCCACCATGAAGACACGCGTGAGCGAACGGCTGGGCATCCGCTACCCCATCATCCAGGGTGGCATGCAGTGGGTGGGCAAGGCCGAGCTGGCCTCGGCCGTCTCCAATGCGGGGGGATTGGGCATCCTCACGGCCCTCACCCAGCCCACGCCCGATGCGCTGGCTGCCGAGATTGCGCGCACGCGCATCCTGACGGACCGGCCCTTTGGCGTGAACCTGAGCATCCTGCCCTCGATCAACCCGCCGCCGTATTCCGACTACTTGCAAGCCATCATCGACAGTGGCGTGAAGATCGTCGAAACCGCGGGCAACAACCCGGTGGACTTCATTGGCCGCATGAAAGACGCGGGCATCACCATCGTGCACAAATGCACCTCGGTGCGGCACGCGCAGTCGGCCGTGCGCAACGGCGTGGACATGATCAGCATCGACGGCTTTGAGTGCGCGGGCCACCCTGGCGAGGACGATGTGCCTGGCCTGGTGCTGATCCCGCTGGCGGTGCGCCAGCTCCAGGTGCCGGTGATCGCTTCGGGTGGCATTGCCGATGGGCGTGGCATGGCGGCAGCGTTGGCGCTGGGCGCCGAAGGCATCAATATGGGCACCCGCTTTCTGGTCACGCAAGAGGCGCCGGTGCACGACAACATCAAGCAAGCCCTGGTGGGCGCGAGTGAGCGCGACACCAGGCTGATGTTTCGCACCATGCGCAACACCACGCGGGTCTGGAGCAACGCCATTTCGCAAGAAGTGGTGGCCACCGAAAACCGCGAAGGCGGCTGCACGTTTGAAGACGTGCGCCACCTGGTGGCGGGGCAGCGTGGCAACCGCGCCCTGCAATCCGGCGAGGTGGACAGTGGCGTGGTGGCTGCTGGCCAGGTGGTCGGCCTGATCGACGACGTGCCCAGCTGCGCCGACCTGATTGAACGCCTGGTGGCCGAGTGCCGCCAGCAACTGGCCCAGGCCACCCGCTGGGCTGCGCCCTGAACAAGCGAAGCACGATGGCTGAAACGACCGATACCTCCAACCTCTACGACAAGGTGCATTTCGCCAAGCTGATCGGCTTGCGCCGCGAGTTCGCCGAAGCCGGCGTCTCGCGCATGGTGCTCGACACCCGCCTGGAGCTGTGCAACAACTTCGAGAACACGCACGGCGGCGTCATCATGACCATGCTGGACATGGCCATGTCGAGTGCTGCGCTGTCCAAGGCCGACTTTAAAAGGGCGGTCATCACGGTGGACATGAGCACGCATTTTTTGAGCCCTGGCAAAGGGCGCCTGGTGGCGCATGGCCGCGCCAGTGGTGGTGGCAAAAGCATCTGCTTTTGCGAAGCCCACATCGAAGACGACGCCGGGCGTGTGGTGGCCCGTGCCATGGGCGCATTTAAATACGTGGACCCGAAACACTGATACGACAACACAGGAGACAAGACATGAACACAAGCATTCGTTCTGCCACCCGCCGTGCCTGCATGGCAGCCATCGGCGCCGCTTTGCTGGCCCACGCGGGCGGCGCGTGGGCGCAGGCCAGCGTCAAACTCATCGTCGGCTATGCCGCCGGCGGCCCGGTGGACGCCGCTGCACGCGTGTTTGCGCCAGTGTTCAGCCGCGAGCTGGGCCAGTCGGTGGTGGTGGAAAACCGTGCAGGTGCAGCAGGCGCGATTGCCGGGCAAAGCGTGGTCAAGGCCGCGCCCAACGGGCAGGAAATCTACTTTGCCGCCAGCCCCACCATGACCATCAGCCCGCATGTGCTCAAAGCCATGAGCTTTGACCCGCTCAAGGACCTGACGCCACTGGCCCCGATCCTGAGCTATGCCAATGTGCTGGTCATCAACCAGCAGCAGCCCTTCAAGACCGTGCCCGAGCTGGTGGCCTACGCCAAAGCCAATCCGGGTGCGCTGGCCTTTGGCTCGGCCGGCATGGGGGCGTCCAACCACCTCAGTGGCGAATTGTTCGCACGCCGTGCAGGCATCACGCTCAACCATGTGCCCTACAAAGGCAATGCCCCGGCCATGACCGATGTGATGGGGGGGCAAATCCAGATGATGTTCGACATCGTGGGTGGGGCGAAGGCGCACATTGATGCTGGCAAGGTTCACCCGTTGGCCGTCACTTCGAAAGAACGCAACCCCGCGCTGTCGCAACTGCCGAGCATGAGCGAGCTGGGCATCAAAGACTACGACGTGGGCGGCTGGTACGGCCTGTATGGCCCGCTGGGCATGAGCGCGGACCTGAGCCAGCGCATCGGCGCCGCCACCGCACGCGCTTTGCAAGACCCTGAGCTGAAAAAGCGCTGGATCGACCAGGGCTATGTGCTGTGGACCGGCACGCCTGCAGAACTGAGCGAGCGCATGCGCCGCGAGCACGCGCTGTGGGCCGAGGTGACGCGCGGCATGAAATTCGAATAACCATGGCGCACACCCACCCCCATACACGCATCCACCAGTGCTTTGACGAGCGCGTGGCGCAAGCCCCCGATCAGCCCTTTTTGTTTTTGCCCGACGGCGAGATGACGCTGCGCGAGCTGTCGGCTTGCGTGGACCAGCTCGAAGCCGAATTGCGTGCCGACGGTGTGCGCCCGGGTGACCGCGTGCTGGTGGCCGCAGAGAACTGCCCCGAGCATGTGGCGCTGGTGCTGGCCTGCAGCCGCGTGAGCGCCTGGGCTTGTGGCGTGAACGCCCGCATGACGGCGGCCGAGGTGGCGGCCTTTACCGACAAGGCCGATGCCCGCGTGGTGTACTTCACCACCGGTGTGTCGGAGGCGGCGCGCCAGCACGCCCAGTTGCAGCCCACGCGCGCCAGCGTGTTGCCCGGCCTGCAGCGCAGCGCCGTGCGCCAGCAGGCCACGGTCCAGACCGGTCCACTGGCCGAACAGGTGGCGGCGGTCATTTTCACCTCGGGCACCACCGGGCAGCCCAAGGGCGTGCTGGTGAGCCACGCGGGGCTGCTGCAGTTTGGCCGCATCTCGGCCGAGTCGCGTCAGCTGGGGCCAGAGGACCGCTCGTACGCCTACCTGCCCATGACGCACATCTTTGGCCTGGGCACCATCCTCATGGCGTCCTTGCATGCGCGTGCGGGTTTGCTCATGCGCAGCCACTTTGACCCGGCCGATGTATTTGACGCGCTGGCCCACCATGGCATGACGCAACTGCAAGGCCCCCCGGCCATGTTCACGCGCCTGCTGGGCTGGCTCGATGCGCAGGGCATCGAACACCCCGCGGCGCCGCACTTGCGCTACGTGTACACCGGCGCTGCGCCGCTGGACATGAGCGTCAAGCGCGCCGTGCAGCAGCGCTTTGGCAAACCCCTGCACCATGGCTACGGCTTGTCTGAATACGCGGGCGCGCTGACCTTGTGCGCCAAGGATGTGTGGCGCGAGGACAGCAGCGCGGGCTACCTGGTCGACGGTGCCGAGCTGCGCATCGTGGACGCCGAAGGCCGCGATGTGCCACGTGGCGAGACGGGCGAAATCTGGATGCGCGGTGTGGGTCTGATGCCGGGCTATTTTCGTGACCCCGAGATCACCGCACAGGTCATGAAACCCGGTGGCTGGTATGCCAGCGGTGACCTGGGCCGCCAGGCCGAAGACGGCGCGCTCACCGTGGTGGGACGCCTCAAGGAAATGATCATCCGCTCCGGCTTCAATGTGTACCCGGGCGAGATCGAGGCGGTGCTGCTGGCCTGGCCCGGCGTGCAGAAGGCCGCGGTGGCCGGGCGCCCTGTGGGCGACGGCAACGAGGAGATACTCGCCTTTGTCGAACCCAAGCTGGGCGCGACCCTGGATCTGGACGCCTTGCGTGCCCATCTGCATGCGCAATTGGCGCCGTACAAACAACCCTCGGTGCTGCAATGCGTGGCCGAGATGCCCATGACCCACAGCGGCAAGGTGCTCAAGCGCGAGCTGGTCGCGCAGCTGCCAACCGCTGTTTGAATCAGTTGAACACACAAGGATTGACCATGACCTCTGCCACCACCCAACTCGCTGCATTTGCAGCCGCCCTGCGTTTCGAGGACATTCCCGCACCGGTGGTGCGCAAGACCGAAGACCTGCTGGTGGACTGGTTCGGCTCGGCCGTGGCCGGTCACGGTTCGCGCCCGGTCGAAACCATCGAGCGCTTTGCACAGGCCATGGGACCGGCCACCGGCCCCAGCGAAGTCATCATCCGCCGCACACGCACCAGCCCCTACCTGGCGGCCATGGCGAACGCCGCAGCGTCGCATGTGGCCGAGCAAGACGATGTTCACAACGGCTCGGTGTTCCATCCCGCCACCATCGTGTTCCCGGCTGCGGTGGCAGTGGCGCAGGCCATGGGCGCCAGCGGCAAGCAGCTGCTCGCGGCCTCGGTCGTGGGCTACGAGGTGGGCATCCGCGTGGGTGAATTTCTGGGCCGCTCGCACTACCGCATCTTCCACACCACGGGCACAGCGGGCACCCTGGCCGCTGCCGCTGCGGTGGGCCACTTGCTGGGTCTGAACGCGCAGCAGATGCAACATGCATTGGGCTCGGCAGGCACGCAGTCGGCAGGCTTGTGGGAGTTTTTGCGCACCGCCGCCGACAGCAAGCAACTGCACACCGCGCACGCGGCGGCGGCGGGCCTCATGTCGGCCTATCTGGCCCAAGACGGATTTACCGGTGCGGCCGAGATTCTGGAAGGCCCGCAGGGCATGGCCGCAGGCATGTCCAGCGATGCCGATCCGGCCCGCCTGATGGATGGCCTGGGCACGCGCTGGACCATTGCCGAGACCTCTTTCAAGTACCACGCCAGCTGCCGCCACACGCACCCGGCCGCCGACGCGCTGTTGTACGTCATGCAGACAAACAAGCTGAAGCCCGCCGACATCGCCCGCGTGGTCACGCATGTGCACCAGGGTGCCATTGACGTGTTGGGCCCGGTGGTGCGCCCGACCACGGTGCACCAGAGCAAGTTCTCGATGGGCACGGTGCTGGGCCTGGTGGCGCAGTTTGGCCATGCAGGCCTGGCCGAGTTTGACGACCACTTCTTGAGCGATGTGACGCAGGTGCTGCGCGACAAGGTCGAGATGGCGCTGGACCCCGAGGTGGACGGCGCCTACCCCAAGCGCTGGATCGGCAAGGTGACGGTGACCACCCAGGATGGCCGCGTGCTGCACGGCCGCGTGGACGAGCCCAAGGGCGACCCGGGCAACACGCTCTCACGCCAGGAGATCACCGACAAGGCGATTCGTCTGGCCACCTACAGCAAAGGCGCCACCGAGGCCGACATGCGCCGCGCAGTGGAGGCGTTGTGGCAAGTGGCCAACTGGGCGCGCGTGGGCAATTTGCTGGCGTGAATGGGTTGGCACGTCTGTGCTGTGGGTGTTGCGGCCTGAAAATGTCAAACATATTTGACACTTATTGAAGGGTGTGGTGCAATTCAAGCCATGAATCTGGCGGACATTGGTCACCTCATACAACAGCGCAGGCAGGCCATTGGCTTGTCTCAGGACAGGCTGGCCAAGCTCAGCGGGCTTTCGCGCGCCACGGTTCACGCGCTGGAGGCAGGCACCATCAAAGACCTGGGCGCTGCCAAACTCATGGTGCTGATGGATCTGCTCGGTTTGCAATTGGGGGCCACCTCTCAAAAGCGTCCACGCAACGCATTGCAATTGGCCAGTCAGACCGCAAGCGTCAGTTACAAGCACAGCTTGAGGCCAAGCGCTCTGGCTGGTGCCCTGGTGGATGGGCATTTGCCCCCAGACATCACCCCCCATGTGGCCACGCTGCTGGATGAGGCGCCGTTGGCGCTGATTGTGGCGACCGTGGAGGAAGTCGCGGCAGCGTCCCAATGTCCAGCCAAAACCTTGTGGAAACACATGGTTCAGTGGGCACACGACCTGCACTCTCCCAGATCGGTGTGGGTATGAGTGGCACTGGTGGACCGGCACCATGGGCCTTGCCCGGTGGCGTTTGGCAATCCTTGCTGCTGCACGCCTTCACGCTGATTGATGAAATCTCTGCACATGGCGGTATTGCCAAGCCGATGTGGACTTTCGGTGGTGGGACAGTGCTCATGCTGCGGCATGGCCACCGCATGAGCAAAGACATCGACATCTTTGTGCCAGATCCGCAATATCTGGGTTTCGTTTCTCCACGTCTGAGTGATGTGGCTGAATCGGTGACTCAGGACTGTGTAGAGGGTCCGGGTTACATCAAGCTGCTTCGACCCGAAGGCGAAATTGATTTTGTTGCATCACCCAATCTCACCAGCCAATCTTACGAAGAGTGGGACCTTCTGGGCAGGTCCGTGAAAGTTGAGACCTCGGCAGAGATCGTTGCAAAGAAGCTCTACCACCGCGGTGACCGCGCAACTGCACGAGATCTTTTTGATTTGGCGTTGGTGATTGAACGCGAGCCTCTGACACTGGCCAGTGCTGCGCCCTACCTGGTTCGTCACCGAGACGAGTTCGTGCGCCAAATCAAGCAGCGTCGTGCTGTACTGCAAGGGCAATTCGAGGCCATTGATCGGCTGGATTTTCAAATGGACTATGACGAGGCCGTGGTCAGCGCAGAAGGGTTTCTCGCTTCTCTGGGGTAAATCTTTGCTGCTGCGGCACAGCAGGACTGACAGGTTTTGCCAGCGGTTTTGTTCTTTTCCGCCATTGGTTGCCAGGTCGGCCTGCGCGTACCCTGCCAAGCACACAAGGAGATGACCATGGCAAACCGCATGCATTCGCAGGGTACCCCGATCGACCGCAGAAAAGTGCTGTTGGCACTGTCTGCTTCAGTGGTGGCTGGCCCAGCCCCAGCACAAACCAAAGACGCCTTCCCCACCAAGCCCATCCAGCTGGTGTTGCCCTTTCCGCCTGGCGGGTCGATGGACCCGATCTTCCGTTCATTGGCCGAAGCCGCATCGCGTGAGTTGGGCCAACCGGTGCTGCTGATGCACAAGCCCGGCGCGGGCGGCATCATGGGCACGGCGGCGCTGGCCAGCATGCCCGAGTCCGACGGCTACACCGTGGCGGTGATGCACAACTCGGTCATCCGTGCGCCGCTGGTGCAAAAGGTCAACTTCGATGCACGCACCGACTTCACCTATGTCATTGGCCTGTTCAACCTGATCACCGGCATTTGCGTGGCCACCGACGCGCCCTGGCAAAACCTGGGCGAGCTGATGGCCGAGGCCAAGAAGAAGCCCGGCGCCCTGAGCTACGGCACGGTGGGTGCGATCAGCATCAACCGCATCGTGGCCGAGCGCATGGCACGCATGGCAGGCACGTCGTTCAACATGGTGCCGTTCAAGGGCGGAGGTGAAGCCTTCACCGCGCTGATCGGTCGCCACCTCGATGTGTATGGCGATCCCGGCTTTGGCGCGCAGGTGCGTGGCGGCAAGGTGCGCCTGCTGGCCACCTTCACCGACGAACCGCTCAAGACGCACCCGGGCGTGCCCACCGTCAAAAGTCAGGGTTTTGACCTCAGCATTGACTCCCCCATGGGCCTGGTCGCACCCAAAAACCTGCCACCTGCGATTGCGCAGCGCCTGGGCGCGGCTTTCCGCAAGGCTGCAGCCGACCCGGCCTACCAGAAGCAGCTGGAGAGCTTCGACATGCAGGCCAAGTTGATGACGGGCGAAGAATACGCCGCGTATGCACGCATGGCGTATGACCGCGATGCCCGCATGTTGGCCGAGATCGGCTTCAAGCCCGAATGAGCGCTGGAGCCCAGACCATGCAAGCCATCGTGACGGACGATCCGCGCCAGATCTTTTCCAAAGTGCCCTTCATGCAGGCACTGGGCATGCAACGCGATTTTTCAGAGGGCGGCAAGGCCCGCCTCTCGCTCGACCCCAAGCCCGAACACGGCAATGTGATCGGTGGCGTGCACGGCGGCATTGTGGTGACGATGCTGGACGTGGTCATGGCCAGCGCGGCGGTGTCGGCGGTGGACTTTGTGAAAACCGTGGTCACGCTCAACCTGGACACCTGCTTTGTCGAACCCGGCCGCGGGCGCCTGGTGGCCGACGGTGAAGTGGTGCGCAGCGACGACACCGTGGTGTGGTGCCGCGCCCGCATCAGCGACGCCGAAGGGCGGCTGGTGGCCAAGGCGCACGGCTCTTTCCGCTACCTGCCCAGGCCCCATGCCGTGGCGACCCAGGAGAGCGCATGAGCCGCACGCCCACACATGAGATCGTCCGCCTGCTGGAGCAAAGCATGGTTGATGCGGTGTGCCAACGCAGCATGGAGGACACGCGCGAAGTGCAGACGCTGGACCTGAACATCAACTTCATGCAGAGCGCGAGCGGCCCGCTGCACGCCAGCGCGCAAGTGATCGGTGGCGGCAAGACCATGTGCTTTTGCGAAGGCCAGGTGCTGGACGCGCAGGGCGCGGTGGTGGCGCAGGGGATGGGGACGTTGCGGCGGGGGTGAGGCCCCCTCACCGCGCAACCATCCCCGCCATGAACAGATCCACAACGTGTCGAACGTGCTGGTTCACCGCTCTGGTCGAAGGGGGTCTGCCAATGGTGCTCAGGTGGGTGGGGTTGAACACCAGCATGTCGTGAAACAGCGTGGCGGCCGTCATCGGATCGGTGTCTCTTAACTGGCCGTTTTGCTGGCACTGTGCAATGAATCCGGCGATGCGCAGGCGTGATTGCTGCGGCCCATCGTCAAACCAGGCTTGACCGACGCCCGGAAAGCGCCCCGACTCGGCCAACACCAGGCGCTGAAACGCGATGTGTTTGTCCAGCATCAAGGTCTTGAGCAAGGTCGAGCCCAGCAGCGTCAAACCTGTTGGCGCATCTTTGCCCGCCAGGTTCACTTTTTTGAAGGTGCGCAAGAAAGACTCGCACAGGCTTTCGATGACCGCGCGAAACAAGCCTTCTTTGTTTCCAAAATGGCTGTAGACGTTGGTTTTGGAGCCACCGACGGTCAGCACGATGTCGTCCACGCTGACATCGGCGAACCCATGGGCCAAAAACATTTCGGTGGCGACTTGCAGGATTTGCGCCTTGCGCTCCAGACCTCGGCGTGTCACCCAGGTTCTGGAAGGGGCGGTACTTTTACTCATGACTCAAAGCAGAATGCAGACCTCGCTCTTCCTGCTGTACACCAGGTCAGGCGAGGTCCCTTACAAAGGCCATCACTTTAAAGCATCGGTCATCACAAAGTTGTAGTCCAGGGTGTAGAAGTCGCGCGCCATGTTTTTGCCATCGGGCGCCGTGCCTGGGGTTTGGTGTTTGAACTCGGCAATCAGCGATGGGCGAACGCCAAACACGGCATCGCCATCGAGGTTCTTGCTGTTCTTGTCGAAGATGTGTGTCACCAGCGTGCGCTGGCCCGGGGCCTGAATCCTGAAATGCAGGTGGGCGGGTCGCCAGCTGCGCCCGGTGGTGGCCTTGAGCATCTGGATGGCGGTGCCGTCCTGGGGCACGGGGTAGTCCACCGGCAAAACCGACCAGAAGCTGTATCGGCCATCGGGGCCCGTGGTGAGGGCTGCGCGTGCCCATGCCCCTTTTTCTTCATAGCCGTCCTGCACGTCGTACAGACCCCGGTCATCGGAGTGCCAGACGTCGATGACCGCATTGGCCACCGGCTGCCCATGGATGTTGAGGATTTGGCCTTGGGCATGCATGGGGGTGCCAGCCGCACCGGCGCTGATGTCTGCCCCCATAGGGAATTGGGGGGCGTTTTCGATCAGGAAGGGGCCCACCAGTGTGGGTTCGGTGGCGTGCAGTGGGCGGGGGTAGTCTTGCGTGACGGTCAACATCGACAAGCCCAATGCGTCCGAAAAAATCATGAACTCGTTGCGCCCGGGGCCGCACCATTTTCCCGTTTCTTCCAGAAAGCCCATGGTGAAGGCCCATTCATCGGCCGAGAGTTTGACCTCTTTGGCAAAGCTGTGGATGTGCTTGATCAATGACAGCATCAGTTCGCGCAGACGCGGGTTGGGTGTGTCTGCATAGCGCTTGAGGACTTCCTGGGTGATCAACTCCAGCGAGTCATAACGGTTTTCAATGCCTTGGGTTTGTGTTTGGCTCATGGTGGAATTTCCTTTTATGAAAAGTCGGTGGCTTGTTGGCGCAGCTTGTCGGCGGGTTTGAGTCTGAATTTGGCGATCTTCATGGAGCCGGTGTGGGGCAGGCTTTCGACCATGACGATGTAGCGGGGACGTTTGATGGGCGACAGCTTGTCCTGTGCGTAGGCATGCACGGCTTCGGGCGAGATGTGGGTGCCAGGGCGCGGCACCACGGCCAACAAAATTTCTTCTTCACCCAGATCGGATGCCACGCCGATGGAGGCGCATTCCAGAATGTCGGGATGGCTGCCGATGGCCGAATCGATTTCGGCACCTGAGATGTTCTCTCCGCGCCTGCGGATGATGTCTTTCTTGCGGGTGAAGAAGAACAGAAAGTCGTCTTCGTCTCGCCGTGCCAGGTCGCCTGTCAGAAACCACCCGTCCCGGAAGCTGGCCGCTGTCTGCTCGGGATCATTGAAGTAGCCCTGCATCAAGGTCGGGGTTTTGACCACCAGTTCACCGACTTCACCCATGCCGACTTCATGGCCGTCGTCGTCCATGATCCGCACCTGTGGCCGCTCCATCTCGGGGTCGGGGTGTGGCGAGATGCAGCCCATGCTGCCCAGCTTGTGTGGGCCGAGAAACGGGTTGCTCAGCACGCCCGGAATCTCGGTCATGCCGTAGCACTCGATGAGCACGGGCACATGAAAGCGTTGCTGGAAGGTGTCGAGCAAATCTTTGTTCAGGGGCGCCAAAAACATTTTTCGGATGCAGTGCTCAGGCGCAAATTCTTCTGCCGGGCGGCGCGCCAGAATGGCGGCGGCCGACATGATCACATTGACTTCGGTGGCTCGGGTGGCCGCAGCCTGCTGCCAAAAGGTGGATGCAGAGAAACGCCGGATCAGGATCAGGGTCCCGCCACAGGCCATGGCACCGCCCAGCGAGTACATCAGGGCATTGATGTGGAACAGCGGCAGCACGCACATCAGCCGTTCGTCAGGCTGCAGGTACATGCGGTGCACAAAGGCTTCGGCCGTCAGCAGGTAACTGCGCTGGCTGTGCATCACCCCCTTGGGAAACCCGGTGGTGCCCGAGGTGTAGATGATCATGCAGGTGCTGTCTGCGGTGCCCTCGCGTGTCTGGGTGTCGGGTGCGCAGTCGTGCCACTGGGCTAGCAATGAAGCTTCACCGTTCGCCTGGCCTTCTTCGATCACGACGATCCAGGGGGCGGGCTTGACTTGGCCGGTGGCTTCTTGAACTCTGGGCAGTGGCTCGGGCGAACAGACAACGCCGCGCACACCCGCGTGTTCAAAAATGTATTGGGCTTCTCGGGCTTCAAATTCCGGATTGCAAGGCACAACGATGGCGCCTATTCGGGCACAGGCGATCAACAGCACCACCGTGGCCGGGTGGTTATAGGCCATGAGCCCGATGCGGTCGCCGGTCACAATGCCGCGCTGGCGCAGCCAGCCCACCGCTTGGTCGGCCTGCCGTGCGCACGTGCGCCAGCTCATGACCGTGTCCTGGTACTCCACCATCGGCTGATCGGCAAGCTGGTGCAGGCGTGTCTGGAAGAACTGGTCAATCGAAAAGTCGTGTCGTTCAAACCGTCTCAGAACGTCCAACGGTGACATGAGCGTGGTGCTGGTCATGGGCGAGTCTCCCGGTGGTGGCGTCAACGCGCAACGGCGGGGCCGTCGTAGGTCATGGCCTGTTCTGCGGCGCTGGCCAGCTTGAAGCCGATGGGGCGTGTCTGCTCTTCCAGCATGTGGGCCACCAACGAAGCCGTGCGTGCCAGCAAGGGAATGCCTTTCAAGGCGCCAGCGGGGTAGCCTGCATCCAGCAGCACGGCCGGAATGGCGGCAGAAACATTCATGGGGAAGGGACGGCCATAAACGCCCTCCACCTGGGATGCCAGGACCTGCAGGGCGCGCACATGCTCGCCTGCAATGCCCCACTCCACCGCCAGTTCGATCAGCTTGGTGGCCCGCGGGTCGCCTTTTTTGTGAACCGGATGCCCGAACCCCGGAAGGGCTTGTTTGTTGGCCCGCAACGTTTGCAGGCGCTCCCGCGCAATGTCCTCCAAAGGCTGGTTGTCCCGCTTGGCCTGGGCGAGCATCTCGATCAGCAAGTGGCCAGCCGTTTCAGAGGCGCCCAAGATGACGGGGCCACAGCCCAGCAGTCCGGCAGCCACGGCGCCCTGTATGGCATCGGGGGCTGCGGCCAAGGTCATGCGCGCCGCCTGCACCGAAGGGACCAGGCCGTGTTCGGCCAAGGAGACCATGGTGGCGTCGGCCATGCGAATCAGGTTATGGCTGGGGGTCTCGCCAGTCAGAAGAAACAGGAAATAAGCGGTGAAAGACTGCTGGCCGATCACGTCTCTGCACAGGTCTTTGCCGCGCACAACGATGCGGTCGGGTTCGGCGATGGCCATGTGCGTGGAGCCGGATGGCGTGAATGCGCTGGAAACGTGGGTGGAGCTCATGTGCAAGCGATGGGTTGAAGAGTGAAAAAATGGGGGTGATGCGGTGCTGTTGCTTGCATCTCAAAAAGAATTTGTGGCACTGATGGTGACCGCTGGTGAGTCTGTTCGAAAGGCGCTTGGGTGACAAGTGCAGTGAGGGTAATTCCCAGTAAAAGAATACTGATTGGTATCCATAATGGTCACGCAAATCCTGTAAAAACCAACGACACAAATTCTTCTGGAGACATTGATGCACAAGCGGCCATTCTTGAAAGCACTGGGGTCTTCGTTGCTCCTTTCATTGACATCCCCCTGGGCGAATGCGCAGGGCAAGCCGATCAAGGTGGGCAGCACTTTGTCTCTGACGGGGCCTCTTGCGGGGACCGCGGTGATGCACAAGATCGCTGGTGAGATCTTTGTTGAGCAACTCAACAAGCGCGGTGGTTTGCTGGGGCGACCGGTGGAATGGATCGTCAAGGACGACCAGTCCAAGCCGGACCTGGCCCGTACGCTGTACGAACAGCTCATCTCGGGTGACGGTGTGGATCTGCTGATGGGGCCTTACGCCACGGCCAACTCTTTGGCGGCCATGGGGGTGGCACAACGCAATGGCAAGGTGCTGGTCACCAATTCGTTTGGCATTCCCTCGTTGGCCAAATACGACATGCATTTCCCGGCCTATGTCATGGGCATCGATCCCGGCACGACGGCCCCCAACACCTTGTTGGATGCGATTGCCGCTTCAGGCGCCAAGCCCCAGTCCGTGGCCATCGTGACGAGCAAGTTTCCTTCGGTCGTGTTCATGTCGGTCGGCGCTCGCGAGGTGTTCAAAAAGCGTGGTCTGCGCGAGGCGCTCTGGCTGGAGTGGGAGTTCGGCAACCGTGACTTTGGCCCCATTGCTTCGCGCCTCAAAGAAGCCAACGCCGATGTGGTCTGGATTGGCTCCATTGGCCCCGAGAGCATTCAGCTGCTGGAGGCGATGAACAAGATCGACTACAAGCCCAAGATCCATTTCCACCTCTATCCAACGCCTGGCCCCTTGGCCCAGTCGCCTTTGGCGGCCAATGCCCTGTCGCTGACGACCTTTGAGCAGCATGCGCCGTTCACCAGCAATCTGGCCTATGCCGAGGTGATCAAGCTTTATAACGAGCGCGCTGCCAAGGCCAACCTCCCCGACACGGCCTTTGAGTTGCAAGCGGCCAACGCCTATACAGGCTGGCAATTCCTGGAGGCCGGGGTCAAGGGTTCGGGCAGTCTCGAAGACGCCAAGATTTCAGCTTGGCTCAAAAAGAACCGCGTGGACACCATCGTGGGCAAAGTCCGCTTTGATGGCCCCAACAACTACGGTGACGACCTGAACCGCATCAAGCAGTTGCAAGGTGGCAAGTGGTTGGTGGTGCACCCCAAAGACGTTGCTTTCCCTGGCAGCAAAATGATCTTCTGACATGCCCAGCGCAGGGCTGTTGTTGCAGGCGCTGGCCTCGGGGGTATTCCTCGGTGCGCTGTATGGATTGATTGGTCTGGGCATTGGTCTCGGTTGGGGTCTGCTCAGGCAAATCAATCTGGCGCATTTCGCCTGGGTCTTTCTTTCGGCCTACATCACCTACGAACTCAAGACCCGACTGGGTCTGGACCCGCTGCTGGCCTTGCTGGTGCTCGTGCCGTCGTTTGCCGCTTTGGGCATGGGGGTGCAGACCTTGTTGATGCGATTCGCCATCACACCGTTCAACTCATTGCTGGTGACGTTTGGCATCACGGTGTCGGTGGAGGCCTTGCTCCAATGGGTCTGGAGTGCGGACTTCAGGCGCATGGCCTCGGTGTACGAGGAGCACAAGTTCCGTCTGGGCAGTGTGGTGGTGACCTATTCAGAGGCGCTGACTTTGTGCATCGCGCTGTTGATGGTCGGTCTGGTTTGGTGGGGTTTGCACCGCACCGACATGGGCAAGTCGGTGCGCGCCAGTGCCGAAGACCCGGAAATTGCGACCGCATTCGGCATCCATGCCAAACGCTTGGGCATCTGGCTGGCGGGGTTGTGTGCCGCATTGGCCGCTTGTGCTGGCGTGTGCGTGGCGTTGATGTTCACCTTGGCGCCTTCCCAGATTTATGCCTGGGTCGGCGTGGTTTTTGCGGTGGTGATGATCGGTCGCCTCGGCTCGGCCTTGACCCCTTTGGTGGGTGGGCTGGTGATTGGCATCATCGAATCGATGACCATGGCTTTGATCGCACCGACCTGGGCCCCTTTGGTGGCCTTCTCGGTGCTGATCCTGATCCTTTTGTTGCGGCGTGGCCATGAATAAGACACTGAGGCTTTCAGCCATTCTGGCCTTGCTGGCCCTTTTTTTTGCCGCGCCGTACCTGGGTTTGCCGGTGCATCTGCAATCGCTGCTGTATGTGATTTTCTTCTGGATGACGCTGGCCACGTCCTGGAACATCCTGTCGGGGTATTCGGGTTATTTTTCATTTGGGCACGGCGCATTCTTTGGCGTGGGCATGTACGGCATGGCCACCTTGGCCACCAAGGCCGATTGGTCAGTGGTGCCTGCCGCCCTGGGCAGCGGTGTGCTGGCGGCATTGCTGGCGCTGGCCATCGGTGCGCTGGTCTTCAATGCCCGCAAGATACGGGGTGAGTCGTTTGCACTCATCACGCTGGCGGTTGGATTTGTTCTGGCCACGCTGGTGGTGAATACGCCGATTGATGGCGGGCCAGGCGTGTACCTGATGGCCGTGAGCTTGCCCCAATGGGGCCCCAAGCCCGCCTCGACTTTCTACTACGCCAGCTTGGTGTTGGCTGTGCTGTGTGTGCTGGTGGCCTATGGCTTGCTTCGTGCCAAAGCGGGTTTGGGGCTGTTGGCCATTCACGACGACGAAGATGCAGCCGAGGTCAATGGGGTGCCCACTTTCTGGCTCAAGATGGGGGCTTTTGCAATCTCCAGCTTTTTTGCAGGTGTGATGGGCGCGGTGCATGCCCTGTACGTGTCGTATGTGACGGTCGGTGAAACTTTCAACATCACAGTGCCCCTCACAGTGGTGCTCATGAGTGTTCTGGGCGGCAGCCGCCACTGGGCAGGTCCCATGATCGGGGCCGTAATCATCACGCTGTTGCTCAATGCCTTTACCGCGGGTGACAGCGCGCTGGTGGGCAAGATGGTCATTGGTGTGGTCCTGGCCGGTGCTGTGCTGATCATGCCGCGTGGCATTGCGGGCAGTTGGCAGTTGCGACAACACAAGCGGCTGATGCAGAGCAAACCCGCTGTGGCCCAACACGACGTTCTCCCCGAGGGTGAATCCAGAAAAGATGAACCAGCGGCGAACCACCCTGCGCAAGGTACCGAGCGTGAAAAAGTGCTGGAAGTGCGTGGCCTGAGCAAACAGTTCTCCGGCATTCGCGCGCTGCACCAGGTCGACCTGGACCTCTACCGTGGTGAGATTTTGGGCTTGCTGGGGCCCAACGGCTCCGGAAAATCGACCTTCATCAATGTCGTCACAGGCCACTACAAACCGACAGAGGGCGCTGTGGTGCTGGCGGGGCAGTCTTGCGCGGGCTGGCCTGCTCACCTGATCCGCCGCCAGGGCCTGTCGCGCACCTACCAAATTCCGCGTCCTTTTCACGGTCTGACGGTTTTGCAAAACGTGACCCTGGCCGCCCACTATGGCGGGACACACCTGACACATGCCCAAGCCCTGGAAGAAGCGCATGAATGGATGCGGTTCACAGGCCTGGAGGAAAAAGGCGATTGCTACCCCGACGAGATCAATCTGCACCAGCGCAAGTTTCTGGAGCTGGCGCGTGCCTTGGCCGCACGGCCACAGGTGCTGCTGCTCGACGAGGTCTTGTCCGGGCTGACCCCTTCTGAAATCACCGCTGCCGTCCAAACCATTCGCCGCATCCGCGATCGTGGCACCTCCATTGTGTTTGTGGAGCACGTCATGAGTGCGGTGCTGGCCTTGTCGGACCGGCTGGTGGTGCTCAACCAGGGCGAGGTCATTGCCGAGGGCAGTCCTCAAGATGTGATGTCCCAGCCTGAGGTGGTGCGGGCGTATCTGGGTGACGAGACGGTGGTCTGAACATGCTGCAAGTCGATCAAATCCAAGTCAATTACGGCGCTGCACCCGCCTTGTGGGATGTGTCCTTGCACGTCGAGCCAGGTGAGTTGGTGTCCGTGATCGGCCCCAACGGCGCGGGCAAGACGACGTTGATCAATGCGATCATGGGACTCAATGCGCTGCAGGCCGGAAAGATCGTCTGGGAAGACCAGACGGTTTCGCAACTGCCCCCACACATGCTCTGCGCAAGGGGGCTCGCCTTGGTGCCCGAAAGCCGCCGCTTGTTCACGGGCATGACGGTGCGCGAGAACCTCGAATTGGGCGCGATGCACCCCAAGGCCCGGGCGGTTCGCAGTCAGACTTTTGAACAGGTGTGCGCACTGTTTCCAGCGGTGCGTGCCAAGCTGGACCAGGTGTCGGGCACTTTGTCGGGTGGGCAGCAGCAAATGGTGGCCATTGGACGCGCGATGATGGCCTTGCCGCGTTTGCTCTTGCTCGATGAGCCGTCCTTGGGGCTGGCCCCCAGCATCGTGGCCGAAATGTTCCGGGCGATCGAGGCCATCCACCGCAGCGGCACAGCGGTCATGCTGGTGGAGCAAAACGTCAGCCGTGCCTTGGCCATATCGCAGCGAACCTATGTGCTTGAAAATGGCCGGGTCGTGACCTCGGGCACCTCGTCCGAGCTGAGCAACCGCCCGGAAATCCGCAAGGCGTATCTGGGCTTGTGATGCTGTGCATGAAGCTTGTGTGGACCCCATGCCATAGCGCATGGCTTTCGCTGGGTTTGCAGCCGCGTGAAAATCGGCTTTCCTGCTGGAAAGGGTGACTGTGATCCGACACATCGTCATGTGGAATCTCGCAGGAGACACGCCACAAACCAAGCAACGCAACATTGAACACCTGAAGAGCAGTTTTCTGAGCCTGCGCGGTCGCATTCCCGGCCTGCGGCATCTGGAAATTGGCGTGGACAGCAGCGGTGTGGATTACGCCTGCGATGTGGTGCTCTACAGCGAATTTGAAACCCAGGCAGACCTCGATGCCTATGCTGTTCATCCCGAGCATTTGCGGGTCAAGGCAGAAGTCGGTGACATGCGCATTGCGCGCCATCAGGTCGACTACGTCGTGCCTGAATGCTGAGATCAGAGAACGCACATGAAAGACTTTATTTACAACGGCCAGGCTGGGCGCGTGGTGTTTGGGCCGGGGTCACTGGATCACCTGGGGCGAGAAATCGATCTTCTTGGGGGCCGTCGGGCCATGGTTCTGTCCACGCCTGGGCAAGCGCGCCTGGCGCAGATGGTGGCAGACCGTCTGGGGGCACGCGCCGCAGGCGTCTATGCACAGGCCGTCATGCATGTCCCTATCCAAACCGCCCGGCGAGCACAAGAAGAGGCCCGGCGTTTGAACGCAGATTGCGCCATTGCGATCGGTGGCGGCTCGACCATAGGCTTGGGCAAAGCCATTGCGCTGGATTCGGGCTTGCCGATTTTGGCCATCCCCACCACCTACTCGGGCAGCGAGATGACCACGGTCTATGGCATCACGGAAGCGGGTGTCAAAAGAACCGGCAAAGATCCGCGTGTGCTGCCGAAAACCGTGATTTACGACCCACAACTGACGGTGAGCCTTCCGCAGGTCTTGAGTGTGACCAGCGGCATGAATGCGATGGCCCACGCGGTCGAAGGTTTGTATGGCAAGGACAGCAATCCGGTCATGAACCTGATGGCTGAAGAAGGCATCCGCGCGTTGGCCCAAGCCTTGCCCGCGATCCGACAAAAGCCCGACGATGTGCCTGCCCGCGCGCAGGCACTGTACGGCGCCTGGCTTTGCGGCATGGTGATGAGCAATGTAGGCATGGCCTTGCACCACAAGTTGTGCCACACGCTGGGCGGCAGTTTTGGCCTGGCCCATGCCGAAGTCCACACGGTGGTGTTGCCGCAAGCACTGGCGTTCAATGCGCCTGCAGTGCCCGAGGCCTTGCAACGCATGGCGCGTGCCCTGGGCTTGACGGGCAGCACCCATGCGGCGGCCGCCTTGTTTGACCTGGCCAAAGACAACGGTGCGCCAGTCGCGCTGAAAGACATCGGGATGAAAGCATCCGATCTGGATAAAGCGGCAGACATTGCCGTGAGCAATCCCTACTGGAACCCCCGCCCCATTGGCGCCGAGCAACGTGCGGACATTCGTGCGCTGCTGCAAAACGCTTACGAAGGCCGTCGTCCTGGGTGAGCGGTGTCAGCGCATATCCCGCCTTGTTGCATTCAGAGCCTGTCCGACACCGCCCTCAAGCTCCCCGCCGATTGACCAGCACAATTCCCACCACCACCAGCCCCAGCGCGGCCAGCAGCGTGGTGCTCACCGCTTCGTGCAGCAGCACGGTGCCGAACAGCAGCGCAAACAAAGGTGTGAGAAAGACGAACACCGAGATCCTGGTGGCCGGGTAGCGGCCCAGCATCCACATCCAGGCCAGGTAGCTGGCGAAGGCGCCGATCACGGTTTGCGCCAGCACCGAGCCCCAGGCCAGCGTGCTCCAGCCGCTCAGGCTCCAGGTTTCGCCCAGGGCCAACGAGATCCAGGGCACCACAATCGCGGTGGTGGCGATTTGGTAGAACAGCAGCTTCTCGGGCGAGACGCGTGTGGTCAGGCGGGTGGCGCGGATCGATACCGTGGTCAGCCCCCACAGCGCGCCTGCGGCCAGGCCCAGCAGGTCGCCCGTGGCACTGCCGCCGCCCAGGCCCTCGCGCATGGCAAAGGCCACGGCCACAAAGGCGCAGGCCAGGCCCAGCCATTGCAGCGGGCGCAGCCGCTCTGATTTGACGAAGAGGGGCACCAGCGCTGCCACCCAAAATGGCGAGGTGTAGAGGAACACCGTCAGGCGCGAGGCGGTGGTGTGCAGCAGGCCGAGGTAGATGCAGGCGAATTCGGCGGCAAACAGGCCGCCCGCCAGCAGGCCCGCCCACAGGCTGCCATCGCGCTCCAGCAGGCGGATGCCGCGCACCCGGCACCACAGCATCAGCAACACGCAGGCGCCGATGCAGCGCACGCTGGCTTGCATGAGCGGCGGCACTTCGGCCATGACGGCTTTGACCAGAATCTGCTGCAAGCCCCAGAACATGCAGCAGGCGATCAGGATGCCGATGGCCAGGCCGTCGAGGTGGTCTTTGTGTGGGTTGGGTGTGGACATGGCAGGCATTGTGCCGCCAAGCCCTGTGCAGGCCTGTCGTCTGGGCGCTGGGCTAACATCGTCCACATGTTGTTGCCTCATTTCACTTCGCTGGGCGCGGGCCCTGTGGTGCTCATGCTGCACGGTGCGGCTGGCGGTTACCGCAGTTTTGCGCCCCAGGTCGAGCATTACGCCACGCAGGGTTTTCGTGCTGTGGCTTGGGACATGCCGGGCTACGGCCTGTCGGCTCCGGTGGAGCCTTATGGCGTGCGCGGTCTGGCCAACAGTTGCATCCATTTGATCGAGGCCCTGTTGCCACCCGATGCACCGCCAGCCCAGCGCTCCTTGGTGCTTGTGGGCCATGGCTTGGGCGGCATGGTGGCCCAAGAGGTGGTGATGCGCCGCCCCGACCTGGTGAACCGCCTGGTGCTGAGCGCCAGCACCAGCGGGCCGGATTCAGGCTGGGCCAACGAAGCGCAGCGGCAATCCGTCCTGCTGGATGGCGTGGCCAACGACATGCAGCAACTGACCGAGGTGGTGTTGCCTGGGCAGACCGGCCCGTTGGCATTGCCTGCGGGTGTGCAGCTGGCACGCTATTGCATGGCGCAGCTCTCGCCGGTGACGTACCGCCTGGCCTTGCAGGCGCAGGCCACGTTTGACCGCGATGCCGCGCTGGCGCACATCCATGTGCCCACGCTGTTGATCGCAGGCCAACAAGATCCGCTGGCGCCAGGCAGCACCATCGAGCGCATGGCCGGCAAAATCCAGGGCAGCCGCTGGGTGCAGATGCCCGGCATCGGCCACTGGGTGCATCTGGAGTCGCCCGATGCTTTTGATGCGCTGGTGCTGGACTTTTTGCACGAACGCGCCGAGTTGTGGCTGCACTGAGGGAGAACACCAAAATGCTTCGACGAGACATGAACCGCCTGGCCCTGGCCTGGGCTTTGTCTGCCTGGGCGGGTGTGCAGCCGGCACTGGCCGCTGGCCAGCGTCAGGCGGGTCCCACCTGGCAGACCGACCCCTTTGCGCTGGGTGTGGCCAGCGGCCAGCCGCACCCCGACAGTGTGGTGCTGTGGACGCGCCTGCTGATGAGCGATGCCGATGCGGCGCAGCAGGCCAGCGCGCAGACGGTGCTGTGCGAATTGTTTGCCGACGAGGCCCTGCGCCAGCCGCTGCGCCAGTGGCGGGTAGAGACCGATGCCCGTCGTGGCCACAGCGTGCATGTGCTGGCCACTGGCCTGCAGCCTGGGCGCCATTACTGGTACCGCTTTGTTTGTGGTTCAGCGCAAAGCGTGGTGGGCCGCACACGCACCAGCCCGGCGCCAGACGCGCGTGTGCCGCTGCTGCGCATCGCCCAGGCCTCGTGCCAGCACTTTGAGCAAGGCCACTACGTGGCGCACCGCGAAATGGCGCAGCGTGAGCTGGACTTTGTGCTGTTCCTGGGTGACTACATCTACGAAAGCAGCAACCCCAAGTACCGCATCCGACCGCACCGGGGTGGCGTGCCCAAGACGCTGGAAGAATACCGCCAACGCCATGCGCAGTACAAGGGCGACGCTGACCTGCGCGCCTGCCACGCGGCGCACCCCTGGGTGATGACCTGGGACGACCACGAGGTGGTCAACGACTATGCCAACGACCAGGACAACCGCTTCAGCGATCCGGCCCTGTTCCTCCAGCGGCGCGCGGCGGCCTACCAGGCCTACTTTGAGCACATGCCGGTGCGCATCGGCCCCGACCCGTTGGCGCCGCACCAGATGCGCATTCATGACCGCATGGCCTGGGGCCAGTTGGCCGACCTCTGGACGCTGGACTGCCGCCAGTACCGCGACCACCAGGCCTGCCCCGACCCCAACCGGGGCGGCGCGCGGGTGGTGGTGGGTTGCGACGCCCTGCAAGACGTGCGCCGCAGCATGCTGGGCAGCGCGCAAGAGGCGTGGTTGATGCAGGGGCTGGCGGACAGTTTGCGCGAAGGCCAACGCGACAACCCGGGGCGTTGGCGCCTGATCGCGCAGGCCACCCAGATGAGTTCGACCGGCATCGCCACCCCGCTGGGGCGCAGCACGTTCAATGACGCCTGGGACGGCTACCCGATGGCGCGCGAGCGCTTGCTCGCGGGCATCGCAGAGATGCGGCTGAGCAATGCCGTGGTGTTGGGGGGCGACGTGCACATGAACGTGGCGGCCAATTTGCGGGTGCGGCCCAACGACGAACAGTCGCCGGTGGTGGCCAGCGAGATCGTCACCACCTCGGTCAGCTCGCGCGGTATGGGCGATGCCTTGCTGGCCACCATCCGCGAGAACAACCCCGACATCCGCCATGCGCGCTCGGACGAGCGGGGTTACACCTTGCTGGACGTGCGGCCGCAGGGTGTGACGGCCACTTTCCGGACCACGGCTTTTCCGGTGCAGCCCGACAGCGTGATGCGCGAGCAGGCGCGCTACGAGGTTTTGACCGGTCAGCCCGGCGTGCAGCGCGCCTGATGGCCAGCAGGGCTGGCTCCTGCAAAAGATCAGCGCACCATCAGCACAGGCACTTTGCTGTGCGAGAGGACTTGCGTGGCGACCGAGCCCATGACCAGGTTGCCGAACAGGCCGTGGCCGTGCGAGCCCATGATCACCATGTCGAACTTGCCAGATTCGGCGACCTTGCAAATGTGCTCACCCGCATGGCCGACCTTGGACACCGATTTGGGGTTGACGCCGTGGCGGCTCAGGAAAGCGGTGGCCGGACCGAGGACTTTCTCGGATTCTTCACGGTACCAGGTGTCGGTGGCTTCCTTGCCCACCACGCGGCGGGCGTGGGCGGGCAGCTGGGCCTGCACGGTCAGCAGCGTGAAGCTGTTGCCGGAGTTCAGCCATTGCTCGTGTGTGGCCAGGTAAGCCAGCATTTTTTTGGTGTAGGCGCTGCCGTCGACTGCGAGCAAGATCTTCATAGGGGGGTCTCCAAAAGAGGTTTGATCTGTTTTTGATTGTAGACACAGCAGCTGTGCTGCCACTTGCAGCAGATCAAGACCTGGCGGCGGTGTGGTCAAGATCGACCACAAGCTGTGGCGCAAAGCGTGCCTGTTCCCCCTTGCTGGCGTAGCCCAGTGGGTTGGCCAGCACGCGGCAGCCCTCGTGCACATAGTCGCTGGGGCAGTGCAGGTGCCCATGCAGCCACAGCTGAGCGCATGGCAACAGCGCGTCCAGCGCGTTGCAAAACCCGGCGGTGCCCGGCACCTGGCCGTAACGCGGGTCGGCGCTGCGCAGGCTGGGGGCAAAGTGCGTCACGACCACGGTGGTGCCGTCGTGCGGCTGGGCCAGCGCATTGGCCAGCCATTGCTGGCAGACCCGTGCCTGTTCGCGCACCTGGGCGGCCAGCCAGGGCTCGCCACCGCGTGTGGTGCCGGTTTTGCGCAGGTACCAGTTGGCCGCGCGAAAGGCCTTGTCGCGGGCCTTGAGCTGCGCGGTGTAGCCGCCAGGCAGGGTGTGGGCAGCTGGCGTTTCGGGCAGGGCTTGTCCAGCCAGAGGGCCGAGTGCGTCAAAGTCGCTCCACAGTGTGGTGCCGACAAAGCGCACGCCCGACAACACCAGGCACTCGCGTTCCAGCCAGGTGATGCCCAGGCGCGTGCAGGTCTCGCGCAGGCGCAGGTGCGCCTCGTCAAAGTCCAGCCCATCGTATTCGTGGTTGCCGGGCACAAACAGCACCGGCACCGGCCAGCCGCGCAGCGGCGAAAACCGCCCCAGCCCGAAATCGTGATCGTCCAGCGCAGTCAGCGCAGAGCCGCTTTGGTAAGAACCGATGTCGCCGGCCAGCACCAGCAGGTCGGCGTCCGGTGCGGGCTCGGGTGCAAACCCGGGGTTGCTTTCCAGGTGCAAGTCCGACAGCAGTTGCAGTTTCATGTGTCCAGGCCGTTTCTGTGTTCGTCGGCGAAGGCCGCCTGCGCGACCTCCAGCAATTGCTGGCGTAACCAGTGGTGTGCTGGGTTGTCGTGCTGGCGCTCGTGCCACAGGGCCTCCACATGCACCGGCGGTACCTCCAACGGCAACTGGCGCACCACCAGTTGGTCGGCCATGCCGGTGGTGGGCACAAAGTGCCAGGGCAGCACGGTGAGCAAGTCGGAGTTGACCACCACACGCCCTGCGGTGAAGAACTGGTTGACGGTGAGCACGATGCGGCGCTGGCGCCCCATCGACGACAGCGCCTCGTCCACATAACCGTAGGGCCTGCCCGAGAAGCTCACCAGCAGGTGGCGCGCCGCGCAATAGGTGTCGAGCGTGAGGGGGGCATCGGCCAGTGGGTGGCCTTTGCGCATCACGCAGACATATTCACCGGCGTACAGGCGCTGGTGCGCAAAGTTGACGGGTTCGTCGGTCTGGGCCAGTGCGGTCAGGTCGGTGAGCACCGCCGGAAAGTAGCCCAGCGCCAGGTCGGCTGTGCCGTCGGTCAGCAGGCGGCGCGGGTCGCGTGTGGTCAGTGGCACCACGCGTACCGACACGCCCGGGGCCGATTCCTGCAGCCGGATTGCCAGCCCGCCCATGAGCTCGGCGGCGGTGGCGTCGGCCATGGCCAGCACGAAGGTGTGGCCCGCTTCGGCGGGCACAAACTGGCTGGGCACGATGGCGCCTTGCAGCTGGCGCAGGGCCTGGCGCACGCTGGGCCACAGCGCCAGCGCACGCGGCGTGGGCGCCATACCCTGGCCCGAGCGCCTCACCAGCTCGTCACCCAGGGCCTCGCGCAGGCGGCGCAGGGCGTTGCTGACGGCAGGCTGGGTCAACGACAGGTTGTGTGCGGCCCGTGTCAGGCTGCGTTCGGCCATGACCTCGTCAAAAACCCGCAGCAGGTTCAGGTCCAGGGTGCGGAAGGGGGAAGGGCTGTGGGTCACCATATATCACTATTGTGAATGATGAATATCATCAATATAAAGTTGAATCGCACCAGTAAAAACCCTAATATTCGCTGCACGGTTTTCTCAGCGCGTCTGACAAAACCGATTTGAATCGAAGGGAAGAGAAAAAATGACTGCGCAAACACACGAAACACAAACACTGTTGGCTGCCGAAGGCACTTCTTCGCGCGCTTTGGCCACCCTGCTGCTGGCTGCGGCTGTGGCCGCCCTGGTGGTGCTGGCCGACCAACTGCTGGACAGCTGGGCCGAGCGCCACGAAGTCGCGGCTTGGCTGGTGCTGTGGGGCATTGCCGTGGCCGCCATCGCCCTGCTGCGCGGCGTGAGCCGCTACGCCGCCCGCAACGCCATGGGCGCGCTGGACGCCTGGTCCGCCAACATGGCCAAGCGCCGCGCCGACGAGCGCCTGTGGAGCATGGCCCAGACCGACCCGCGCATGATGGCCGACCTGCAGTCCGCGCTGACCCGCAGCGGCGCAGCACCTGCCAAAGACATGGTGGATTTGGCCCAGCGCCGCGCCGCCCGTATCCTGCGCGACCGCCTGTACTACATCTGAGCGCAGTCAGCGCCAACATTCAGGCCACCTTCGGGTGGCCTTTTTACTGGGCCTTGGCCTGGCTGCGCGAAGCCAACCAGATGCCCGGCAAGATCAGCGCCGCACCGCCCAGGTGGTGCCAGCCCATCGGCTCGCCCAGCACGATCCAGGCGGTGACGCCGCCGTACAACGGCCCGAGGTAGAGGCTGGCCGCCACGCGGCTGGCGCCCAGCACTTTTTGCGCAAAGCCGTAGGCCCAATAAGCGCACACGCCCGGAATCAGGCCCGCGGCCACCACCAGACCGGTGGCGGCCCAGGTCCAGTCGGGGTGGTCGGGCTGGGCCCATTCCCACAATGCAAACGGCACCAGCATGAGCACGCCCCCGCTGACGATGGCGGCCAACCGGGCCGTGGAGCCGAGTGGACTGGCCCACCTCTTTTGCAGCAAGGCATAGCCTGCCCAAGCCACCATGGCGGCGACGATCCAGGCGTCGCCCGCTACCCATTGCACTTGCGACAGGCGCAGCCACTGCCCCTTGACCACCACATGGAAAACGCCTGCCAGCGCAAAGACCACCCCCAGTGCCTGCCGCCACGAAAACCGCTCGCCCAGCCAGAGCACGGCGCCCAAAGCGATCAGTACCGGTGAGGCGGCGTAGATGAGCGCGATGTTCATGGCCGACGTGGTCTGGCCGCCCAGGTACACCCAGGCGCCGCAGATCAGCATGCCCAAGGCGCCCAGCGTCAGGTACTGCCAGGCGTGGGTGACGATGTGGCGCCACTGCTGCGCCAGCTCTTGCCGTGCAATGGCGATCAGGATGACACCGGCCAGCGCCCAGCGACCCAGCGCCAGCACATGCGGTTGCACCACACCCGGCGCCATGCGTGCCACCAGGTAGTTGACGGTCCACATGGCCGGTGCTGCCCACAGCAGCATGAGGGCCAGACGTTCGCGCGATTCGGGGGAGGAGACAGCGGGCATGGCCCGATTGTCAGGCGGGTCAGGTGTGCAGGCTGTCTCTCGTGTGTGCGCTCTCAGGCCTTGGGCGCCACCGCGTTGACCGGCGTGCCGCGCACAAAGGCCTCGATGTTGTCGATCAGCTGGTCGGCCAGGGCCTGGATGGCTTCGGCGCTGGCCCAGGCCACATGCGGCGTGAGGATGAAGTCGGGGCGATCGAGCAGGGCCATGAAGGGGTGGTCGTGTGGTGGCGGCTCCACACTCGTCACGTCAAACGCCGCACCTGAAATGTGGCCGGCTGCCAGTGCCGGGCCCACCGCCGCCTCGTCGACCAGACCGCCGCGACCGGTGTTGATGAGCAGGGGCTTGCGCGCCATCTGCGCGAACTCGGCAGCGCCGATCATGTTTCGCGTGCTGGCGTTGAGCGGGCAGTGCAGCGTGAGCACATCGGCCTGCTCCAACACCGCTTCAAACGGGGTGTACAGGCTGCCTTGGCCTGTGCGGCCCTTGTGTGCCGAGAACAGCACGCGCATGCCCAAAGCGCGGCCAATCGTGGCCACCGCCTGGCCCAGCACGCCGTCGCCGATCACGCCCAGCGTCGAGCCCGCCAGGTCGCGGATCGGGTGGTCAAAAAAGCAGAACTGCGCGGCCTCCTGCCAGCACCCGGCTTTGACCGCATCGCGGTAGGCACAGATGCTTCGGCGCAGCGCGAAGATCAGCGCGAAGGTGTGCTCGGGCACGGTGTGCCTGGCGTAGTGGCGCACATTGCTCACCACGATGCCGTGCTGCTGGCAGGCGGCCAGGTCGATGTTGTCGGTGCCGGTGGCGGCCACCGCGATCAGCTTGAGCTGAGGGGCCTGTGCCAGCGTTTCGGCACTGAGCCGGACCTTGTTGACGATGACGATGTGGGCGTCCCGGATGCGGGCCGCCGCTTGCTCGGCCGTGGTGCGCCCGTGTTGCACCCAGGTGTGCGCAAACGAGGGTGTGCGCAGCGTGGTGTCGGGTGAAATGGTGTCGCGGTCGAGGAAAACGATGTTCATGGGATACCTGTCTTTTCAGGCGGCCAGTTGGCGTTGTGCTTCGGCAACCACGGCTTCGGGCGTGATGTTGAAGAGCTTGTAGAGTTCGTCGGCCGGGCCGCTGGCGCCAAAGCCACGCATGCCGACAAAGCCGCCGTCGATGCCCAGGTAGGCGTCCCAGCCCTGGCGCACAGCCGCTTCGATGCCGATGCGCACACCCGTGCCCAGCACGCTGCGGCGATACGCCGCGTCCTGCTGGTTGAACAGTTCCCAGCAGGGCATGGACACCACGGCGGTGCCGATGCCCGCCGCTTCCAGCTGTTCACGCGCCCGCACCGCCAGCAGCACTTCGGAGCCGGTGGCCAGCAGCGTGACCTGACGCGGCCCGCAGCCGGCTTCGTGCAGCACATAGGCGCCGCGGCTGCTGAGGTTGTCGGGTGTGTGCGCGGTGCGCACCAGGGGCATCGCCTGGCGCGCGAAGATCAGGCTGACCGGACCGTCCTGGTTTTCCAGGGCCAGCGCCCAGCATTCGGCGGCTTCGACCGCGTCGGCCGGGCGCATCACCCACATATTGGGCATGGCCCGCAGCGAGGCCAGGATTTCGACCGGCTGGTGCGTGGGGCCGTTGCGGCCGATGCCGATGCTGTCGTGGCTGAACACGAACTTCACCGGCAGGCCCATGAGCGCGGCCATGCGCATGGCCGGGCGCTCGTAATCCGAGAACGCCAGGTACGTGACCGACAGCGGGATCACGCCGCCGTGCGCGGCCATGCCGTTGGCCATGGCGCCCATCACATGCTCGCGCACGCCGCAGTGCACATAGGCGCCCGCACGGTCGCTGGCGGTGAAGGCGTTCAGGCCGCGTTTGTGGCTGGTGGGTGCTTCCAGGTCGGCGCAGCCCACCATGCGTTCGGGCAACACGGGCGTGAGCAGGTCGTTGATTTCGGCGGAGAGGAAGATGCCACTGGGCGCAGTGGCTGCCGACAGGGCTTGTTGCTTGTAGTCCAGCAGCACCTGCTGCCAGTGGGTGGGCAGCTCGCTTTTCATCACGCGTTCGAACTCGGCGCGGGCGGCTGTGGGCAGGGCGGCCACGCGCTGTTGCCACGCGGCGTATTCGCCCTGGCTGCGCTGGCCGGCCGTGCGCCAGGCGTTTCGCACCTCGGCGGGCACTTCAAAGGGGCCGTGCGGCCAGCCCAGCAGTTCGCGTGCGGCCTGTGCGTCTTCGGGGAACAGGCGGCCGCTGTGGCCGCCACGCTGGCCCTGCAGGCGGGCAATGCCCTTGGCAATGACGGTGCGGCAGGCGAGCATGGAGGGGCGCGGGTCGGCGCGTGCGGCGTCCAGTGCGCTCGACACGGCTTCGATGTCGTGCCCGTCCAGCGCCACCACATGCCAGCCCGCCACGCGAAAGCGTTCGGCCACGTTCTCGCTGATCGAGAGCTGGGTGCTGCCATCGTCGGTGATCTGGTTGTCGTCCCACAGCAGCACCAGCTTGCCCAGCTGCAGGTGCCCGGCCAGCGAAATCATCTCTTGCCCGATGCCTTCCTGCAGGCAGCCGTCGCCCACGAAGGCGTAGGTGAAGTGGTTGACCAGATCGCGGCCAAAGCGGGCGTTCAGGTAGGCCTCGGCCACCGCCATGCCAAAGGCGTTGGCAATGCCCTGACCCAGCGGGCCGGTGGTCACTTCAATGCCGTTGGCCGATGCATGTGCTGCGCCGTGCGGGCGCTCCGGGTGGCCTTCGCACACCGAGCCCAGCACCCGAAAGCGCTGCACTTCTTCCATCGGAAACGCGGGGTAGCCGGTCAGGTGCAGCAGGGAATACAGCAGCATCGAACCGTGCCCGTTGGAAAGCACCACCCGGTCGCGGTCAAACCAGCCCGCGTCTTGCGGGTTGAACTTGAGGTGGCGGGTGTACAGCGCAGTGGCAATTTCGGCCATGCCCAGCGGTACGCCCTGGTGGCCTTCCTGGGCCTGGACGATGGCGTCGATCGAGAGAAAACGGATGGCGTGGGCCAGGGCTTGCTGGGGATGGGGGGCTTGTGCGCTCATGGCCCGCGATTCTTGCGGCCCCCATGCATGAACGCAAGCGATGAAAATTCAGGGAAAGATGAAAACCCATCAACCATGAGGGGTGGTGTGACGGAAGTGGTTCATTGCCAATGGGCTGGACGACTCAAAACAAAGCCATCTGTCCGAACGATCTTGTCTGAAAATTGGGATTGCCGCAAATTGGCCTCGCCCAGCGTGAATGCACTGTGGGCGGCCTGACCCAGCTCAAACGAGCGACGGTTTGGCGGGAAGACAGCAATCAGCCGTTTGTGGGGAAACAATGCGCGCAGCTGCTTGACGGGCGTCGTCAAGTCGCTGTCGGCCGAAATGAGCAATGCGGTGTCAAAACGGTCTGCGAACGCATCGGACAGCAGCTGTACTGCGATGTTCACATCGGTCATCTTTTCTTCGTAGTCCAGCCAGCGGGCACCACAACTGCGACATTCACGGGGTTTCTCCAGACAGTGGCCAAAGTGCGATTGAAGCCCCGGCAAAGTCGCAAGCGCATCCAGATAGCTGTTCTGGCGCTGCATATCGGCCAGGTTGTGGGCATTGGCCCGGATGCGTGAGGTGAAGTAATGCACGCCTGCAAGTTGCTGGTCAGGCTTGAGCAGCGCCCCTGCCAGCTTGACCAGATCCAGCCAGTAGTGGCGACGCCACCCCTTGCTGCGCAGGCCGAAGTAAAGATTGAAACCATCGACGTACGCGATCACGTGCTTCATGGTGCCCCCTGGATTTGTACTTTGCAGTGACAGTACAATGTCAGGCATGACCCCGCCAGAGATCGCATCTCTGGTCCGACGCCTCCCCTCGTGGAGGCGTTTCTTTTTCTGTGCCTTACAGCTCGCGGCCCCAGACCTGCCCGATCAGGTCATGCCCAAAGCTGTGGTGCGGTTCTTCTTCGAGCAGCTCAAAGCCAGCGTGCTCGTAAATGCGCCGGGCAGACACCAGCACGCTGTTGGTCCACAGCACCATGCGTGTGTAACCGGCTTGCCGCGCAAAGGTCAGGCACTCATCCACCAGCCGTGCGCCCAGACCCAGGCCGCGTGCGCTGGCCTCGACATACAGCATGCGCAGCTTGGCGGTGGTGTCGTCTTGCTGGACCACGAACACGGCCCCGACGATCTGCCCGTCGCGTTCGGCGATCCAGGCACGTTCCATCGTCGGGTCAAATTCGCGGATGAATTTGGCACCGATCTCGGCGGCCAGCGCCTCGAACTCGTTGTTCCAGCCGTACTCCTGTGCGTACAGCACCGTCTGCCGGTGGATGACCCAGCCCATGTCGCCAGGGCGCAGGTCGCGCAAGGTGAAAGTGGTCATGAGGGCAGTTTAATGCCGCCAATGTCAAAGGCCGGTGTACAGCTGCGCCCCTGCAACCGCCATGTCGGCCTTGAGCACATGGCCGTGGGTCGAGTCGGTGCAGAACAGCGTCTTGCGCCCAGGCCCACCAAACGCCAGATTGGTGACCGAGGCGCCTCGGGGGCCGGTGAGCACCTCTTCGGGTTCGGCGCGGGGGCCGAGCACCCACACATAGGCCAGGCCGGGGTTGGCCACCAGCAAGCGGCCGCTCTCGTCCTGGGCCAGGCCGTCCGGTCCGCTGGGGCCGTAGGAAGTGAAAAACTGCCCGGCCTTGGACACGCTGCCATCGGCCAGCAGGGGCATGCGCCAGACGCAGTTGCCGCGTGTGGCGGCGACAAACAAGAAGCGCTCGTCGTTGGACAGCACGATGCCATTGGGGCTGGGCACATTGGAGAGCAACATATCCAGTCGGCCATCGGGCGCGAGGCGGTAGACGCGGCCCGTGGGGTCGTGCAGGCCGGTCTGGCCCTGGTCGGTGAAGTACAGGTTGCCCTTCGCGTCGAACACCAGATCGTTCACCCCTTTGAAGCGCTCGCTGTTGCGCCGCTCCAGATAGGGGCGCACCTGGCCGCTGGCCACGTCGAGCACCACCAGGCCGTTTTTGTAATCGGTCACCAGCAGTTGCCCGGTGCTTAAAAACTTCATGCCGTTGGGCTCGCCGTCCCATTGCGCCACCAGGTCCCACTGGCCCTGGGGGTCGATGCGGAACACGCGCCCGAAAGGGATGTCGGTGACGAACAGGTTGCCCTGTTCGTCAACCACTGGGCCTTCGAGGAATGAGTCCGCCAGCCGCCCACCCTGGTTCACATCTGCCCAGTGGCTGCGCACGCCGGTCTGGCGGTACTTCTCGGGCATGGAACTGAACAGCTCCAGTGGGCGAACGGTGGGTGGATGGAGGAGGAACATGGGTGGGATTATTCTGCCTTGAGCTGAAGTTCACCGGCCAGTTGGATGTAGGCCTTGGTGTCGCGTTCCATGTTGCGGCCAAAGGCTTGCCCACAGCTGTGCTGGGCTTCCATGCCCATACCTTGCAGCTTGGCCACGGTACCTGCCTGTTCGGTGAACTGCACCGCCACTTTTTCGAGCGTTTGCAGCACTGCAGTGGGCGTACCCGCCGGTGCCAACAGACCGTACCAGGCGTCGGCCGTATAGCCCCCCACACCGGCTTCGGCAAAAGTGGGGACCTGCGGCAGCAGCATAGAGCGGCGGTTGGACGCTACAGCCAGCGCCGTGAGCTTGCCTGCCTGAATCTGCGTCAGCACGGAGCCCAGTGTGGCAAACGAGCTGTCGAGCTGACCGCCCATCACATCGGTCACCACCTGAGCAGCACCCTTGTAGGGGATATGGTTCATGGTCAGACCCGTCATGCGCAGGAATTGCTCGGTGACAAAGTGGCCTGAGCTGCCTGTGCCCGGTGTGCCATACGTGCGTTTGCCCGGAGCTTCGCGTACCTGCTGCATAAAGGTGCCCAGGGTTTTGGCCGTCATGGCCGGGCCGCTCACCAGCACCGTGGGGCTCACGGCCAGGGTGCAGACGGGGGCGAAAGAGCGCACCGCATCGAACTTGACGCGGGCGCTGTAGAGCGCCGGGATCATGGTGTGGTTGGTGGCTGCCATCAGCAGGGTGTGGCCGTCTGCCGGTGCCGAGGCCACGGCCTCAGCCGCGAGGATGGTGTTGGCGCCGGGCTTGTTGTCGACGACCACCGGCTGGCCCAGTGCGCGCGAAGCGTGCTCGGCAAAGGCGCGGGCCACCACATCGGTGGGGCCGCCGGCCGAAAAACCGACGACGATGCGCACAGGCTTGTTGGGCCAATTTTGAGCGTTGACTGTGACGGCGGTCAGTGCCAGGACCAGGGTACCCACAAGACGAAAAGTGCGGCGCGGGTTGGGGGCAATTGTTGTCATGGTGGGGCTTGATAACGTGTGGTTTAGAGGCGGAATCGCTCGTGCTGGGCTCGGGCGCAAATGCCCATGATTTCGAGTGAGCGGTCAACAACTTCCGGACCTGTCACAAACGGATGAGGACCCGTTTGATGCGCTGCAGCCCAGGCTTTCATTTTGAAAATCGAGTTGTCGAAGCTCGCGTGGTTGGAAATCAAGACTTCTACGCGCCGCTGTGCGGCTACTTGCCGCATGCGCTCGGTGGAGTCAGAGTAACTTTCCAGCCGATGAAAGTCTTTGCCAAAATTGAAGCTGGTTCCACCCCACAACATGATGGCATGTGACTGAGACCCATTTTTCACTTCAAAAATGGGTGACAAAGTGCCTTCAGAATGACCAGGGGTGACATGCATTGTCATGACGGTATCGCCGAGTTGAAGTTGATCACCGTCTTTGACGGAGACATCACGCGGTGGTGGTGGCCCCCAGACTTTGGATTCAAATTCTGGGTGGTTGTGCATCATCTTCCAGTCAATGTCGCTCGCGACCACTTTCATGCCGTATTTCCGAACCAGATAATCCGCGCCCCCATAGTGATCCCCGTGTCCATGGGTGATCACCAGATAACGGATGTCTTTCGGATCGAGTCCCAATTTGATCATGCCACCTTCAATCAAGTCCTGCACTTCTTGCTGGTTGTTCAACGCATCAATCAGGATGAGACCTTTCGACGTTTTCAGTATCCAGGCGCTGACCCAATCGCCTCCGACGTAATAGAGGTTGTCAAATACTCGCATGGGAGGCGGTGCTGGTCGTGCGATCAAACGGCGAATGTGATCGTCTGCTTGTTCGCTGGCTTTGGCGCGTTCCGCAGGTTGTGGATTGCACAGCCGTACCAGTTGCTTAAGATCGTTGCCGGCCAGTTTTTGGACGCGATCTACTTGAGACTGGACATTTTGTACCGTGGGCACAGTGGGGTACAGCGCCGGTCCTGCGCAGGCAACCAAAGCCAGTGTCAACGTGGCCAATGTGCCTTTGGATATTTGAAGTTTTTTCATTTTTGTCTACGGCCTGTATCAGTGAACGGATGACTCAAGGAGCCAGGCGATTTCGTCCTGCCATTTGTCGATCTCCACCCCCGATGCCATGTGGCCGTACGGGCTGTCCAGCGTCACATAGCGTGTGGGAGAGGCCATGCTGGCCAGCCGCTGGCGGGTGTCGTCGTTGGCCGGGAACACCTTGTCGGTGGTGCACTGGACCATCAAGGTTCGTGCGCGAATGTCGGCGATTCGGTCGGTTACGTTGAAGTGCTCGGCTGCGCCCGAGAGCACCACCATGCTGTTGGCATCGAATTGCTCGGCCCAGGCACGCGAGGGTGCCTGCATGGCTTGATGCCGCTGCTCGGGGTTGGGGTAGCGCTGCTCGTACAGCGTCTCCAGGCCATAGCTTTGCAGGGTTTGCAGGCGCAGGTTCAGCAGGGTTTCATACATGCCGCCCTTGTCGTAGTACCAGCCGCCATGCCACTGCGGGCTTTGGGCCAGACGGGCGATCTGGTTGGCCTTGCTTTGGCCTGGCGGGTGCTGGAAATCGGATGCGATCACGCCGATGGCGTCCACCTGGTCCGGATGGTCCAGCGCCCATTGCAGGGCCTGCCAGCCACCATACGATGGCCCCATGACGGCACGCAGGTGTTTGACGCCGAGGGCCTGCAGCAGGCGGTGCTGCACCTCGACGATGTCTTGCAGTGTGATGTCCGGAAAATCCGGCCCCCAGGGCTTCCCGGTGGCAGGGTTGATGCTGCGTGGGCCGGTGGTGCCGGCGGCCGAGCCCAGCATGTTGGAGCAGACGATGAACCAGCGATGGGTGTCCAGCGGCAGACCAGGGCCGATGATGGGCACCCAGGAGCCTTCGGCCACATGGTGGCCAGGCTCGATCATCGTATGTGCGCTGGTAAAGCCGTGCGTTACCAGCACTGCATTTCGTCCATCGGCGGCCAGCGTCCCCTGCGTGGCATAGGCCACATCCACCGATGGCAAGACTTGGCCCGATTGCAGCGTGAGGCTGCCGATATTGAGGACGTTGCCCATGGGGTTTCTCATTCTTTTTTGATGCCCGCAGCCTTGACGGTGGCAGACCAACGTGCGAATTCGATGTTGAGGTATTTGCGGAACTCGTCCGGCGACGATGCGACGATGCGTGAGCCCAGGCTCTCGAACTTGGCTTTGACCTCGGGTGTCGCCAGCACCTCGCGCAGCGCGCTGTTCAGGCGCTGCACGACATCGGCCGGTGTGCCGCGGGGTACGAAAACACCATTCCATTCATAGGCTTCATAGGGCTTGCCCAGAACTTCGGCCACGGTGGGCACATCGGGGAACAGGGGGCTGCGCTGGGCCGATGTGATGGCCAATGCCTTGAGCAAACCGTTTTTCACATGCCCGCTGATGGCTGGCAAATTGCCAAAGCCCATGTCCACTTCGCCGGCAAGAGCGGCGGTCAGTGCCAGGCCACCGCTCTTGTAGGGCACATGCAGCATGCTCACACCTGCGGCCTGATTCATCAGTTCAGGTGCCATGTATTGCACGGTACCCTGTCCGCCTGAGCCAAACGTCAATTTGCCCGGTGCGGCTTTGGCCGCCTTGAGCACCTCTTGACCTGTGCTGTAAGGCGAATTTTTGGTCACGGTCCACAGCATGGGCGTTACACCGACCTGCGTCACCGGCATCAGGTCGTTTTGCGGGTCGTAAGGCAGCTTCTGCAGGTGTGGGTTGATGGACAGCGGCGTGGCGTCATAGAGCACAGTCAGGCCATCGGGGGCAGCTTGCACCACCGCTTGTTCACCAATCATGCCGCTTGCACCTGCTTTGTTGACGACCACGACCGAGGTGCCCAGCTTGGGGCCGAGCTGCTGCGAGATCAGTCGGGCCAGCGCGTCTGCCGTGCCGCCTGGCGCATAGGGCACAACGATGCTGATGGTCTTGCCGTCGGGCCAGGCTGCCTGGGCGAGTGGTGTGGACAGTGACAGGGCAAGGCCCATGGCGCCCAGCAGGGTTTGGAGGGTTTTGCGTTTCATGATGTCTTCCTCTTGGGTGAAAAAATTCAAACAGTCGCAATCGGCGTGACGGGCGAACCCGCCGCGCCCGGCAGACGCAGCGGCGGCGCCGTGAGCAAAAAGCGCGAACGGCCCGCCCTGCGCAGCCACAGCGCCAACGGCGTGAGCCACCACAGCTCGCCCAGGTGGATGCCGTTCTTGAACAGGCAGTGTTCGTGCAGCGGCAGGCGCGGCCCGCGCAGCGGGGTGCTGCGCGTGAGCGACGGGCCAGCCACCAGCTCGACCGCTGGGTTGTCGGCCATCAGGCTGGCCAGTCGCGTGTCGGTGATCCAGTTGAGCAGGCGCGCGTCCGAGCCGTCCAGGCCGCTGCCGGTTTCGTGCAGGTACTTCACGTCGGGCTGCTTGCGCATGGCCAGCAGCGTGTCGGCAAAGCCGGTGTGAAAGCAGACCATGTCGCCTTCCTCGATGTCGATCCGGTCGGCTTCGAGGATGCGCATCAGCTGCTCGTAGCCCACGGCGACGCGCTGGCGGCCGATGTGCTTGTCCAGGTCGATCAGCACACCCCGGCCCTGTGCGCCATGCACCGCCAGATTGGCCACACCCAGTGCCCCGGCGTCCGGGTCAGGGTAGCGCGCCCAGTCTTGTGGGGCTGCCGGGTCGGTGGTGCCCGGGTGAAGGTCGGTGCCCGCGCGAAAGCCGTTGTAGAAGACGGCCTCGGCTTCGCCGTCACCGTCCGCATCGAAGCGGCTGCCGATGTGGGCCAGGCTGTCCCACTGGGTCGAGTACTGGGTGTTCATCAACATGACCTCGTCGCAGACGACATCGGTCAGCTGGGGGTCTTCGCTGGCGTACGACCAGCAAAAGCCCTGCACACCTTGGCTGGCGCCATCGCGCAGCGTGCCGTAGAGCCGGGGCGGCAGGCGGCGCGCATTGAGCGCCATGCCCCCGGGCACGTCCAGCGGCAAGGACAGGCAAAACGTCAGTCCCTCGCGCACCTCGGCCATGCCCTGGCGCACCTTGGCGGGCGTGACCAGGTTCATGCGGCCCAGGCGGTCGTCGGGACCGAATTCGCCCCAGTGGCTGCCGGGTGGAGCGTGTTTCCAGCGTGGCGTCATGGCGCGTCGTTTCAGGCCGTGGCCTGGGCCAGCGCGTCCAGCACATTGCGCGCCGCGCCCACGCCCATGTTGATGTAGGCATCGCTGGTCACGCCGCCGATGTGCGGGCTCAGGAGGATGTGGGGCGCGTGGTGGAAGATGTGCGGCGCGGTCATGGGTTCGACCGCAAAGCTGTCCAGCCCTGCAGCAAACACCTGACGAGACTGCACGGCGGCCAGCAGATCGGCTTCGTTGATCAGGCCACCGCGTGCGGTGTTGACCACGATCACGCCTTTTTTGCACTGGGCCAGCGTGCTGGCGTTGAGCAGTTGCTTGTTCTCGGGCGTCAGCGGGCAGTGCAGCGAAATGGCATCCGACTCGCGCCAGACCGTCTCCAGGTCCACGGCCTGGATGTAATCCGGCAGGTTCTTGGCAAAGGGGTCAAAACCGATCACCTTCATGCCCATGGCGTCGCACATGCGGGCAAAGCGCTGGCCGATCGCGCCCAGGCCCACCAGGCCGATGGTGCGGCCGTTCAGCTCGATGCTCTTGTGCGTGGCTTTGTCCCAGTGGCCCGCGTGCATGCGGGTGTCGAGGTCCACCACCGACTTGGCGCAGGCCAGCAGCAGGGCCAGGGCTTGCTCGGCCACGGCGGCGGCATTGGCACCCACGGCGGCGCGCACTTCAATGCCGCGCGCCTTGGCGGCTTCTTTGTCGATGGTGTCGGTGCCGCTGCCGTGCTTGGAGACCACGCGCAGCGAGGGCGCGGCGTCCATGACCTTGGCGCCCACAGCGCCGTAGCGCACGATGAAGGCCACCGGGTCATGCTGCTGGCACAAGGCCACCAGCTGCTCTTCGGTCGGGGTCTTGCCCGCGTAGACGATGTCGAAGTCGGTCAGCAGGTCCAGGGCTTGCTGCGCCAGGTCGGCACCGGTCACGATGAGGCGGGGGCGGCTCACAGCGTTTCCCCTTCCTTGAGCACGCCGGCGGCGCGCAGCGAGGGCACGAGCCACGAGGCGGCGGTCTTGCCTTCCTTGATCTGGGCGATGCGCTTGGCTTCGTCCTCGACCTTTTTGTGGGCGGCGGGGATCAGGCTGGCGAGTTTGTCCTTCTCGACCACCACGATGCCGTCGGCATCAGCCAGCACGAAGTCACCCGCATTCACGCTCACGCCACCGCAGCTGATGGGGTGGCCGATGCGGCCACCGATGTTCTTGGTCGGGCCGTTGGGGTTGGTGCCGACCGAGAAGACCGGGAAGTCCATCTCGTCGATCTCCAGGCTGTCGCGCACCGCGCCGTCGACGATCACGCCGGCGATGCCGAGCTGGCGGCAGGCGGTCATCATGATGGTGCCCATCAGCGCCGAGGTCTGGTCGCCCTTGCCGTCGATCACCAGCACATCGCCGGGCTTGGCCATGGCAATGGCGGCGTGGATCATCAGGTTGTCGCCGGGGCGCACCTCCACCGTGAGGGCGGGTCCGGCCACCTGCATGCGCGGGCGCAGGGCCTGGATGCGGCCGTGCATGGCGCCGCGGCGCCCGGCCACGTCGGCCAGGATGGCGGCCTGGAAGTCAGCGGCTTGCTGGACCAGCTCGGGGGAAACGCGCTCGAAGTCGCGAATGATGTCTTGGCTCATGGGATGTCCTTGTATGAAAAAAATGCAACTCAGTCGATCTTGATGTTGGCCGTGCGGATTACGCGAGCCCAGGTGGCCGAGTCATTGGTTTGTGTGTCGGCCAGTGCTTTGGCACTGCCGCCCACCAGCGTGATGCCCAGCTTGTCGGCCAGTTCGGTCACGACACTGTCTTTGAGGGCCTTGTTGATTTCGGCGTTCAGGCGTTGCACCACAGGGGCGGGTGTGCGGGCGGGCAGGTAAACGCCTTGCCACTGCTCGACCACAAAATCCTTCTGGCCCACTTCGGCCATCGTGGGGACATCCGGCAAGACTTTGAGACGGGCCGCCGAGGTGGCCGCCAGCGCGCGCAGCTTGCCGCTCTTGATGTGGGGCAGGGCGGCTGTCACCGGGGCAAACATGAATTGAACCTGCTGAGCCAGGGTGTCTTGCAAGGCGGGTGCGTCGCCTTTGTAAGGCACATGGATGAACTTCACACCGTTGCGCTGGGCCAGCAGTTCTGCCTGCATTTGCAAGATGGTGCCGTTGCCACCGGAGGCGAATGCGATGTCGCCGGGCTTGGCTTTGGCAGCGCTGAGCAAGTCGGTCACCGACTGGTAGGGCTGGCTGGTGCCAACCACCAGAACGTGGGCAATGGTGCCGACCAGGTTGACCGGTTCCAGGTCTTTCAGGGGGTCGAAAGGCAGCTTGGGCATCAGGTGGGGCGCAATCGTCTGCGCGCCGATGGTGGTGTGCAGCACGGTGTGTCCATCGCCGACCGCTTTGGCCACAAAAGCACCACCGATGGTGCCGGTGGCTCCGGCCTTGTTTTCCACCACCACGCTGGTGCCCGTCGAAACAGCGATGCGCTGCACCAGGGTGCGTGCCAGCACATCGGTGCTGCCAGCGGCCGGGTAGGGAACGACCCAGCTGATGGGTCGGTTGCCCGGCCATTCGGTTTGCGCAAAGAGCGTGGGCATCACACCAAGCAAGCACAGGCTGGCGACCAGCATGCGACGAACGGAGAAAGGGGTGTTCATGGTTCAGCTTTCAGTCAGGGGATCAAAGCCGTAGAGCTTTTGCGGGTTGTCGACCAATATTTGTTGGAGCTGTTGCGCATCACCCGCCCATCGGGCCAATGCGTCGATTTGCGCCGCGTCATCGGGCATGGGGTGGTGCCCGGCCGATGCGGTGGCGTGTGGCCAGTCGCTGCCCCAGATCACGCGATCGGGTGCGGCGTCGATGAAGCTTCGGGCCAGTGGTAACAGTTGCGGGTCATCGCTGCAATGGATGGGGCTGACCAGGTAAGCACCGGAGAGCTTGATCCAGGCGCGTCCCGCTCTGAGCAGTTCCAGCAGCAGGGCATGCGCTGTGTGCTGACCACACAGCTTGGGCGTGACGCGGCCAAAATGGTCAAAGACCAGCTGTACCGGCAATGCACGCAGACGGTCGGCCAGCTTGGCCAGCTGATCCAGCGGCATCAGCAGCTGCAGGTGCCAGCCCAGGGATGCGATGCGCTGGGCCAGCTTGTCGATGTCGCTGGCCTGGTGAAGAACGCCCAGCGACAGATTGATGCGCACGCCCCGCACACCCTGCTCGTGCAGGGCTTCGAGTTCATCCATGCGCTCTTGCCCGGTGATGACGGCAACCCCCCGCCCCTGTGGGCCCAGTTGGGACAATCCGGCCAGCATAGGACGGTTGTCGGCGCCGTAGGTCGATGGTGTCACCAGCACAACCCTTTGCGTGCCCATGCGTCGCTGCACCGGCCTGTAGTCGCTCATCGAGGCGTCCGGCGGCTGCAGGGATGCCCCTGCGGCCGCCGGGATCTGCCCGTCATACACATGGATGTGGCAGTCGCAGGCGCCTGCGGGCAGCGGGGTGCTGGCCAGGGCGGTACCGGCAGAAAACGAGAAAGGACCCGACATCGATCGTCTGGGCGTTGTGTGGGGGTCGGTCAGTCGACTTTGGCGCCAGAGTCTTTGACCACCGGGGCCCATTTGGCGATGTCGGTGCGGATCAGCTTGCCGAAATCCTCGGATGAACTGGGCGTCACGTTCAGGCCCTGGTCTTCCAGTTTTTTGCGCAGATCGGGCGCGTTGAGGGCTTTGTTGAGTTCGGCGTTGACCGAGCTGACCACCGAAGCCGGCAATTTGGCGGGACCGAGCAGACCAAACCAGGTCACGGCTTCAAAGCCTTTGTAGCCCGACTCGGCGACGGTGGGAACCTGTGGCAAGTCATCGGTTCGCTTGGCCGCCGTCACGGCAATGGCGCGCAGCTTGCCGTTTTTGATGTGGCCCAGCAGGGTTGGGACGGAGGACATGTACAGCTGCACCTGGCCGCCAATCACGTCGTTGATGCCTTGCGCCGCGCCTTTGTAGGGAATGTGGGTGAGCTTGACGCCAGCTTCGCGCTGGAAAAGTTCAGTGGCCAGGTGCGCCACGGTGCCATTGCCCGAGGTGGCGTAGTTGATGAAGCCGGGTTGGGCTTTGGCCGCCTGGACGACATCGGCCACAGTCTTGAAGGGCGATTGGGTCGAGGTCACCAGCACCAAGGGCGCATTGCCAATCAGGCCGATGGGGGTCAGGTCCTTGACCGGGTCATACGGCAATTTGCTGTACAGCGAGGGATTGATGGCCAGGTTGCTGGTTTGGCCGACCACCAGGCTGTAGCCGTCGGGGCTGGACTTGGCCGCTGCATCAATGCCCAGGTTGCCGCCAGAGCCGGGCTTGTTGTCAATGACAAAAGTCCATTTGGTGCTGCCCGAAATTTTCTGTGTCACATCGCGCGCCACGATGTCGGTGCCGCCGCCTGCCGGGAAGGGCACGATGGCCCGGATCGGCTTGGCTGGCCAGGCATCGGTTTGGGCCAGCGCGGGCATGACGGGCAAGCCCACGAGCAAGCTCAGGGCAAGGCGGCGGCGGATAGAAGCCAGGTGGGATGTCTGCATCGGGGTCTCCGTAGATGTGTTTGTTGGCGGGGTGAACTGTAATTTGGTGTTTCATTCAATACAATTGTGTTTCGTACAACGAAAGGTATTTCATGCCGCGCTATGCCACATCCACCTTGCCCGACGCTGTGGACAAAGGGACAGAGGGCGGCGTGATCGCCGTCACCAGGGCCTTGCTCATCATGGAGGCCTTCCGCATTGGCGAGCGCCACTTGACTTTGGCCGAGCTCAGCCGCCGCACCGGTCTGCACAACACCACGGTGCTGCGGCTGGCCAGAACGCTGGCGTTGGCCGGTTACATGGTGCAGCGCGAAGAAGGCGAGTGGCGGCTGGGGCCGGCTGCTGGCTGGCTGGGTGCACGCTACCAGGCTGGTTTTGACATCAACAACGTGGTCGAGCCCACCTTGCGCGAGCTGTCACAGGCGACTCAGGAAAGTGCCTCGTTTTACGTGCGCGAGGGAGGAGAGCGCGCCTGCATCGCGCGTGTTGAAGGTCCGCAATCGGTGCGCCACCATGTGCGCATCGGCATGCGCCTGCCCCTGAATCTGGGCGCACCGGGGCGGGTCATCCTGGCTTTTTCGGGTGAGGTGGGCGCGGCATACGAAGACATCCGGCGCAAAGGGTTTCACGTGTCGATGGGCGAGCGCGAAGCTCAGGTGTCCAGCGTGGCGGCGCCGGTGTTTGGCCTCAATTGGCGCTTGCTGGGCTCCATGTGCATCTCGGGGCCAACGCTGCGCCTGACCGAGTCGCTGTTGACCCAGCATGCCCAGACCGTGATGGACGCGGCCAACCGCCTGTCGTATGCGTTGGCCGGGGCCAGGTCAGAAGACACGCCCAAGGTGGTGTCAACCTGGCATCCGTGAGGGGGACGAGCTAGCCGCCTGCCTCCGCTCGCACCCACTCCACAAAGCTCTTGACCTCCGGCCGCGAGGCGTGCCGTGCCGGGTAGACCATGAAGTGGGCCTGCACCTCCACACTCATGTGCTCTTCAAAGACAGGCTGCAGTTTGCCGCTGGCGATCAAGGACTGGCCGATGCTGCTGCTCTCCAGTGCCACGCCGAGTTTCTGCACGGCAGCGTCCAGGCTCATCATGGCGCGGTCAAAGCGCAGGCCCATGCGTTCGGGGCGCAGTTCCCCGCCAAAACGGCCAAACCAGTCGGGCCACTGCACCACGCTCACGCTGGACTGGATCAGGGGCACGCGCAGCAGGTCGGCGGGTGTGTGCAGGGCGTGCAGGCGGATGAACTCGGGGCTGGCCAGCGGCAGGATGCGTTCGGTGAAGATGGGTTCGACCTCCAGGTGCGGCCAGTTGGGCAGGCCGTAGCGGATGTCGATGTCCATCTGCCCCAGCTGGAAGTCCGAGTGCACATGCGAGGCCGACAGCACCAGCGAGATGTTGGGGTGCTGCTCGGTGAAGCGGGCGATGCGTGGCATCAGCCACAGGCTGGCGATGCTGGGGCTGCTGTGCACATACAGCGTGTCCTGCACGCCGTGGCGCAGGTCTTCGGTGGCGGTGTGGATGGCGCCCAGGGCGCTGCCCACGCGCTGCAGGTACTGCTGGCCGGCCGGGGTCAGCTCCACGCCACGCGCCGAACGCTCGAACAGGCGCACATTCAGCAGCCCCTCAAGCTTGGCCACCTGGTGGCTCACGGCCGAAGGCGTCAGGTGCAGCTCTTCGGCCGCCAGTGAAAAGCTCTTGCGCCGGGCGATGGTTTCGAAGGCTTGCAGGGCGGCCAGGGGCGGGATCATGGTTCTTGAAAGAAATTACACCATCAATGTACAACATGAACGAATTTAATAGATGAGGGTTTGCGTGGAACCGCCGGAAGGCTATCCTTTGCATCTTTGGACTCTTTTGTCAGCGTTGATATGACCTTACCTTTGCGTGCAATCGCCGTATTTGATGTGGTGGCGCGCAGTTGCAGCCTGACCAAAGCGGCTGCTGAATTGTTTGTGACACCTTCTGCAATCAGCCAGCAAATCCATGCGCTTGAGTTGCATCTAGGTACCACCCTGTTCAAGAAAGCTGGTCGAGGCGTGGCGTTGACGGAGGCTGGCGAGCGTTATCACGAGATGATTTCAAGCGATGTACAACACATCCACGAGGCCACGCAGCGCTTCCGAGGCTTGCGATCGCGGGCCACGCTGACGGTTCGCACCACGCCAACGTTGGGCAATAAATGGCTTTTGCCCCGCTTGCAACGATTTCTGGATACCCATCCCGACGTTGAACTCAGGCTCAACGCCACCACCGAACCCACGGACTTTTCCAGAGAAGCGGTGGATGTGGAAATTCGCCATGGCGAAGGTCAATGGGCGGGCCTGTTTGTCGAGGGGCTGGCCTCAGAGCGTTTTGTGCCGGTGTGTTCACCCTCCTATGCTTCGGCCGGCAGTCTAGATGCCCAGGCGCTGTTGCATCATCGTCTGATCCATTCGGTCAAGGCCCAGCTGCAATGGCCGCAATGGATGGCATCGTGTGGCCTGGCAGATACCGGAGATTGGAGTCGTTTGTTGTTTGATCGTAGCCATATGGCTATCGATGCGGCTGTTGACGGCCTGGGGGTGGCGCTCGAGAGCCATTTGATGATGTGGCGCGAATTGCGCGACGGGCGACTGGTTTGTCCGGTGCGGGATGCCCCGATCTTTGAGCTCACCACCCAGTGGATCGTTTGTCCGTTGGAGCACTTGCGCAAGGCCAAAGTCCAACAGTTTCTGGATTGGCTACGGCTGGAGCGCGAGCAATGGCAGGCCAGTGGCCAAGGCCTCTGAAGCGTTAGATTTTCTAAATAGAAAGAGAAATTTAGTCAATAGACACGGTGATTTCAGGGGCATAGGATTAGAAAAATTAAATTTTCTACTCCCACTCTCCACCAAGGAAATCACCCATCATGAATCTGGCAACCCTGCTCCAAAAGCGTGTCGCAGAAAAAGGCCCCGTCCGCGTAGGCATCATAGGCGCCGGCAAATTTGGCTCGATGATGCTCGCTCAGGCCAAACACATTGCGGGCTACCATGTCGTCGGCGTCGCCGACCTGAATGTGGCCAAGGCGCGCGAGTCGTTGAACCGCGTGGGCTGGGAAGAAGCCCAATACAACGCCAAAACATTGGGTGAGGCCTACAAGACAGGCCAGACGTGCATTGTGGACAACGCGGCAGCGCTGGCCGAGTTTGAAGGCATCGAGTGCATCATCGAGGCGACAGGGCATCCGATTGCAGGTGTGCGTCATGCCCTCAAGGCCATTGAACACGGCAAGCATGTGATCATGGTCAACGTCGAAGCCGATGTGATGTGCGGCCCCTTATTGGCAGCCAAAGCCAAAGCCAAAGGGGTGGTTTATTCCATGGCCTACGGCGATCAACCTGCCTTCATCTGCGAACTGATTGACTGGGTGCGTTCGTGCGGTTTCGAATTGATTGCGGCGGGTAAGGGCATGAATTTTGAGCCCCGTTACCGCTATTCGACGCCTGATACCGTTTGGGGATACTTTGGTTGGACCGAGGCGGAGGTCAAGGCCGGTGATTTCAATGCGCAAATGTACAACTCCTTCACGGACGGCACCAAAGCGGCGATTGAAATGGCCGCCGTTGCCAATGGCACCGGACTGGACTGTCCTGACGATGGACTGGCCTTTTTGCCTTCTGGCTTGCACGACCTGGCCAATGTGTTCAAGCCTGCAGCCCACGGGGGGCGTCTGGCACGCAGTGGCCTGATCGACATTGCGGCCAGTCAGGAGCCGGACGGACGGGAGGTTTTCAACAACATCCGGTACGGCATGTTCGTCACTTTTAAGGCGCCCGACGAATACACGCGGGCGTGCTTCAAGCAATATGGTTTGCTGACCGACAAATCAGGTTGGTATGCGTCCATGTGGCGGCCCTTTCACTTGATTGGTCTGGAGACCAGCGTGAGCGTTTTGTCTGCTGTTCTGCGCGGCGAAGCCACGGGTGCATCAAGGGAGTTCCGTGCAGACGCCGTGGCAACTGCCAAGACGGACTTGAAAGCTGGTCAGATGCTTGATGGTGAAGGTGGCTTTGCCGTTTGGGCCAATGCCATTCCCGCCACCAAGAGCCTGGCCCTGGATGCTTTGCCGATCGGCCTGGCGCACAAAGTCAAGCTGGTCAAGCCAGTGGCCAAAGACACGCCCGTGTGTTTCTCGGATGTCGAGTTGGTGGACAACCTGGACGTCGTCGAATTCCGAAAGGAATACACGCGGACCTTGGGCACACAGAGCAAATGACATGGGGCACAGAACATGCTGAATTCTGACGAGCCACGTGCCAGCTCGGCTTTTGTCGTCATCGCTGAATTCGTGGTCAAGCCCGGGTGCATGGACGCGTTTCTGATGCACGCGTTCGACGATGCGAGGCACTCTCTGGCGCAAGAGCCAGGATGCTTGCAATTCGATGTGGTGTATGTGCCAGAGATCCTCAACGGGGTTTTGTTTTACGAGGTCTACCGTTCAAGACAAGCGTTTGACGACCACCTTGCCACAGTCCATGTGGAACGATTCCGTTCGATATTGGCGGACCATGTTGAAACCGAGCGCCCCGTCAGAATGTTGGAGCGTTTGTCTTTGCCTGGTGTCTGATTTTGCCATTGGCACAGGCGGATGGACGACGATGATGTTGCGATGCAGCATGAACGGAATTAAACCAAGGATGAGTTTATGTCGTTTGTCTTCAAGGTCCAAGCTGTTGAGAATCCCGCCATCGATAAGCAAACAGCCGTGAATCAAAGGAGACAAACATGCTGCTGAAAGACAAAGTCGCCGTCATCACCGGCGGCGCCGGCCTCAACGGTTTGGGTTTTGCCACCGCCCGCATGATGGCGGCGCAGGGCGCCAAGGTCGTCATCCTTGATCTGGAACAGGCCAACCCGCAGGCCGCAGCCGCCCAGCTGGGTGCCGAGCACACCGGCCTGGTGGCCAACGTGACCGACAAGGCTTCGTGTGAAGCCGCAGCCGCCCAGATCAAGGCCAAATACGGCCGCATCGACATCCTGGTCAACAACGCCGGCATCACCCAGCCCGCCAAGTTCCTGGACATTTCGGGCAGCGACTACGACAAGATCATGGACGTGAGCCTGCGCGGGACGCTCTACGCTTCGCAAGCCGTGTTGCCCACCATGGTGGCCCAGAACAGCGGCGCGATCGTCTGTATCTCGTCCGTCTCGGCCCAGCGCGGCGGCGGCATTCTGGGTGGCCCGCACTACTCGGCCGCCAAGGCGGGTGTGCTCGGCCTGGCCCGCGCCATGGCGCGCGAGTACGGCGGCAACAACATCCGCGTCAACTGCGTCACGCCCGGCCTGATCGCCACCGACATCAACAAGGGCAAGATCCCTGAAGACAAGCGCCAGGGCATTCTGGACGGCATCCCGTTGGCCCGCATTGGCGAACCCAACGACGTGGCCGGCTGCGTGGTCTTCCTGGCCAGCGACCTGTCCAAGTACTGCACCGGCGTCACGCTCGACGTCAACGGCGGCATGCTGATCCATTGATTTCGATTCCCCCAACACCACGGGCTAAACCGTGGGTCATTTCAACCTAGGAGACAACATGAAAAAATTCAACACTTTGCGCCGTAGCCTGCTGGTTGCGTCCATGCTGGCGTCGGCTTCGGTAGCCCAAGCCCAGGCCGTCAAGTTGACGCTCGGGCATGGCACCGCCATCGACAACCCGCGTCACATCGCATCGTTGAAGTTTGCCGAAGTGACCAAGGCCAAAAGCGGTGGTCGTATTGAAGTGACGGTGGCACCCGCCTCCCAGTTGGGCGACGATGCGGCGATGGTCACGGCACTTCGTACCGGCGCATTGGACATGTCTGCCAATTCACAAGGGGCTGTGTCGAACGCCGTGCCTGAGTACGCTGCATTCGGCATGCCTTTCCTGTTCGCAAGTCAGGCCCAGGCCTGGAAAGTGATGGATGGGCCGGCAGGTAAAGCTCTGGCTGAGAAGTCGGCCGAGAAGGGCCTCATTGTTCTGGGTTACTGGGACAACGGTATTCGCCACATGAGTAACAACAAGCGCCCCCTGCTCAAGCCAGAAGACCTCAAAGGTCTGAAAATGCGCACGCCGCCGGATTCGGTGACGGTGGACATCATGCAAAGCGTGGGCGCCGAAGCGCAACAAATCAAATGGTCTGAGTTGTATGTGGCGCTTCAGCAGGGCGTGGTGGATGGACAGGAAAATCCGCTCGTGAACGTTCAGGCCGGTAAACTTTACGAAGTACAAAAATACGTTTCGCTGACCGGGCACAAGTACGAAATGACCCCGTTCCTGATCGGTAAGCGTTCTTGGGACAGACTGTCAGATGCCGATCGCAAGATCGTTCAGGAAGCTGCGGCGGAAGCCACAGCCCTGCAGCGCAAACTGGCTCAGGAAGCTGACGACAAGATGATGGTCGAGCTCAAAGCCAAGGGCATGCAAATTGACAAGGTCGATCAAGCGCCGTTCGAGAAAGCAACCGCACCTGTGGTGGCCAAATGGGAGGCCAGCCCCATTGGCGCTTTTGTCAAGCAAGTGGTTGCTGCATCCCGTGCCAAGTGAGCAATTAACGGCATAACTTTCCCTTTCGCGACCCACCCGGATCAGGCGTCGAGGTGGGTCGTTGAGGAGACCTTTACATGACTGACATGCTCATCAAGCGCAATGCGCTTGAGCGATCGATTGTTGCCGCCTGCAGCACCGTGCTGTGGCTGACAACCATCGTGATCTTTCTGATTCTTGCGGCCAATACCCTGCTCCGTTATGCCAGTGGTACGAGTTTGCAATGGGCCAACGAAGTGCCAGAACTTCTGTTCCCATGGCTGGTGATGTCCGGTGTGGTTTTGGCTGCTGAAAAGGGCTCGCACATCGCCACGGTCTTTTTGGTGGAATCGGTCAGGTCAGAAACCAAAAGAGTGATCGCCATGGTGGCATGGCTCTCAGTGGCAGTGCTTTATGCCGTGTTAGTGCGAGCGACTTGGGGCATGCTGGAAATCGTCCACGACGAACGCACCCCCATTTTGCAAATCCCCACTTCGGTCACCTACTCGTGTTTGCTGGCTGGCATGGTGATGTTGGCATTGCTGGCTGTTTTGTCAGCCTGGCGGGCTTACAAGGGCGTGCGTGTTGAGCATGACAAGTCTGAACCAGGGGCGCAATCTGCGCAGGGGTAAGCATCATGACCTTCTTGATATTGATCGTTTTTCTGGGCGCAGCGGCATTGGCTGTGCCGATTGCACATGCTTTGCTGCTGGCTGCTTTGGCTGCAGCAGTCAGCAACGACCGTGTGCCGTTGGACCTGTTGGTCCAGCAAATGGTGGCACAGGTACAGAGTTTTCCTTTAATCGCGATTCCGTTTTTTATGCTGACGGGATCACTGATGATGGGGGGCAAACTGGGCCAGGCCATCGTCGGAACGTTGACGGCGCTGGTGGGCCGTTGGCATGGCGGCCCAGCACAGGTGAGTGTGCTGTCATCGACATTGTTTGGTGGCGTGTCTGGTTCGGCTGTTGCTGACGCTTCGGCCATCGGATCCTTGGTGATGCCCTGGCACCGCCGCTTGGGGTACCCCATGGCGTTTTCTGCAGCATCGCTTGCAGCGGCGGCCACCATTGACATCATCATTCCGCCATCGATTCCCATGATTTTGTATGCCATGAGTGCCAACGAGTCGATCGGTGCCCTGTTTTATGCAGGTATCCTGCCGGGCTTGTTGCTGTGTGGCGGCTTCATGGCTGCGTGCTGGTGGGTTGGTAAGAGCAAAAACTTGCCTCGAGAAAGTGCCCCGAGCGACCGTACCGCATTCCGGCGCAACCTGGTGCTCTCTTTGCCAGCCATTGCATTGCCGGTGCTCATCATCGTGTTCCTGCGCTTTGGCATTGCAACGCCCACAGAGGTCGCAGTGTTGTCCACTCTGTTTGCGGGTGCTGTATCCCTGCTGATCTATCGGGACCTGTCAATCCAGCGACTGCACCACGCTGTGCTCGAGGCGGGTTTGGCGACGGGTGTCGTGCTGATGGTCATCATGTCTTCGGCCGCGATTGGCTGGCTTCTGACTTTTGACCAAATGCCCCAGCACATCGTTCAGTGGGTCCAGCAAAACGTGTCCGAGAAGTGGGCGGTCATTCTTTTGATGAACATCATCATGCTTTTCCTGGGTATGTTCATTGACTTGCCTGCTGCGGTGTTGCTTTTGACGCCAGTATTTATTCCCCTGGCACAAGCCATCGGCATGGATACGGTGCAGCTGGGCATCATGATGGTGGTGAACTTGGCCATTGGTTTGTATACCCCGCCGGTAGGCACAACGCTGTTCATTGCCAGTTCTTTGGCCAAAGTGAAAGTTGGCCAAACCGTGCGTGCCATGGTGCCTTTCTATGTGGTGGCGTTTGGCGTGCTGCTGCTGGTTTCCTACGTCCCGGCAGTCATCCTGAAATAAGCCACTTCACCGTTCATCTAGGAGTTCAAACATGTCACTCAGCCAGGAACAAATGGCCAAAATTGCCAGCTGCGCCTGGCGCATCCGCCGCTACGCGGTGCGCATGGGCGAAGTGCAGGGCCAGGGCTATGTCGGGCAAGCCCTGGGCTATGCCGACGTGCTGGCCGTGGCCTACGGCCACGCCATGAACTTCCGTGCCGAGGACCCCGAGTGGGAAGGCCGAGACCGCTTCCTGCTCTCGCACGGCCACTACGCCATTGCCCACTACGCCGCCATGATCGAGGCCGGCATCATCCCCGAGTCCGAGCTGGAAACCTACGGCAGTGACGACAGCCGCCTGCCCATGAGCGGCATGGCCACCTACACGCCGGGCATGGAAATCTCGGGTGGCTCGCTGGGCCAGGGCCTGCCGATTGCCGTGGGCATCGCACTCGGTCTGCGCCACCAGAAGAACCCGGCCTTTGTCTACAACTCCATGTCCGATGGCGAGCTCGACGAAGGCTCGGTGTGGGAAGCGGCCATGTCGGCCGCCCACCACGGCCTGGGCAACCTGATCTGCATGGTGGACATCAACAACCAGCAGGCCGATGGGCCATCCAGCAAGGTGCTGGGCTTTGAGCCCCTGGCCGACAAGTGGGCTTCGTTCGGCTGGCATGTGCAGCGCGTGGACGGCAACCACCTGCCCGCCGTGCTGCGTGCGTTTGACACCGCCCGCAGCCTGACGGACGCCAAGCCCCGTGTGATCCTGTGCGACACGCTGATGGGCAAGGGCGTGCCCTTTCTGGAGTCGCGCGAGAAGAACCACTTCATCCGCGTCGACCCGCCCGAGTGGCAGCAGGCGCTGGCCATCCTGGACGAAACTGCACCTTAACAATTGCAAGGGGACAGATCTTCAGCTCTGTCCCCTCTGGAGAAGCAAATGAGCACCGTTGCTGAGAAGAAACCCCGGCTGACCACCTCGGCCATGATCGCCTCCATCGCGTCTGAAGGCCAGCGCGTGCAGGCCGCGCCGTTTGGCAAGGCGCTGGTGGAATACGCCGCCAGCCACCCCGAAGTCGTGGGCATGACCGCCGACCTGGCCAAGTACACCGACCTGCACCTGTTCGGGCAGGCCTACCCCGAGCGCTTTTTTCAGATGGGCATGGCCGAGCAGCTGCTCATGGGCGCCGCGGGTGGCATGGCCAAGACCGGCCTGGTGCCGTTTGCCACGACCTACGCCGTGTTCGGCACGCGCCGCGCCTACGACTTCATCCACCAGGTGATCGCCGAGGAAAACCTCAACGTCAAGATCTGCTGCGCCCTGCCGGGCCTGACCACCGGCTACGGCCCCAGCCACCAGGCCACCGAAGACCTGGCCATGATGCGCGCCATTCCCGGCCTCACGGTGGTGGACCCTTGCGATGCGCTCGACATCAAGCAGGCCGTGCCGCAGATCGCCGCCCACAACGGCCCGGTCTACATGCGCCTGCTGCGCGGCAACGTGCCGCTGGTGCTCGACGACTACAACTACAAGTTCGAGCTGGGCAAAGCCAAGCTGTTGCGCGATGGCGCTGACGTGCTGGTGATCTCCAGCGGTTTCATGACCATGCGCTCGCTCGAAGTGGCCAAGCAGCTCGAAGCCGACAAAGTGAATGTGGCCGTGCTGCACTGCCCGACCATCAAGCCGCTGGACAACGCCACCATCCTGGCCGAAGTGCGCAAGCCGGGCCGCCTGGTGGTCGTGGCCGAAAACCACTCGGTGGTCGGCGGCCTGGGCGAAGCCGTGGCCAGCCTGCTGCTGCGCGAAGGTGCGGCCCCCGCCAAGTTCCGCATGCTGGCGCTGCCCGACGAATTCCTGGACGCTGGCGCGCTGCCCACGCTGCACGACCGCTACGGCATCTCGGCCGAAAAGATGGCGGCTTCGCTCAAGGGTTGGCTGGCTTGATGCCCTGAAACAAAAACGCCCCGGTGGCCATGCCTCCGGGGCGTTTTGCATGGAGGGCCAGGGTCAGCGCAGGCGGCGTGTCAGAAAATCCAGCACCCGTTCATTGAACACCTCGGGCTGCTCGAAGTAGGCCGAGTGCGCCGCGTTTTCGACCACCGTCAGTTCGCTGCCTGCGATCAGGGCCTGCACCTCTTGCATGATGTCCACCGGCACGATCGGGTCCTCGCGCCCGACCAGCAGCAGCGTGGGGCAAGCCACCTCGCGCAGCTGCGCCATGGGGGTGAGCGATGCGCCCTGGTTCAGGCCGTTCATGGCCGCTTGCCACTCGGCTTGCGGGATGCGGTAGGCGCTGGGGTTGAAGTGGTTGATCTGCATGTACAGCGCCGCATGCGCCGGTTTGTTTTGCAGGAACCAGGCGCCCAGCGAGCGTTGCTCGATGGCCATGCCCACCACCTGACGCAGGCGGTTGCGGATGATCTCCACCTGCCGGGGGTGGTCGATGGCCATGGCGCTGTCGCAGGCCACCAGGGCCGACACCCGTGAGGGGTGCAGCAAGGCGGTTTTCAGGCCGACCATGCCGCCCAGCGATTGGCCGATCAGGGTGGCCTTGTCGATCTGCTCCTGGTCCAGCACGGCAATCAGATCGTCCACAAAGTGCTGCAACTGGAACTCGCTGGTGGGCGCCACCGAGCGGCCAAAGCAGCGGATGTCCATCAGCACGCAGGTGTGGTGTTCTTTGAACACCGGCAGCTGCTGCCACCAGGTGGCGCCGTTGGAGCCTGCGCCATGCAAAAAGACGATGGCCGGGCCTTGCCCGTGGCGCTCGTAATAAATCTCGCGCCCGTGTGAAGTGATGAAGGGCATGTTCAGTTCGCTTTGAGGTTGAGGCTCCGGATCAGGGCGGTCCAGCGTTCGGTGTCGTTGCGCACCAGCTGGGTGTAGGCCTCCGGGCCGACAAACATGGGCAGCAGGCCTTCGGCTTCGAGCTGCGCCATGAGCGCGGGCTTTTTCAGGGCGGTCATCACTTCGGTGTGCAGGCGATTGACGATGGCCGCCGGTGTGCCTTTGGGGGCCGACAGTCCGACCCAGGAAGTCACGGTCAGGGCCTTGTAGCCCAGCTCGGCGAAGGTGGGCACCTCGGGGTGCATCTTGGTGCGCTTCTCGCTGGAGACGGCCAGCACCTTGAGCTTGCCGGACTTCACATGCGTTTCGGCGCCCGAGGGCGGTACCACCGTGATCGGCAGCACGCCGCTGAGCACGTCCTGCAGCGCGGGTGCGCCGCCCTTGTAGGGCACATGGGTGAGCGTGGTACTGGTGCTGCGCTGCAGCTGCTCCATGAGCAGGTGGCCGGTGCTGCCCGCGCCCGAGGTGGCGTAGTTGAGCTTGCCCGGTTCCTTGCGCGCCTTGTCGAGCAGGTCGGCCAGGCTGTTGATGCCCGCATCGCTGCGCACCACCAGCCACTGCGCGCCTTCGCCCAGGCTGACGATGTGGGCGAAGTCCCCCACGATGTCAAAAGGCACGTTGTCGTAGAGGCTGGCGGCCATGGTGTTGACCATGCCGGTCATGGTCAAGGTGTAGCCATCGGGCGCGGCCTTGGCACCTGCGGCTGCACCAACGATGTTGCCCGCACCAGGTCGGTTGTCGATGACGACCGGCTGCTTGAGCTGCTGTGACAACTCCTGCGCAATCGGGCGGATGGTGCGGTCGTACGCACCGCCCGCAGGCGTGGGCACGATGATCTTGATCGGGCGGTTGGGCCAGTCGCTTTGCGCGAGTGCAGCGCTGGTCAGCGTCAGACCGATCATCAGGGCGGTGAAGCGTCTGCGGTGGAGGGTGTGCATGGTGTGTCTCCGAGGGGTTTTTTGGGGTGTTTATGAGGCCGTTGCGCTGACGTCCAGCAGCCAGCGCAGTTCGGGTTCGAGCTTTCGCCATTCCACGCCCGAGGCCATGTGGCCATAGGGGCTGTCGATCTCGACATAGCGGTGCGGCACGGGCAGCGTGTCCATCAGCGCCGTGGTCTCGGGGCTGGGCGGAAAGATCGCATCGGTGGTGCAGACCATCAGCAAGAAGCGGGCGCGCAATTCGTGCAGGCGCGCTCGCACGTCCACCGCTTCGGCGGCACCGGCCAGAATCACCAGGCTGTAGGGGTCAAAGCGCGAGGCCCAGTCGCGGCAGGGCTTTTCCAGCATGGCCTGGCGCTTGGTGGCGTCACTTTCGCGGTCTTCGTACAGGCGCTCCAGCCCGTAGTTGCGCATGGTCTGCATGCGGATGTCGAACAGCGTCTGCACCATGCCACCGTGCGCGTGGTACTGGCCATCGTGCCATTCGGGGCTTTGTGCCAGTTTGTCGTGCTGGCCCTGTGCGCTCAGGCCGTCCGGGTGCTTGAAGCCCGAGACGATCACGCCCGCCGCATCCACCATGTCGGGGTAGTCGAGCGCCCACTGCAGGGCCTGCCAGCCGCCATACGACGGACCGACCACCGCACGCAGGTGGCGCACGCCCAGCTGCGTCAGAAAGCGGTGCTGCACGCCCACGATGTCCTGCAGCGTGATGGCTGGAAAGTCTGGCCCCCAGGGGTGGCCGGTGGCCGGGTTGATGCTGTTGGGGCCGGTGGTGCCAAAGGACGAACCCAGCATGTTGCTGCAGACGATGAAGTCGCGGTCGGTGTCCAGCGGCCGTCCTGGTCCCAGCAGCGGTGCCCACGAGCCTTCGGCCGTGTGGTGGCTGGTGGACAGCATGGACGGTCCGCTGGTGTAACCGTGCGTGACCAGGATGGCGTTGCGTCCGTCCGCCGCCAGCTGGCCGTGGGCCACATAAGCCACCTGCACGTTGCGCAATACGGTGCCGCTGGACAGATTGAAGTCGCCGATCGACAGGGTTTGAAAAGGTGTGGCGCTCATCGCTGTGGTTTCAATCGACCTTGATGTTGGCGGTGCGGATGACTTGCAACCACTTGGCGGTTTCATCGCGCACGAACTGGGCATATTGAGCAGGTGCGGAGCCTACGATCTGCGCACCGGTGGCTTCTTGCTTGGCGCGCATCGGGCCGTTCAGCGCTTTGAGGGTGGCGGTGTGCAGGCGTTCGACGATGGCCGCAGGCGTGTCCTTGGGCGCACTCACGCCCGCCCAGGCTGTGGCCTCAAAGCCAGCAAAGCCCGACTCGGCCACCGTGGGCAGGTTGGGGAACATCGCATTGCGCTGTGCGCTGGTGATGGCCAGAGGGATCAGGCGACCACTTTGCTGGTGCGGGATGACGGCGTCCTGGTTGATGAACATCAGGTCCACCTGGCCACCGAGCAGGTCGTTCATGGCCGGTGCGCCGCCCTTGTAGGGAATGTGCAGCATGGACACGCCTGCACGCTGCTTGAGCAGCTCCATGGCCAGGTGGCCCGAGCTGCCATTGCCCGAGCTGGCGTAGCTCAGGCGGCCGGGGTTGTTGCGTGCGTGTGCCAGCAACTCGCCGATTGTGCGAAAGCCGGTGGACGGATGCACCACCAGAATATTGGCACCTGCCACCATCTGGCTGATGTGTACAAAGTCACGGTTGATGTCAAAGCCCACTCTGGGCAGCAAGGCGGGTGCGGTGGCGTTGCCGATCCAGGACATCATCAGCGTGTGACCGTCCGGTGCGGCACGCAGCGCGGCCTCGGCCGCCAGGGTGCCGCCCGCGCCGGGGCGGTTGTCGATGACCACCGGCTGGCCCAGCTCTTTGCCCAGGCCATCGGCCAACTGGCGTGCCAGCACATCGGACGGCCCACCGGGTGGCGCGGCAACGATCAGCTGGACGGGGCGGTTGGGGTAGCTGGCGCTTTGGGCGTGTGCCCCAAGGGCCAGGCTCATGCCAGCAGCGCCCAACAGTACGGAACGGCGCGAAAGCCTGGCGGCCGAAGTCACAAATGGTTTGGTCATCGTTGTCTCCTGTATTTGTGACAGGCACTCTAAAGGCACTGCAATAAATGTCCAATGAATTAATGGCTGTATCCATTAGACTGTCTGATACCTTGAAACCCTCTGCCTCCGCCCTTCTCCAACGCCTGTTGGTCCGTGGCAAGTTCCGCCACATCCAGGTGCTGCTCAAGCTGGCCGAGCTGGGCAGCGTGCAACGCACGGCCGACGCCATCGGCATGACCCAGTCGGCCGTGACCCAGACCCTGGCCTACCTGGAGCGTCTGCTGGAGCTGCGTTTGTTCCAGCGCCACGCCCGGGGCGTGCGGCCCACGGCGGTGTGCAGCGACTTGTTGCCGGTGGCGCGGCAGTTGCTGCAAGGCATGGCGCAGGGCGCAGAAATCATGGCGATCCACCACGGTGAGGGCAAACAGACGGTGCGCATGGTGGCATCGGCGGCGGCGATCCACGGCATGCTGGTGCAGTTTCTGCCCAAGTTTCAGCAAGCTTTCCCGCAAGTCGAAGTGCTGCTCAACGAGGCCGAGGGCGACGACTTGTTGCTGGCCGTGGCCAGGGGGCAGGTCGATCTGGTGGGCTGCCGCAGGCCGGCCGAAATCCCGCAGGGCTGGGTTTTTGAGCCTTATGTGTCAGACAGGATGGTGGTGGTGTGCGCTCCAGGGCACCCACTGGCCGCCCGCAAGCGGCTGAGCTGGCCAGCCCTGGTGCACGAAACCTGGCTGCTGATGCCCAGCGGCACGGCAGCTCGCGAACGCTTCGATGCCCTGGCGGCGGCATTTGAGGCACCTGTGCAAACTTACCCGCTCATCACGCGGGTGCTCACGCTCATTGCCTGGCTGTTGCGTGAACGCGGCTTGCTGTGTCTCATTCCCCTGAGTGTGGTTCGGCACCTGGTGGATGCCGGGGATCTGGTGGTCTTGCCTGTGGACGAGACCGGTGACATGGAACCCTTGGGGCTGATGCAGCCAGTGCAGGGCATGGGCGCGGCGGCAACGCGCTTGGCCGAGCAGTTGCAACAGCACCATCGGCCAATTTGAGTGCCATTAAAGATACAAAAATAGTCTTGTGACGATACAATCAGCATTTGTAAAAGATAATTCGAGTATACAAATGTTGGACCCCAACGATGCAATCATCCTGGCCTGCGCCGCCCGGCAAGGTGCGCTGGCCAGCGAAGCCACCACGCAAACCGGCCTGTCGCGGGTGGCGGTGTCGCGTCGCATCCAGAAGCTGGCGGACGCGGGCTACCTGCAGCGGCAGGGCAGCGGCACGCGGCAAACCTACAGCCTGGGCGAGCGCCGTTTCTGGCTGGGCGTGCAGACGAGGCAAGACCTGCTGCAAGGCGGCGGTGAAATGGCCGTTTGGGAAGTCCACCTGGCCCCCCTGCTGGCCGACCTGCCGCGCAACATCAAAAGCCTGGCCCAGACGGCCTTCACCGAAATGCTCAACAACGCCCTGGACCATTCGGGTGGCGAGCGGGTGCTGATGGGCCTGCACCTGGATGCCGGGCAGCTGCAGATGCTGGTGGCCGATGATGGCGAGGGCATCTTTGGCAAAGTCGCGCAAGCCGCGCAGCTGTTCGACCCGCGTCTGGCCATTCTGGAGTTGTCCAAAGGCAAGTACACCACCGCCGCCGAGGGCCACTCGGGCATGGGCATCTTTGTGTCCTCGCGCATGATGGACGGTTTTGCCATCGAATCGCGTGGCTTGCGCCTGGACCCGCACGAGGCCACCCAACCCCTGCCCCGGTTCGACTGGATCGACCCGAACGCCCAGCTCAAGCCGGTGGGCGCACAGACCGTGGTGCGCATGGGCATGGCTGTGGACAGCACGCGCACCCCCAATGACGTGTACCTCAAGTACTTTGACCCCAACGAAGTGGGCGGCGAAGCCTTTCACACCACCGAAATCCCGGTGCGCCTGGCCCAGCTCAGCAGCGAACTGGTGTCACGCTCACAAGCCAAATGGGTCATGGAGCGCGCCACCCAGTTCAAGACCGTCATCCTGGACTTTGAAGGCGTGGTGCACGTTGGCCAGGCCTTTGTGGACGAGGTGTTCCGCGTCTTCGCCACCGCCCACCCGGAGGTGCGGATCAGGACCATGGGCATGACGCCCGAGGTGCAGAAGCTGGTGCGGATGTTTGGTGGGGCGCAGGCCGTGCAACCGTAAAAAAACCGCCCTGGTTTGTGGCCGGGGCGGTCCGAAGGACTGGCACCGGGTAGGTGCCAAACCTGATTCGTTTTAAGCAGACAGGCGCTTTTCCAGATCGGTGCGGGTGTCCAGCAGGGCCTGGGGCAGGCGCTGGGCCAGCTTGGCAAAGTGCTCGTCGTGCAGCTTGAACTCCTCGGCCCAGGCGGCTTTGTCGATGCTGGTGACTTTGGCGAACTGCTCGGCGCTGAACTCGATGCCGCTCCAGTTGATTTCGGCGTACTGGGGGGCGGTGCCGAACATGGTTTGCTGGCCGGTGGCCTTGCCTTCGAGGCGGTCGATGATCCACTTGAGCACGCGCATGTTGTCGCCGTAGCCCGGCCACACGAAAGAGCCTGACTCGTCCTTGCGGAACCAGTTGACGCAGTACAGGGCGGGCAGCTTGTAACCGGCGGCCTGCTGTTTGGCACCCATGTCCAGCCAGTGCTGGAAGTAGTCGCTCATGTTGTAGCCACAGAAGGGCAGCATGGCAAACGGGTCGCGGCGCACCACGCCCTGCGCGCCAAAGGCGGCGGCGGTGGTCTCCGAGCCCATGGTGGCGGCCATGTAGACGCCTTCGGTCCAGCTGCGGGCTTCGGTCACCAGCGGCACGGTGGTGCTGCGGCGGCCGCCGAACATGAACGCGTCGATCGCCACACCGGCGGCGTCGTCCCACTGCGGGTCCAGCGCCGGGTTGTTGGTGGCGGCGACGGTGAAGCGCGAGTTCGGGTGCGCGGCCTTGGTGCCCTTTTCCTTGGCAATCGCCGGGGTCCAGTCGTTGCCCTGCCAGTCGATCAGGTGATCGGGCACAGTGCCGGTGTCCTTCTCCATGCCTTCCCACCACACG
>JACCEE012729404.1_pt1 | contig 77371 bp, 108 predicted proteins | sample 7449931 | NCBI WGS metagenome assembly JACCEE01 (sample SAMN15323457, study PRJNA562643) | freshwater metagenome | isolation source: river surface water | place: USA:Blue River Watershed | collected 2017-08-19
AGCTTGTTCCGTTCCATGTGTCGTATTCAGAGTTTGGTTTAATGTCAGTAAATCCGTATTCAATTGAACCAATGTAATTTACAATTTTGACAATCTTCTGATTTGACAAAGCGTAAATCATTTTTCCCCTGTGGTCTTCCATATAGTCCCAACTCTCACCGTTAAAGACTTTAGTGAAACCTTCTCTGTTTTGAACTGGAGGTTGAACTAATGTAGAATTAGCTGCAATTCCAGTTCCAGCAACCCAATAGTAATCAAACATATGGGTGTATTCTTTTGTAACTTGATCATACCCGTACAAGATAACTGTACGGTCTTCTGTAGCAAATTCCATATTATCCTGCCTTTACGATGTAATTGAATGCAATGTTACGAGGTCGTGTTTCTTCTGCTGTTCTTACAACACGACTTGCATCAAAATAAACCGACCAAACTGTTGAAGCTGTGCCACCAGAGCCTGCTGGGTTGTCTCCACTAACCACAGAATAGAACGCCCCAGATTGAGTACCACCTGCAAGGTTACGTGAGCTACCAACCTTACCTGTAATATTTTCAATGGCACAATCTTGCAAACTAAGGATTGTGCGTCCAGTGTCTACACCTTTACTGTTATCCCAACCACGAATGAATGTAGCTCTCATATCTGGAAGTGTAGCTCCGTAGAGAGAATACAAAATCGGATATGTTGCTTGCAAAATTGCCTGACCCATTAGCATAATGTAACCAGTAGGAGGAGTTGTAAGCGGATATGGAATTGGTGTATACTCTACAAGCTTGGTTCCTGCATGAAGTGTACTTAGGATTGTACCGTCTCGTGCAATAATACTAACAGAGTCATCTACGTTTGCTCTTGCAGCTACAGCAAAACCACCAGCTTGACTTCCAGTGTGGACTACAGGAACATCTTTATCTGTGTCGATGGTAATTTCACCTAAAGCTCCAGTGTAAGCGTTAGTTTGAGCTGTAGTACCTCTTTTAAATTGAATTGTTTTAGCCATTAGAACTCCTACCTAAAAATTGCAAAGTAAATATCGAGCCAGTCGTTAGCACTTGTAGTATCACTACCTGTTACAACTTGAATGCTGCTTGTTGAGAGCGCATAACAGTTTGGGCCTTGTACTGCAAGAACACGACCATCGTTATAACGACCACCTGCTGCTGTAATAGCAAAGTTTACATCTGGCATTGCCTGTGTTAAATTAACTGTCCAGTTACCTACGGCTGTATCTGTAATTGAACTGATATTTCCAGAACCTCTTGAGGTTGGGACAGCAGAACCGTTGAAGTTAATCCAAGCTCTGCACACAAAATCTTCGTACAATGTTGAACTTGTACCGATTGTACTTTTTTGAATACCTGTGCCATCAATTTGAAATCGGTTTACACCGTTTGTACTAATCGCAATAGCGTCTGCTACAGGAGCATATAATCCGTTATCAGTGTTACCAACTTGGATAGAAGGAGCTGCTGCAGTTCCTGCATTTGTAGCTCTTAACTTATTTGAAGCATAATCACCAGAAGAGTTGATTGTAGCGAGAGAAGTCCCTGTCCTATTTATAATACTTACAGTACCATCAGCATTAGCTTTCGCTGCTGTAGCAAAACCACCTTGCGTTGTACCATCATGAACTACAACGACATCCTTGTCAGTGTCTACTGTAATTTCACCTAAAGCTCCAACGAATAAGTTCGTTTGAGCAGTGGTTCCACGTTTAAATTGAATTGTTTTAGCCATTATGTCTCCTTAAACTAAAATACCTACACGATCAGCTAGAATTTTTTCAGCTTCGTAAATCTCACCATCACTTGCAAGTTTTTCAACAATAATCATAGCGTAAATATGACCGTTAAATTGCAATGTAGTTCCACTTCTTCGTCCCAGATAAAGGTTGTAGTTACCAAAGTTTCCAGTTCCAAGATCTCCAGCAGAGCTAAATTCTGTTGAGCCGTTTACACTAATCTTGTTTGTATCTGTTGAGATTTTAGATCTAACTGAGATTACAGCAGTGTGTGGTGCTGTGTATGTAGCTGCTGTTGCCAAAGAAGCTGTAGTACCTTTGCTACTAAATGCATAGTTACCTACTGCAGCAGATTGTGGGCCAGTGAGGTAGAAACAACCAGTGTTTGTGTTTACATCTGGACTAAACTCTGCAATAATTGAAACTGTAGAGTCACTGTTCTTTCTTACTGCAGTTAATACACTAACAGCGTCTGAACTTGTCATATCGACAGTATTAATTGTTACCAAGAAGTCATCAACACCATCAAAAGATGCATAGAATGCACCGCTAGATGTGTTTCTTTGTAATGATGGTCTTGATGCAGTTACAGTTTGTACAGCGTGATTTCCAGCGATTGGTTTAACTGAAATGTTATCAATTTCCCATACACCGCCTAGCGCAGTTGTGCTGTTGTTACTTCCAATCATAATGCTTGTGGCGCCTGCAGGAGCACGGGCTGTAATTGAAAATGCGTTGTTATTAACAGTGGCAGTGATTTGAGACCCGACAGTAGATGTTCCATTAAACCAGTAGAATTTAACCAGTGTTGAATCACCGAAGGTATCGTAAATATTTCCACTAATTTTGTACACTAAACCTGTAGTAACAGCAGTAGTTGTCCAAACGTATGTATCACCAGTACCTGTTGTGTTATCAACTTTTAAACGCTTATCTGTTGAGTTGTAAGACATTGTACCACGAGAGCCTACATAGTTAGTCCATCCAGTGATGTTTGATGTAAATGCACCATTTGTAACGAGTTCTGTACCTAAAGCTAGTCCTTTGGATTTGTCTAAAACAAGTCCGATATATTGGCCTGTAGCGGTAACTGGAGTGCCACCAGCTTCTGTCTGAAATAGTGTAGAAAGATCGTTAAAATCATAAGCTACGCCTTCCAAACTTCCAGTGAACAGTGATGTCACTGAGTCTTGTAAGACAATATCATTTGTTGTTTGTGTTACACTTAAAGTATATGTACCATCCAGATTTTTTGTTCCGTCTAGATATGTGGCCTTGAATCTTCCATAATCGTCTGTAGCATCAATTGCTGCTGTAACAAGTCCGTTATCAAAAGCACTAAAAGCGTTTGTATTAATGTAATTGAAAGCATCTGCAAGCTCTCTGACACTTTTAATAGCTGTCTCTGTAAATAAAATAGAAGATGTATTAAATGCTGTTCTTGTTTGTGATCTTGTTGCTGCTGCAGAAATTGCAGGAACTTGTGCTCTTGTTGTGTCTGTTGAACCTGTACCTGTAATTGTCATTACAGAATCAATCCAAGCTCCATAGCTGTTAGCTCTACTGCTGTTTGTGTACAGGTTTTCGTAGAATGTATCAATACTACTAATATATGCAACGCCAGTTCCACTTACCCCTGCAGCGAAAGTTGCTACGGTAGGCATAACTGGGTTTGAATCCACTACAGTTCCATAGTTATTGTAGTTTGGATATTTTGTGTTGATATAGGCAGTCAATGCATTAAACTGCGTTCTAAAATTCGGTAGGTTTTGTAAGTATAAAGCAGACTCATTTACAAAGTTTACAGGGTCGCTAATACGAGATGGTGAAGGTGGTAAAATCGTTGTAGATGGGTAAGCCATTTAATACTCCTGTTAAACTAATCCCTCTACTCGTAACGTACACTTAGATACCGTAGGGAATGAAATTGTAGCTTTAAAATCACTATAGAAACCGAAAACGACAAGCTCTTCCATTTCTGGATTTCCAATAAATACAGCAGGTACTGAGTCGATTTCAGAGAAGAATCGCTGTACGTCTGCAAGCATGTAGTTATCAATGTCTACATCATATTCTGCGAATTTTGAGTTTCTTCGTTTTACAACAACTGTATTACCAAACTCATCAACTTCTTTTCGGCTGTATGACTTGATGCCGACTGAAGTTCCGTAGTTTGTTCTTCCTACAGTTTTTTGTTGTCCATAAATTACTTCACCGCACTCTGCCAAAGCAGTACCTGAGTCGATTGAGACATCAATAACTGCAGTTGGGTACGCAGGTAGGTCAAGAAACAAAGCTGTTGTTTTCTTTTCACCTACTGTTGCAAAGAAGTATGCGTAATAATCTGTTACAGCATCATAACCAGATAGCACTTGTGTCTGGCTGTATACAACACCAACAACAGGATCTGTCATTGTTACTGTAATACTTGCTGCGTTTACGTTTAGAAATGCAATACTATCAACAACTTGGCTCGGTGTTAACTGAAATTGAATGCCACCAACACGACTTGATTGCTCAGAGATAATGTTGTCGAACATTGCATATTTGTTGGTTGCGCTAATATATAACCAACGTGTTACATCAAGATCTGGAGTAGTTGTTTGACCAGAATGTGTAATCACAGCTTCATAAATTTTATGCTGATAAATACGTCTGTTACCTGCTGTATAACTTCCAGCAGAAACCCAAGCAGGATATTCATCTTCTGTGATATTACTACTTGTTAAAATAGCGTCTGTTGTTACAATACTTTTAATAATTCTCATAGAATCCTCGTAAGCAAGGGGCTATTTCTAGCCCCTTAGCAGGTTAAACAGTTTGAACTTTGATTGGTGCATCACCAACTTCTTGTTCTACGTGGACGTTCATCTTGTCACCGTAATCCCAACGCTGTAGACGTTGCGCTGTATCTTGTGTATACTTAGCTACTGCTGTGATAGCTGTAATCAAGTCTGCACGTAGTGCTTCAAGCTTTGCGTCAGTTGTTGAGTTTACTGTTTCTACTGTTTGAGTTCCAGCAGAAGCAAGTGGTGTCAGTGAAGTTGTAGGTGTATATCCAAGCCCAAGTTCTTGAACATCTGCACTGACTGTAGCTACCTTTTGAATTGTAGCTAAATCTTTAGCATACTCAGAACCAGAGACGCTGTACTGTTTAGAAACTTGCATTAAGTCTTTTCCGAGAGTTAAAAGTTTCTGTGCAGCAGTCATGTCACCTTGCATTGCTAAAGCAGCAGTAGAGTCAAACTCTGCACGAATAGCAGCCAAGTTACGCGGTTGTTGAGTTTCACCACGAGCTTTTCGCGCTTCTTCAGCTAAATCGCGTAGAGATTTTACAAGTTCATTAACTGCGCTGTTTGCACTCTCAAGTGAGTCTTGTAAGTCCATAAACTCAGGTGCAAGTGCAATTACTTGACCGTAAAGTTTTTGACCAGCAGAAGATGAAATGTCGATACTGCTTACAAGATTTCTATAAGCTTTGATGTCAGATGGCAATTGAAGACCAAGCTTCGCAAACTCATTTGTCATTCTACGGGTAAGCTCTGTCGCTTGCTCCATAGGTGACATCATCTCGAAATAGGTATCCAAACCATCTTGAAGACGACTCAAACCACCTGCTCCTGCGAACATAGAAGATGTTAAGTAATCGCCGTTCTTACCTGTTGCATATACAGCATCTTGCAGATCACGAAGAGTTAAGATAAAATCAACAAGCTCGCTAGCTGTACCATCAAAAGTATCTACAAGGTCGTAGAAACCACCTTCAATACCTTTCATACCTTCTGCTAGAAGCACAGACTGTCTAACAATCTCAGTTGCTACATCACCTTGCTTATTGATAATATCTCGGTAGTCAATAGAAGAAACGAATAACCGATCTGTTAATTTTGCAGCTTGCTCAACACCAGTTGCCACACGAACAATAGTCTCAAAGAAACCTTCACCGACTTTTTGGAAGTCATCAAACACGTTTGTAATTACAGTCTGTGTTTGAGTAATAGTTTTAGTCTTGCCAGTCAAGCGACCAAACAGAGATTTCACTGGAACTTGAACTTGTGTAGTGATATACTTCACTTCATTAGTTGCAGCTCTAGCAATCTCGTCAGACGCAGCACCAAACACTGCAGTAAGTCTTTCTTGGATTTCTTCACCTTTTAGACCTTTCAAGTTAATCTTACCTAACTTAACAACGTGGTCTGAGAGTTTTGATGCTACTTTGTCAAGGTCGAAACCGAGAGCATTAGTGGCACTCATCATACTATTATAAATGTTGCTGAAGATCAGTGTGAATTGTCGCTCAAGCTCTGGATTTGCTTTGGCAAATTTTGTGCTGTAGCTTGTACTAGAACTGAACCAACTTTTCTTAGTAGTTTTTACATCGGCATACTCTTTAAGTTGGAATCCATTTTCAAGGATGTTACCCAACTCTTGATTAGCACCGAACAAACCAGAAGCGGTAACTTCAGATTTAGTCTTACCAAACAAACCACCCATGATCGTTCCAACAATACCGCCTAATAGATTACCAATAGCACCGCCAAGTAGGAGTTTATCTAAACCAAGAGTTAGAAAGTCAACCACACCCTCTGTAACCTTAACGGACATTTGACTAAAACTACCAAGTTTCCAATCTGAGCCAAGACCTGCAGCTAAGCCCTCTGCTGGCGCATTTCTGATAAGTAAGTTGGTTAATCCACCAATGTTATTTTCAATGTTTCTCAATGACTTAAGCATAGCATTTGTCAAAGGAAGCATAACATCACTATTGTCAGCTAGAAGCTCAATAGAGTTTTGAATGCTCTTAGACTCAGCTTCAGGGTCTCCGAAGACTGTTCCAGTGCCTTTGTTCTCGAAGCTTGCATAACTTCCAGAAGAACCACCACCAGCTAAGTTTAAACCAATAGATGCAAGTAAACCTGCTGTTGCAGCAAATGCAGCTACATTAAGCGGGAATGGTAAACCAGCCATAGAAGATGCAAGTGCAGCAACACCAGAGGCAGCAGCTTGGATTCCTTTTTGGACTACAGTAAATGCAGTGAAACCTAGTTCTGCAACTTTCTTAGTGACACTTCCTGCAACATACGCACCAGTCTCGGCATTAATAAAGCCCATAGAAATTAAGAAGCGTTTAGCACCTTGAGCAATCTTGAACGCAGTAAAAGCTTTTTCAATACCAGTTAAAGCTTTGTAGATTTTACTGTTTTCACTGAACATTGCTTTTGTTGATTTTACACCAGTTACGAAGGCTTCCGACTGCGCTTCTTTTTTCTGCTTATAATAATCATCTTCAACTCTAGTTAGCTCTAAAATATCATCAAGAATTTTATTATACTCTTTAGACGCTTTATCACCTTTAAAGTTTTCTTTACTCGCGCGAAGTTCAGCCTGTTTTTCCACTACATAACCAAGCTCTTCCTCAATTGTTGACATCTTGGCTAGGTATTCACTAGCCCCTAAAACTGCCTCTTTAAATGGGTCGCCTAAGCTTCCAAGAACAGCAAAATCAACATTAGTAAAATCTCCCAACGGATTTTGTTTTTTCTGCTCTTTTGCCTCTGCTTGCTTTTTAAGAACCTCAAGGAGTTTCTGGTTTTGGTATAAACTGCGCTCTTCCTCTACTGAGATTCCCACAAGTGACTCACGAATATTTCGGATTAACTCGTCTTCACCAGCAAGAAGGCTATTAATCTCTGTCTGATCTTGTAACTTTCTTAAACGTAGAGCATTTTCAGTCTCTGATGTTAAAGTTTGTTCTGCAAGTTGGTCAGAAATACCTTCATTTTCTGCTTTTATCTTAGCAATCGCTATTGCATGTCTATCAGCACCAGAAGCTAAAACTGCTTGATAGATTGATGATTTTCTATCTAACTCCGCATTTGATTTAAGAACTTCGGTTTTGATCTGCGCTAAGCGTAAAGCCCTCTCATTGATTGTGTTTGCTCTTTGTTGCTCTTCTGTTAACTTACCACCTTGCAGCTTGCGAATACGCTCCATAGTGGCTCTCAGGTGAGCATTTTCAAAACTTACACCTCTTTCAAGTTCACTGTTTAACCGAGATTGGTAATCAAGCTGGTCAGCAGTTTGTAAGCCTTGCGCAAATAATGTATTTGCCATTGCTTGTGCAGTAGCTAGGCGACCTTGTTCACTATCTCCAAGATTAGCTACAGCAGCTTCTCTTGCAGCCTCATAACTAGCACCAGCAGCGATCAACTTAGCAATACGACCTTGAATATCTTCCTCTTCATCAAGACCGCGAAGGTACTCAAGCGTAGCAACTTTCCGTTGCGCCTCAGCTACTTCACGAGCTTTTACAGAATCTCCGTAAACCTTCACGTAATCTTTTTCTGCAGCAATTTTAGCAGCATCAAGACTTTCACCAGCAGCAAGTAAGTCCTGAAGCCTATTAGCGTAAGCAATCTGATCTTCATAACCTTCTTTAATGCTTAAAATCTTTTTACGCTCTGCTTCCTTCTGCCGTAACATCTTTTCAGCAGCTTTCTTGGCATCTGCTTCTGCTTTAGCTTGGGCAGCTTGTCTAGCACCTTCAGCTTTGGCTTGTGCAGCCTGTTGTTGAGTAATACGGTAGTATTCGTCAATACGGGCCTTAAGTTGTTTATGCTCTAAACCGCCAACAATTAAGCCTTTCTGCTTAATTAAAAGAACGGCAAGTTCGGCTCTGGCTACATCATCAGTTAAGGCTTTTGTAGTAATCTGCCTTACGTTTAAGTCTTGAATCTTCTTATCCCACTCTGCAAGTAAGTCCTTACCAGCAGTTAGGCTTGTTGTTGTTTGATCAACACCAAGATTTAGAAGATTAAAACCAAACAAGATTTTCTCTTGGTCGCCAGCAAAATCAGAAAGGCTTTTATTAGTACTCTCAATACTTTGATTCATTAACTCAGCAGCTTGTGCCATACCAGCCATTTCTAAACCTTTAGCAGCTAACTGCATAAGTTTTTGGAACGGAGCTAATACATATTGAGTAATTGTCGTACCAACAATTAGCAAAGCAGCAGGAATTTTAAAAATTGTATCAACAATCGTAATAAGCACGTCTTTAACTGTGCTGAAAATGAATCCCCAAACACTTGTTTCTTCGCCATTTTTAACGATATAGCCAAGAATGTCCATCAAAGCATTTGGGATTAAAGTTGAAATATCCCAAACAACTTCAAGTAAGTTTACTAACTCATGTAGTCCACCAGTGCTGCTTGTAAAGCTGTTTAGCATTGCATTACCAAACTCAACAGCAGCGTCTGTTACACTTCTGATCATAGCTACAATGCCATCAGTCATGCCAGTTTCTTCGTTTACGGTTTTAACAAAGTTTTGGTATTCAACCATTGACTCATTAAAAGCCCCAGCAACTGTCTGACCCATCTTAGCAGCTTCAAGTTGAAGTTGAATTTGTTGGTCAAGCAAAGCACCAGACACCAAACCAGATGTAAGTTTACCAGCAGCAGACATCTCTTTAAGTTTTTCTGCCGCAATACCAGCACCATCAGAAATAGCTTGAAGTAGGCGAGGAGATGCTTCAGCTAATGATCTAAATTCATCCCCAGCAAGTTTACCAGATGCCATAGCCTGACCAAACTGCGTAGTAGCAGCAGCAGCCTCTCGTGTATTTACACCACCAATAAGCATAGCCTTACCAAACGCATCAACAACACCAAGTACTTCATTTACACCACCCTTAATACGCTGGATTGGTGGTAGAAGTTGGGTGTAGAGCTTACCAGTATCTGAAAGCCCAACACGGTTTTCTTTTGCAGCCTTCCCTAAGCGTTCAAAGACGTCTGCAACTGCAATACCTTTTGGGGTATATAAGCTGATACGTTGTGTAAGGTTCTGCATGTCATCAGCAGTAGTAATAAAACTTGTAGACAAAGATTGTAGTGCGTTGATTACAGCATACACTGCAGTAGAGAGAACAGCAAACTTAGCAATATTACCAAGCGTGCTTACTAAGCTTTTGTGAGACGTTTTTGCTTTATCAGCCTTGTCAGTTAAATCTTTTAGAGCTTTTGTATTTGAGTCTAAAGGATTAATTTTAGCTTGCCCTTGATTTGCAGCCATAGACTTTTGATACTCAGCTTGACGTGTTTTCATTTCTGCAACTCTTCGCTTTTCTTCATCTTCAAGAGATTTGTGATAAGCGTCTTGCCGAGCTTTCATTTCTTTTTGGCGGTTAGCTTCTACAGTCTTCGCATAATTATTGTCAGCTTGTTCAAGGTCTTTGTAGTGATTAACCAGCTCTTTCATACCTTTGCTTTGCTGGTCAATCGTGTCTAAGATGCCACCGCCAAGAGGTTTTGCAGATAGGCTCTCATACTGGCTAACAATCTTTGCAACTTCTTTTGATTGTCTAGCCTGAGAGTTCTCTATGTCAGCGTATTGTTTGTTAAGTTCTGAAAGTCCTTTATTTTGTGCACCAACTGAGTCTAAAATACCATTACCAAATGAGCGATTTGAGAGTTTCTCATATTGCCCGATAATTTTATTAACTTCTTGTGACTGCCTAGCTTGAGATTTTTCAACATCTGCGTATTGTTTGTTAATCTCAGCAAGACCTTTATTTTGTTTACTAAGCGAGTCCAAAATACCATTACCAAAAGATTTCCTTGAGAGTAATTCGTATTTATTTAAGGTATCTTGAACCAACTTATTGTTTTGTTCTTGTTGCTTTGCAAGTAGTGCCGCATCTTTCCGTACTTTCTCAAAAGCCTTAGTTGCGCCGAGAGAACCAATAAAACGCTCTAAATCTGCAACCTCGTCAGTTACTACACTAAAACTTGCAGCAAGTGAAGCAGTTTGTTTATCCATAAACGGGAGAAGCTTGTTTAAGTTCTCTTGGCGTTTAAGCATCTTGTCAGATGTTGTAAGAATGGCATTACCCGTAGATGTAGCAGAAACTACAATCTTTCTCTGGCTTGCTGCAAAATCAGTTGCAGCTTTCTTACCAGTATCTCCAACAGCACCTACTTTATCAATTAAAGCATCTACTTGTTTGTTCGCACTGTCTAAGCCTTTTGCTTGGACTTCAAAACCAATTTGTACTAAATCTAATGCCATGTTATCCTCTTACAGCCTCAAGACTAGGTTATTTGTTAGCTTTTGTTTGTTTCTCTTGCTCTTTTGCGAAATGCTCTAGTGCTATTCTATCCCAGATACGAATCAACTCTAGTTCGTAACCTTCTGGTTCTACACCTTCTAGTGTAAAGAATGCTAACATTTCTTGGTAACTAATAGCACAAAAACCCCCGAACCCTCCTACCTGTCTTGTTTGGTTTAGTCTTAAAAAATAAGACCAAGCAAACTGAGCAGAAGCAGGAAGAGTCGGAGGCTTGATGTCTATAGATGAAGCTTGAGCTTTCTGTTCTTCACTCATGAGAGCAGCAAAAGGACTCTCAATTGCTGTCTCTAAGTGTTCTATTTGAGTAGCACCATCGGATTTTCTGCTATTAAACTCGAACTGCCATTTGCAGAACTCAATGCATTCATCTAGGATTTCGCTTAGATAAAATTTGCCGCGATGTCGCTTTCTTCTAATACTTGACTGCGAACCCAATCAAGGTCGCGCATAATTCGTTTAGCGTTATCTTCGGTAAATTTAACTTCTTTACCGTCTTCTTCAAGACCACGCCATGTTACAATACGAACAACAGCAGACTCTACTGCTAAGTCTTCAGCGTCTTCTAAGCTGATGTCAAGCTCTTTACCTTTGCGTTTAGCTTGTTGTTCTTTAATTTGCATTTGGTTAAAAACTCGTTTAGAGTAAGCTTTAACCTTCGGTGAGTGCTGACCACGTACCGTAATAAAAAATTCTGATGGTGAACCGTCTGGAAGTTTAACTTCAAATTCGTAACCAGTTTCCGCTAGTTCAGCGATGTTTGTTTTTACAATGTCAAAAGCCATGAATAATTTTCCTCGAAGAATAAAATAAAGATAAGAGAAGGGTTAAATTAAACTAACCCTTCTAATAATATATTACCACAAGATTGCTATTTTGTCAAGTGCTTTCACAGCAGGTTAACTTTGTCAATAGAAATCTATGTTTAATTTTGATTAAGCAGCAGCACTATCATGAATCATGATGGTAGTAGCTTCAAATCCGTTTGTACCTGTACCTTTAAGAGCTGTAAAGCTGTTTTGAGATACGATACCTTTCTCGCCATCGTCCTTAGTGTCTGTACCAAGTTTAATACGTGGAAGGGTAAAGGTCATGAAGTTTGCGTTACCTGCACTTGATTCAGTTACAGCACAAACTAGGGAAACTTCAGTTTCGTTGTTGAAGTAGTCTGCGAATACACGGTCTTGGAACAACGTACTGAAATCGCCTTCTACAGAAATACGACCTTCGTAAATCTCTGGTTTTACGTTAGAACCAACAACAGCTTCAGAAGTCATATTACGGTTGATGTTAATATTCAAACCAGTAACAAGGGCAACTACTGCACCATTTACAATCAACGCACCATTTACAGCAGCGAAGATACCGTTAGTACCTTGAGCAGTAGGTGATGTGAAGTAAGCAGAAGTACCAGTTTGTTTTAGGTCTTGACCCATGAAACCAAACTCTGCAGTAACAAGACCAGTAGCTGGAAGTGCAAGACTTACAGTGTTGATTTTATTACCAGTATAAACTTCTGACTGACCAATATCAGAGTAGAACTCTTCTACTGTATAGCTGTCATCTGTATGTCCAGTTGTTGGAGCATAAGTTACCTTGCCAGGAACTGAATAAGTACCACCAGAAGCCACTGTCTCGGCAGTTAGGGTAGTTCCGTTAAGAACAACTACTGTAGCTACAGTTGCAGTTAAAGTGATAACAAGCAAGTTTTTAGCGTTGTTGTTTGTGTTGAAACCAGTAAGACGGATAACAGATCCAATACGTAAACCGTCAGTTAGATAGCTACCTGTTGTACGAGTAATTGTATAAGTTGCGCCTGTTGCTGCGATTGTAACTGACCCCAAAGCTGTAGCAGTTACAGCAGAAAAGTTACGAGATACAGCAGAAGCTAGGAAGTCTGAGTATGCACCACTTGAAAGTTCTCCTGAAATTGAACCTTCTACAGAACGTACACCGTGACGGAAGTCTGCAATCTGATAGTCAGTACGAATTTCTTCAGACTGATATGTTTCTTTTGTTAGGTTGAAGTTTGAGCTTACACGTCTAATAGTTTGTGCGCCTGTTGCTCCTGCTAACGTACCAAATGTAGTCTCTTTTTTGTACACTACACGTTTAGCAATACCTGTTGCTGTTGGCATTTAATTTCTCCAATGTTAATTAAGATGTGAATTGTTCACAGTAATACCTGATTCTTACTACAAGCTCTGCTCGTGTATCAGTAATGTAAACAGAAGATACAGAAGGAGTTGTTTCTACAATAACCTTATCTGTACCTTCAGTTAATGTAGTACCTCGTTTGAAGTACGACTTAATTTTATCAGCCATAGTTGTAATTGCACCTACACCTTTTCCTTTTGGGTAGGAGAGAACAACTTGGTAGAAACCTACCTCTCTATGGTAATCATCACCAAGCGTAGGGTTTTCTGCCTCTACAGGAACAAGTTTAGACATTTGATACGGTTCACCTTCAATCGGAGTAAACGGTACATTTTCAAATGCAGTTTTCGCTGAACCTAAGCCTTCAGGCATTGTAATAAGACGTTTTTCAAAAGCTTTTCGAATGTTACTTTGCATTATGTATTAAGAACCTCGATTGCTGTTGTTGTTAAAATCGCTCTGAGTTGATCTTTAGTGTTTTCGACTACGTGATAACCTTCTTTTGCTTTCCACCCATATAGTAAGTTGGCATCCCAACCATGCTCTACGTTTCCAGCATAATGTACGTTATTTGTAATATAAATTTTTGATTTTAATGTTACGCTTTTGCTTTGAGAAATCGCATCTGCAATTGCGCCAGATCCAGAAGTGTCAGCTCCACGAGTTGCATTACTTGGTGTATTAACGCCAACAGCCCAACCATTTTTAAAATCACCAGCTTCGTTTGGAACAGGCCCAAGCTTAGACAAATATTCATCTGCACCGACTGGACTGTTATCAACTAAAACTTCAACTACACGCTCTACGGACTTTTGTAATAGCTCTTCGCTTTGCCGTTTTAATTTAGTCTTGAGAACACGTAAACTTTCCCGTCCTTTGTATACAGCCATAAACTTTCCTTAGCTTTGCATACAAATTAAACGCCACAATGCAACTGAATCTCCAGCCCAGTGTTCTTTTACTGTAACTACTGTCAAACTAGATGTTGCATCGGAAATAACATCACCTTGTTCTGGTTTGAATGTTATATCTGCACCAGAAATAAGGATTACAGCTACATCCTTGTCAACCAGACTAGGAGACTTCATTTCTGTATCTGTAGCTCGTGCTTTATACGTCTTTATTGTGTATGTTGTTTCTGTTGAAGTATAAGTTTGTGTATCTACATCATATGTAGAAGTTCCAAGCTTTTTATATGTTCTATCTGTTCCAAAGTGCTTTACAAGTCTTTGAGAACTTTTTTGAAATCTTGAAGTCATTTGCACCTCTTAGTATGTTGAGTGCCAGTCACTGTCAAAATATGGGTAAGGTTTTGTTACGGTTGCATCACCATCTTGTGGAAAAGCTTTCTCTACTTCTGCTACAATGTTGTCAGAGTTTGCAAAGTTTGCAGCAGCATCTGAAGCACTAATGCCTCCAGCGTATGCTTTACCCATGCTGATAGCGATTGAAAAGTTTGGATCTTGGATATAAAGCTTTAAAGCTTTCATATAATTTTCAAACCACTGGTTCCCATAAAGTTGTAATTCTGGGCCAGAAACTTCCTTGACATATCGGCTTAAAATGAATAAGATTGATTTAGCGCAATCGAGAGAAGTTCTCTTAATGTTTTGATTGTTTTTGTCCAAGAAGTATTGGATTTCTGCATCTCCAAAAGGGATGTCAGTTTGATCTAGGCCGACAAGACCAATCTCAAGTTTAACTTGCTCGATAGCTGTTAATGCCATATGTCACCTATTATGTTGTTAGAATCTAAATTGAATGGAACACCATAACGGTATTCCATCTGTTTAGATACTATTAAACAGTAGCACCTTTCACTGCACGTACAACCACTTGTGGTCTACGGATTAAGTGCAATGCGTTGTGTTCTGTTTCGATCTCTACCTTACCACCTTTAGGATCGCGGTAAGTAAACATATATGCTTCTTCGCCTAGAGTGTTAACAAGGTCAATCTTGTTAGCTGGGCCGAAGTAAGAGATGAATGTATCTGCAGTACCAGAAGGTAGGAAGTACGCTTCATTCGCTGGGATAATACGTTGTGTATTACCGTTTGCATCTTTGTAAGAACCGATGTAACGGTAAAGGGTAACGTCACCATGAGTAAAGCTTGCATAACGACCAAAACGTAAACCATCACGAAGAGGATTTTGAGTTGATTGGAAGAATTTGTAAGCTTCTTTAACACCAGCTTGTGAAACGTAAGCATCGAAGAACTCTGGAGAACAAAGAGCTACGATACCGTTTGGAACTTCACCAGACAAGATGTTTTCTTGGATATGGTCAGCAACTTCACGTTGTTTTGCAAGAACGTCAGTAGCAGAGTTAGCCAAGTCGAATGCAATCTCTTTACGAGTAACACCGAAGTCAGTGTAGTAGTTACCAGCTACAGTACCGTTAGGTGCATAGATAGAACCAGTTGTAAGAGCATATGCACGAGCATATTCTACAGTGATAGCGTGTTTCTTACGCATATCTTCCATCTTACGCATCATAACAGCAGCTTCAGTTTCAGAAGCGTCTGAGCCGTAAGCACGTTTACCTTGAAGGTCGTTTGGAGAGATATAGTCGTCTAATGGGAAGTGACCCAATGGGAATGCACGAATATCACGAGCACGATCTTTACCTACGTTGTTACGAGCACCACGTACCTGATCTGGAATAAGAGCAAGAGTAGAGCTTGATGATTCGATTGTAACTGTATTTTGAGTTACAGACTCAGAACGGAAGATACCAAGATCGTTGATAAGACCGTATGTATTAGGTACAAGTAAAAGCTCTTCAGTTAAGTCTGTAAGCTCAAATGGACGGTCAAAAGAACGGATAATAGCCATAGTATAATTATTTCCTTATATTGATTAAACAGCATCGTTAGCAAGAATGCCAACACCAGCAAGTGAAGTGTAAGCAGCAGCTTTCTTAGCAGCGTCACTGAATGATGCATCAAGTGCAAGACCAGCTTTAGAAACTAGAACAGGGCCGCGAACAATTGCTAGAACTTTTGTGTCAGTTGTAGCTGCGATTGATTTGTCTTCAATTACTACGGCAACAGGGTTTTGTGAACCATCTACTGCTGATTGAACTGAAACTACATATTTACCTGTAGCTGTAATTTTACCAAGCACTGTACCAACTTTATAAGTTTTAGCAGTAGCTTCGTTTACTGTAAGAACTTCACGGCAGTAAGCTGTTGATGGTTCGTATTCGTGTTTCACAACATTAGAAAAGCGTTGTGTATCTGTAGCGATTAATGGCATATATTATTTCTCCAATTATTTAGCGTATTTAGCTTCAAGTTGAGCACGTAAAGCTGATTTTTGTACTTTCTCACCTTCTGCTGGGCTACCTTGCTCAGTGAATAGTGGGTCTGCGTCTACTTTGTGAGCGACTGCTTTAAGCACACCAACAAGGATGCCAAATGCTTCGTCTTCTAGTTCGCCTACAGCTTTAAACAACTCTTCTACTTGGTCTTCAACTTCGATAGCTTCAGTCAACTGTTGTTTACGTGCTTTAGCAATTTGTTCTTTCTCTTTTTCTTTGAAAGAAGCAATAAGCTCTTGTGCTTTTTGAAGTTCTTCACGCATAAGCTCTTGAGCTTTTTGCAGTTCTTCAAACTGAGCCTTTGCAATCATTTCGACTTGTTCTGTTGGTTGAACTTTGTCTGTCATTTCTGTTCCTACTTTGTTCTCGGCTGTAACAGCCTTAGCTACATTATTTCCCTTCGCTTTCGCTCTGGTCTTTTTAGTTGGCTTGTTACAAGCCTTAGTAAGAGCTTTTTCAACTTGCTCTTGATCTTGAAGAACAGTAAGATATTCATCTTCTGTTAATCCAGATAAAACTTCTGCGACTGATTCAGCTTCGTGTAAGGATTTCATAATCTCAAATCCTGCTAATCGTGAAGCAATCCAGTCTTGATATTCTTGTGTTGTTGGTTCCGAGTAAAGATCTGCTTCTGGGCTATTTTCTCGTCTCCACGACCAGAAAGAATCATCTGTGAAAACACCTTCTGGTTCACCTTCACCTTCTGGTTCTTCTTTGTAGCCAAACATAGCAGCTAGAACTTTTGCATCGTCTTCCCAAAGCCCAAAGAATTTGCTTAGGAAATCGTCAAGCTCCATTGTTACTCTAATTTGTTGAACTTTTTGTACAAACTCTTAGAAAAGTTTGCAGAAGACTTCATGATTAGTGTAGAGTATCCATTTGCTGCACCGCCTTGTTCTTTGTGTACCAAAGCTAAGTGAGCACCATCTTTACTAAAATCAAAGTCTTTTAGTCGTCTTTTTGCAGTTCTAGTTCCTGCCATTTCATTCCTCATCTAAATATTCAACTTGGGCTGTACAACCTACGCTTACACCTGTGAAATCACCTGACTTTACATCTTCCCAAATTTCATCATCGTGAAACTGTAAGACAGCAAGCCAACTTCCAGCTTTGATTAATTGAGTTCCTAAAACCATATCAACTTGTGAAATGTAACTTTCAACAATACTGAATGTATCAGTTTCAATTAAATGTAGTAGGTTTGCCTTCATGCAAAATTGGTTAAAGTTGTGGCAAGCTTTTCTAATCTCTTCTGCAGAGTAGATGTCACCATGTAGGTCAACTTCATCGGGGGATAATACGAGGAAAGTTCCTTGTTTAAGTTCTTCATTTACCGACTTGGTAACTTGAACATATTTTTGATCGTCTTTCATTGAGCACCTGTTAATTGGTGCTGCAAATGTTTTATTCATCTTATAAGCATATTATAACATAACATAAAACAGAATGCAACACCTGTTACAATTAAAAGCTTGACAAACTACTTAACCTTTGTTCTCAAGGTTTTTATCATTGCTTTCGATTTTATTTCCATCTGTACTTGTACCATCCCCTGCAGTTTTCATACCATCTCCTGCTCTGCTGGCATTACCAGTCAAGATAGTTTCATCTACAGGGTCATCTGGATGCAGAGTTTCAAGGCCAAGCATTTCACGAACTTTGTTAAGCATTTCTCGGTCAATCTCTACAAGACCTACAGACGCAGCACGTTGAACAGCTTTACTCCAAGATTCAAGATCAGTAGCCTCTAAATCTTCAACTTCTAGTTTTGGAAGTCGAGTAACGTCCCAACCGTTATACTCTGCAATCAAAGGAATTAAATGCTGATTAATGACATTGCAAATTTCGCGAAGTTTTGTTTCAATAGCAATAGCAGCCTGAGTCCCTTTAATGCTACCTAAAGCATAACTACCTGTTGTAGATTGCCCCATGATTAGAATGTCTGCACTTAAAGCAGTAAGCATAGCATTTACATAGTAAGATTTAATTTTAGATGTATCGTAAGCTTTACCACCATCATTTTTCATTAATTCAAACTTGTATAATGGAAGTTTGGTTTCAGGATCATAGATCAACGGAAGTACAAGACCTGCTTGTTGGTTGTTATGAATGTTCCTTACAATATTTTGCCATTGAGCGTACTGAGCTTTGTCTTGTGGGGCTGCATCATCTGCCATAATCTGTGGTGGAACCCAAGCTAAAGGAACACCAGAAAGGTCACGCTGAAGACCGATACCTTCAAGTTCTTCTGCTGCTAGTTTATATTTCCAAGAGTAGTAACAACCTTTTAATGGGCTTTCACCATGTGGGCTATCCTTCTTTTTTCCGAGACGAAACAGTAAAAACTTTTTACGTGGAATTATAATTTCGGTTCCGCTTTTTGATAGTAGAACACGACCATTACGACCTGTTTGAGCAATAGACTGTTTTACTGCTTGAAGTGTACGACCATCTTCAGAGTAAATCCAACCTGAGATACTGTCTTGAGATCTAATTGGTAATTTTTGAATACCAATCTTTCCGTCATTGAACTTGCTACCTTTACTGCGAAGACGCTTTCTCAAAACAATTTCATTTACACAAAAACCGTAAGTATTAAAACTTGAAACTTCTTGGATAAAATCTTGCCAAGAGTGCTCCATATCTTCAATACATTCCTGCATGAAAGCAGCATACTTCATTTGCTCTTGGTTTGCGTCAGGGTGAGGTTTAAACTTGAACTTGGACTTCAGCATCATATGCTCATAATAACTCAATGCTGCAGCAATGGTGCTGTCATATGACATCTGTTTATACGTTAGTACGCTCGCTGGGAATTGCAGCTCTCGTTTGATCTCATCATAGATCATATCACCGCTAATTTTAAGACCATTATAGCCAACTTCAGAAAGTTGAAATCTAGGTGCTTCGGCTTTTTCTACTTTACGTGAAGCCATAGTTTATATTGTCCTTTATCTCTCAAATGGGTTAGATTGTGAAACAACACCAAGAGAAAAACTTGGAAGTTGCACAGATGTTCTTAAGATGTTGAAGGCATCAGATGTTGCATCAACCTGATCATCTTTATTTTTTCTGTCACCGTTAAAACTTTCTAGTTCATTGAAGTATGCTTTATTCCATTCATCTTCAACGTAATCTACAAAACCAGCTTCAGCCATAGCAGCAAAAGGCCCAAAACGTGTAACTTTATCGAGTTTTGGCTTTGTCAATCTTACGGTAAAGCCTAGATCAGCAAGTTTAGCTTGGAAACTTCTTGCATAACTTGAAGCAGACGCCCCAGGGTCTAAAGGTAATGAAATCAATACGTTAGTACCATCTATCTTTGCTTGTTCAATAATTCTTTGCTCGACACCAGCAAAACGATCTTGGAATCTAACTACATTTTCAATTGTGTACCGTTTTTCTTTACTGCGACTCATAAGAACGCCTGCAGTCCAGTCTGGGTTTTTATTTACATCAGACGGTAAAGTTGCTGCTAAGTCCCAAGCCCTAACACGAGTAATTGCACGACCATCTGGATACTTAACCTGCTTAAGCCAGTCTTGTTTAAAGTAACCTGCAGCTTCTTGTTTTGCTGTCCAACTACCGTAAAGTAGTCTGTCACGTTCTACTGGTGATTGATTTTTTAGTTCGGTAATATATGAAGGTGGAATATATGGGTTATCAAGACAGGTACTTCCGATGACTTTCATCGACTTTACACCGTTGTCTGCTCCAGTTCCGTAAATAGCTTCTGCTTCTTCGCGAGTGTCAAACCAGACAAAGTTACCTTTTTCGTCTTTTGTAAAATAACGGGTAACTCCACGTTTGGCAGGATCTGGAATACCAGTATCAGGGTCTAACCACCACCACACCCAATCTTTTAAAAATGAGTCACAGTGAGGGTTTGTAGCCATACAAAGAGAAGGTTTATGCTTTACTTTTGCATTACGGTTACGAGACATTAAGTATGTAACCATCTCTTCTGTAAACTCTGTTGCTTCGTCAAAAGCAATAAAGTCAGCCTGCAAACCTTTAAATTTTTCTTTTGCAGCTTCATTCTCATAATGTGAGAACTTAAGTGAAGCACCGTTTGAGAAGACAAGCTTCTTATCTTTCATACGGATTTTTAATCTTGGGTCAATCTTTGAGTATAAAGCAATCGCTTCCTCCCAAAGACCACCCTGAGAATCAATCTGTGTGCTTGTTCTACGGAATACAATGCCCCGTGTGTTTGGGTCATTTACAAACCGTAAAAATCTGAGTAAGATTGAATAAGATTTAGAACTACCTGCACTACCACTAGCAATAGTAATGTCAGCTTCAGAGTTGATAAACAACTCCTGTGGAATACTTGCAGGAGCGATAATTTCAGGTGTAGTCATAAGTCCTTACTTTGTTCCAGTGCCTTCTAAAACCTTGAACGAAACGATTGGTGCAGGTTTTAATTCATCTTCATCAACTTCTGCATCTGCTCCTGAACCTTTTTCACGTCCATAAACATCGTTCATCAAGTCCTTGTACATGCCTAAAACAAAAGCAATTGCTTTCATCTTTGTGGCTTCTGTAGCTCCTTCATCATCTAGAATTGTATGTAAACGGTTAATCGCTTTCCTATTTAAAGGTTTAAGTTTGCGAAGAATCATCTTAAACTCTTGATCACGAAGATCGCTTCCACGTACAGATTTAGGGTTAACCAAATCTTCTGCTTTAGGTCTTCCGTTTGGGTTTCCAGATTGTCCTTTTTCAAATGGCATAAATCACCTATAATAAGTTGTTAAAATCATTTGGTAAGTGCTTTCTAAGTTGTTCTGACATATAAGCTCTTTTACAATGGTTATCTTGCCAAAAGAATAGAAAGTTGATAAACTTACAAGCATAGAACCATTTCTTGCTTTTATTTTTGCATCGCCATGCACGAGAAGATAAAGTTTCGTCTGCGTAGCCACCAAGCAAAGTATTAGCAAGTTGGTCAATTGCGATAACAACTTGCATTATTTTCATTTTAATAGGCCGTTAGATTCTAGAATTTTCTTTAATTCTTCTGGGTCTGTGGCTTCATTAATCTCTGATTGAATTGCATCATACTTTTCACGAACAGCTTGACGTTCTGCTTCTGCTGTTTCAGCAAACATTGGAATGGTAGCTTTAACATCAAGAGGTTTGAACTCTTCTGCTCGTGCAGCTCTTCGAAGTTCATGGCTAATTTGCTTAGCTGCTTCTACATTTACTTTAATCATACAAAGTTTACTCCTGAATCTGGTGAAGCTACTGAAACTGTATTAGTCTCTTGGTCATATCCTACGAAAATATTATTGGAACCAGCTCCAAAATCTGCACCTAAACCATCTGTAAGTTCATTAATATCAACTTCCCAAGCATTACGGAATGTACGGTCAGTAGGAATGTCTGTGTCTTCTACAATTTTGTACGGACGACCAGCAGGAACATCTTTCTTTGCAATTACGTCAATTGGGAAAAGCTGTAAAGCTTCTTGTGTAGGGTGAATAATAGCCAGTGAGCCATCTTCGTTTGTATAAATAATTTTCATTTTTACTCCTTATCTAAAAAATGCCAAGCAAACAATTGATGTGTCTGTAATTGTTCCACCACCAGATCGAATATCCATAGACACAGACGTTGTAAGTTGTGCGTTAATATATGCACCCAGTCCAGTTGTAATGGCTTCTCGGCTACAAGCTTGTGTCATCACGTAGTTTGCATCTTGCATAGCTGTAGTAAAATTAACTGTATATAGTCCAACACCACCATCGGTAATACTGGAAACATTACCAGAGGATCGGATGGCGATAGTGCCAGTACCATTAAAGTTAACCCAAGCTCTACAAGCATAGACAGGAGCTGTACCAGAGGCATTAAGTTGTGTTTTAAAATCTGCTGTGTTAAGTTTAGTATCTGCTAAAAATTTTGTTCTGTTAAGTAGTGCTTGCGCTTGGCGGTTCATCGTACCACCAGCACCACCTAAAGCTTGGTCTGTTGACTCAAGTTGGTAAACTGTATCCCAAGTTGATGCTTCTGTTAAATTTGCCATCTAGTCACCATTTATCCAAAAACTGCCACATAAATATTTACTGCATCATACCGACCAGAACCATTAGCTAAACCAACTCTAACAGCGCTAGTTGTTTTTTGAGTTGGGCCAGATGAATGTGAACCGTCAACTTGGACGCTTAATGAGCTTACATTATTAGAACTATCCATTAAAGTTGTACCAAGAACTGCATAGTTTGCATCAGGCATTGCAGTTGTAAAATTTAGTGTATAATTACCAACGCCATTATCAGTAATACTAGAAATATTTCCACTATTTAAGACCCCTATTGTTGCGGTATAACTGTTAAATGTAACCCAAGCTCTGGCAACATACATTGGAGCAGATCCTGTAACATTAAGGTTCGTTTTAACTTCAGTTAAAGTTGTTTTGGTATTTACTTGGTCTAAAAGATACTGTGTTCTGTTCAGTAAAGCTTGAGCTTGAAGGTTCATAGTACCTCCAGCTCCACCAATAGCTTGATGGGTAGTTTCTAGTTGGAGCACTGCATCAAAAGAAGACGTTGCTGTTAAGTTTGCCATAAGTTACTCCGTTAGCAAACGACTGTCACTGTAACAACATCACAGTCAAAAGCTGCTGCTACGTCTGTCATTGTTGAGATTTGAACTGCCGATGTACTTTGTGCAGTAGCCGACCTGTATATACCGACTATAGGAGTGTTTGCACCTCCAGTTGTGTCGTACCTGCCACTTCCACTTACGCTGTAGTTTGCATGTGGTAATGCCGTTGTAAAGTTTAAAGTATAATTTCCAACGCCATTGTCAGTAATACTCGAAATATTTCCAGATGCGTTTGTTGTAGGTGTGTTTTTACCATTAAAGTTTACCCAAGCTCTTACTGCGTAAACTGGAGCTGTACCAGAAGCGTTTAAGTTTGTTTTTAATGTTGTTAAAAAGTCTGCTGTATTAAACTTGTTATCAGCAAGATATTGAGTTCTGTTGATCAACGATTGAGCTTGAAGGTTCATAGTACCGCCAGCTCCACCAATAGCTTGATGTGTTGTTTCTAGTTGGAGAACGTCAGACCATGCAGAAGTAGCTGTTAAGTTTGCCATAATGAATCCTCAAAATTAGATGCCCCTTTCGAGGCATCTATCAAAGTTAAGCCCAGATTAGCTCGCCAACAAGAGCAGAAGCTGTGATTGCTGTAGCGTCTGAATCTGCAATACCAGCTACGGCTGTCATACCAATACCAGTTGCAAAAGTGATACCACCTTCACTAAAGAATTGAGAAATACCGTTTGGTGGAACTGCAATTGTACGAACTACGCCAGTGCCTGCTGTCGGTGCTGTTGCTTGGTTGTGAAGTTTTACATAAATCCAAGAAGCTGTAGTATTGGCAAAATACCAACCTAAAACTTTACCAGCAGAGCTTTTTACTAACGTAGAGTTTGTTGTAGCAGCAGAAACTAAGTGCGTAGCAGAAGCACCAGAAGCTGTTGATCTGTACTGAGTTGCTGTATCACCAATTAATGCAGTACCAGCAGCTAATGTCCCAGAAATTGTAGCAGTACCTTGAATTGTAACAGGAGCTGCACTTGCAAGATCACCAGAAGGACGAGCAAGAAGCTCAACACGCTCACGTTCAAAGTCAAACACACGTACAAATGAAATACGCAAATCTGTTCTACGCATTACACCACCACCACAATCAGTAGTTGTGAAGTCTAAAGGTAAAACTGTGTCTGCTTGCACAGGAACCAAAGTCAGTGTTGTTGTTACTGCGCTTGCAATTTTCCATGCACCGTCAACACCTAAATCAGCACCGTTAATGTTATTTCGAAGTCCAATAAGCTCTACATAATCGCCTACAGTAGCTGCAGGAGCTGCCCAAGTTGCATTACCTACTAGAGTTAACTGACGAGTACCATCAGCCAGCGTAGAAAGAGCAGCAGATTGAACAACCTGTGAAGCTGCACCTAAAGCTGATGGTAAGTTACCACCATTAACCACAGCGACAAAACCACCATAAGATGTGTTTGCTGTACCAGTACCAACAATAAGTTGAATCTGATTAGATGCTGGAACACCTGTAATTGCAGTTGCAGTTACCACGTTAGGGAAAGCAGCAGCAGCTTGATCACGAATACCATAAACTGTAACTAAAGACCCAACAGATAATCCGTGATCACGGTCTAATGTAATTGTAGCTGTAGTAGAGCCAGACTTAACAGCAGAAACAATTTTACCAATAGGTCTAGACAAGTCTTGTGCATTATTTGCACGAATGCGAAGTTTGTAAGATTTACTTGAATCTGGTACAACTTGAGATCTACTTACAAGGTTTGTTGCTTGACCAATTGAGTCAATCGCTACGTTAGACCACTGAACTCGGTCAGCTTGTAGTGTAAGACGGTATTCTGTAGTTGGTTGGAATGAATATGTATATGCAGCGTTGACAGCTTGGGTACTTGCAGTTGACAGTGTAGTTAGCGAGTGGTTTCCGATGGCTGTACCTGAAGGTAGCGAATCACCTTCTGCACTTCTAATGTAGAATGAACTGTTAGTTAAAACAGCATTCTCTAAGATCATTGAAGTACCGTTTGTGGCATAACCAAGAGAAGGTCGCGGATACAATGTTCCTGTTGTTGCAGTAGCTGTGATTGTTGGAATAGTACCACTTGGGCCTGCAGTTGCTGTAATCTGAGTAGGAGATGGAGTAGAAGCAACAACCAAAGATGGGTAGTTGAATCTGTTATCTGTACAACCTGCAATTTGGAAACGCTTACCAACTACTAAACCATGTGGTGCTGCAGTGTTAATCGTTAGAAGACCAGTACCATGAGTCATTGAAGACACTGCAATGCTAGGTTCTGCGGTGATTACACCTTCATCGACAAACTCGATTGCAAACTCTTGACCTACTGTACGCTGACTTGTGTGTAGTCCAATTGCGCAATCAAATGGCATTGAAAAACGACCACGAGTTTCAATTACAGTAGAGCTTCCTGCATTCCACGGTGACTTACTTACAACAAGGTAACTTGCAGCTACGGCATTGCCATCAGCAATTGTAATGTCACCTACCGCTCTTGTTTCCACCCAATTTGATGCTGGGTTGCTTGGAGAATAGTCTTCAAAAGCTTCTCTAAATTTTGTTTTAATATTTGAAGAAGGAGATACTGATAGTTTTCCACTTTCATCTGCTGAAAGAGGTAAAAGTTTATCTGGCTCACCTGCTTTTCGGTATACGCCTTCAATAACTGTAGACATTAAATAATCCTTGAGGTTTGGTTAAAATTAAGTTTTTAAAACTAGAATTTGGTGTACTTGTAGCCACGCTGCCTGCCCAAATACTGAAAGCACTAAGTATGCAATCCTCTCCACAAAGTCAGTATTGAACCTTCTTAGCTGGAGTTACTGAACCGTACCGTAATTGCTGTTCGATTACACCTTCAAATTTATACTCTCTTGTGTCATAATCACTTTCATAAAGACATGAATTGACCTCTGCTCTACATCTAGAACAAAAAGTTTCTTCTACTTTTGTTCCATCTGGTAAAGTTCTGTACCCATTGGAACGTGTGAGGACTTGATTACAACAAGTGCATCTAGACATAGTACATCCGTGTGTTGGTTGGTGTTGGTATGGAAATTGAAATTGTGACAGTTAGGATTATCTGCCTTTCCTAGCTTATGCAATATAAGGAGACGAATTATGCAAAAGGGAAACCACAATGAAAAGCGAGAGGTGGGGAACTCTCAGTTGCCGTCTTTTAGTTGACACAACCCCTTGTATTACTTGCTATTGCAAATCACAAGTAAATTTGAAATAAAAATTGATAGTAGCCATTAGAACAAGAAGTTCTTTTGCTGCGCATTACGTCACTCGCGTAAAGTTTTTGTTTTGCTACGCTTGAAGTTACTCATAACTCCAACAGACCACTTGCTACTATCTTAAAGTTGATGTTGCTTGGACTCGAACCAAGTTCAATTGGACTGACTGCCCGATTATGTGTCAGTAATTTACACAAGCTTAACCAATTAGCTACAACATCAAAATGGCAGAAGCGACTAGGATTCGAACCTAGATTGCAAGGTTTTGGAGACCTGCCTGTTGCCGTTACATTATCGCCCTATAGAATCTGGTGTATAGCAAAGGATTCTAACCTAATCAGCAGATCGTCACCTGCACCATGCTCACCACACGGGTATATTCACACATATACAGACTATACATATTTGGAGCGTTTATTCGGATTCGAACCGAAGATACTGAATTGGAAGTACAGGGTGTTACCACTACACTATAAACGCATTGGCAGAAGTCATCGTACTCGAAACGAATCCACAAAGCAGACGATTGGTTTAGCAAACCATCCCTAGAACCTTCTAGGTTTAACTTCTATTGTTGGTGCATCACTGTGGTTTCGATCCACACTCTGTTGCTTTTCAGGCAACCGCTTTCCCCAGATTAGCTTGCGATGCAATAAATTTACTTAGGCTCTTAGTCTAGGAATCGAACCTAGCTCACGAGGATTAACAGTCCTGCCGCACACCTTGCGCGTCACTAAGACCTAAACAAACTTAAAACTTGATAAACTGCGCTCTACCAATTGAGCTACACGGAACCTAAATAAACTTTAAAATTGGTAGCGAGAGGCAGATTCGAACTGCCAACTTGCAGGTTATGAGCCTGACGTGTTACCGTTACACTATCTCGCTATGGCATTCCTAACGGGAATCGAACCCGTGTTTCCTCCTTGAAAGGGAGACGACCTCACCGCTAGTCGATAGGAACATTGGTCTGCGCGGCTTGACTCGAACAAGCACACTCTTCATTCCAAATGAAGTAGGCTACCATTACCCTACGCACAGATAAACAAAACGCTGAGATTATACGTTTTAACGACCATCTTTAGAAGATTATTTTTTCCTTCCTTATCCACGACCCTTTAAGTCGTAATGATCAGTGCTGGTCAGTATAGCTAACCACTCTTAGACATTGAAGCTACTCTCTTGTTACTCAAACTACGCTAGTATGCCTACCAGACACAATCCTTTCACAAAAATATGAAGCATCTTTCGGACGGTTCATGCAACGAACAAGCTCGCTACTATGTAAGCACCTTTCACTTCAATGTGCGAAACACTTTTGAATAAGACCTTTCTTAAGCATAGATAAATGTTTTAATGGATGAAATCAGTGGTTTCGCTGTAGCTAACAAATCTTTTGGACTCATCAATACTACACTGATCTCTGTGCTTTATCGTGCACGTTATTTCAAGCTACCCGACACGGTTATGATTGGTTTTCACAACTATCTCGCCACCTCAGCACCACCTGTTAGGTAGTCGGCACTCTAATAATGAAGTAAAGCGTTTGCACTTGACAATGCACTTCGCTCTAAATCTACAAGTTCTCTTATTGCCACTACAGCTCAGAAGCATTACACCTCCAATCTCTGTCTCACCGATTAGCTCTGACTTTGATTGATACCTTGCTTGCATACTTGATAGGTTTTCACCTACGCATCAGAAACCATCTGATACTTTATACTGTTTTGCAGTTTATCTGTAGACTATATGCAGCCTATTTACTCCCGAAGGAGAAATTCTTATAAGTGAAGAATTATCTTCCTTATAAGAATTTGGTTGACCGTGAAGGACTTGAACCTTCAACCTCGGCATTAGAGGTGCCTTGCTCTAACCAGTTGAGCTAACGATCAATTATGGCGATCTCGATGGGACTCGAACCCACGTTTTTCTCCTAGACAGGGAGGCGCATAATCCGCTATGCTACGAGATCATTTGGCGGGAGCGACTGGAATCGAACCAGTGACGCTTTTTGAGGACAGATTTACAGTCTGCTGCAACCAACCAACAGTTGCCTCACTCCCTTTAACTTTAATTAAAGAACATAGCTTTCTTTTCGTAGTATTCTACCTACAGTTGAGTAATGAATACCAAAAACATGACTCAAATCTCTGTATGTGTAACTACCAGAAGCGTACATTGAAAACAACAACTCAACCTGCTCATCTGAAAGTTTTCTATCAGAATACCTTGCTTTTGGTTTATTTAAGCCAGTCCTGAAAGCGTGTATTACGTTTTCTTGTTGGGTCACATACTCAAGGTTTTCTACTCTATTGTTTGTCTTTACACCGTCAATGTGATTTACTACATGCGAATCACAAGTCTTAGTAAGGAAAGCTTCTGCAACAAGCTTATGAATTTTCAAACAGATTGATCTACTATCACGACCATTAAGCCTAGTAGTGTGAGCAAGATACCCACCAACATTTGAAAGCTTTAGAACCTTACCTGATCTCTTACCGAATAATCTTCCAAAAGAACTTATTTGAAAGTAGTCTTCAAAACCAACAACATCTTTCCAAATTTCTTCCATTTTCCCTCCAAAAATTGGTTCTCACAGACTGAATCGAACAGTCAGTTCTTCATTACAAAAGAAGTGTGTTACCGTTACACCATGCGAGAATAAACAAACCTCAGATACCTGATTACAAAACAGGTGTTATACCACTTAACTATAAGAGCTTGGTAGTCAGTGATGGTAACGCTCCATCGACTTAGCCTTATCAGGGCTATGTTATACTTTTTAACTAACCGACTGTTGGCGATGGGTAAATGAATCGAACACTCAACGGCTCATCACCATTGGCAAGGGGTTCAAGCCCTCTTTGTCACCTTGACGCTACCCACCTAAATCAACAGAGTGGAGGTTTTCTGTTGATATAAGACTATAATACCATACTTTTCTAATTTGTCAACCCCTATTTTGATCAAGTGTTCATAATTTGATCTATTGGGTTGATCGTATTTTAAAATATACTTATAAGTATAGTAATGTTTATAGTGATAATAGACTAAAAATAAAAACTTATAAGTTATATCTTAAAGAATACTTATAAGTATATTTAATAGAATATACTTTAATTATACACCAACTTTTTAGTTTTGTCAACCCCTATTAGACTAAAAATAACATAATATTTTTGTTGACATATACAAAAACTATGATATACTTAATGTATATCTTGAGTTTGGAGGAACTTACAGGTAAATCTTAAAGCTTTTAGGAGTTAGAGCAATTCTAACATCATCCAGAACTAAAAGTAAACTTATAATATTGATGTAAATTTATTATGCTAATCTCACGAGCAGAACTGAACTTACATCAAATTATGATGTGTCATTTAAGTATGTATCATCCTTTAACATGATTGTCACCTTCTAGTTAAGGTGTGCAGTCATTTCTGTAATTAATTTATTAGGAGTAATCATGGCAATTGATAAACGAGATAATGGTGTCGCTATTATTGACGAATACAGTTTGGCAGATTTTGTAGTTTCAATTCAAAAGTGCGTACAAGAGGGATATGAAATTTCTCTTGAAAATGACAACTACCCACAAGGTATGTCTGGTTGGTATCGAGTTGGAATGGTAAAAACTTCAGGAACTGAAACTGAAGCTGAAAAACCAAAAGCTGCTACAGCACGTAGTCGTAAATAACTGATAAGTGTGCTTGGAAACGGGCACACAATTACTAGGAGGTTTAATGGGAAGAAGAGCACAAAGACCAGAACGAAGCTCAAGAAAACAACGGGCTGAACGTCAGTTCACAGGTCTAGTAAGAGAAGTTGAAGCTTATGCTGCAAGAGAAGGGAAATATGACCTTGCTTGGTTTCAACCTAGAGGACAACAGCAAGAAATTGTAGATGCAATTGATGCTTACGATTGGGTTGTTGTTCAAGGAAGCTCTGGTGTCGGTAAAACGACTACAGTGGTTTGGAAAGCATTGAGCCTTCTAGGTGCAAAATATAGAAGAATTGTTTTCGTAAAGAACCCGACTGAAGCTGGTGACGATAAGATTGGATTCTTAACAGGTGATGCAGATGACAAACTAGAAGCTCACTTTGAAAGTATGCGTGGAGTATTTTTAGACTTCATGAACAAAGGTAAACTTGAAACTGATGAAAACAACAGAAACATTGTCTTCAAGATCCCTAACTTCATGCTTGGTGCTACGCTAAGCGACACAATCTTAATTATTGATGAAGGTCAAACAATGTCTCCTAAAACATTGAAACTTCTCATGGAGCGTGTTGATGATAGTTGCAAGGTAATTCTTCTTGGCGACAAAGCACAAACATATGCTGTTGACAGCAGACCTGATGGTTTTACAGATTTTGTAAACCGAGTAACTGCAGTAGACCAAGATGGTCGTTATTCTGTAGAACCTTTATTAACATACATTGAAATTAATTCTTCTGGAAATCAGCGAGGTGCTATTAGCCAGAGAGTAACAGAGCTTTACGCATAAGGAGAGAAAATGCTAGTAGATTTAGAAATTCGAACACCCGAATCTGAACAGATACTTCGGGCTGTAGACCATATTTACATCACACGACAACTTAAGTTTAAGTTTACTGATGATGTTTCAAAAGTAACAAAGACTTTAAATAAAGTTGACCTGTATTTGACTGAAGCTGGAGGTTACTTCATCACTTTAATTGGTGAATTGTACGATCCAGAAGCTGAACAAGTAACCGATTTAGATGGTCTGGAACCATACAAAAAGAATGCAAAAAGAGTTGTATATGTCGGTGGAAGCACATTTGAACTAATTACACTTGGAGGTGAAAATGCAGTTGATTAAAAGTAAAATTGCTCTAGCAAAAGCAGAAACAGACAAGCCTAAAGGCTACTACGAAGAAGATGAACCTATTGAGCAAGAGCTTGGTTTCTCGTATACCGAAAGCATTACTAGAACTTACCGTTTCTTTATTGATGAAGATGTAGGCGCTCCTAGTAAGTATAGAGTTTTGATCAACATGCTTTTATCTGCATCTGAAAACGACACAATTGAGATTGTAATTAACTCTGGTGGAGGTCGTTTAGACAGTGCTGTAGCTATCATTTCAGCTATTATGCAGAGCCAAGCTCGTGTTGTTGGGTATGTTGTTGGTGACTGCTACTCAGCAGCAAGTATGATTGCTTTAGCCTGTCACGAGCTGTATGTAGATGAATTTGGAACATTCATGGTTCACAGTGCATCGTATGGCGTAGGTGGAGCGCATCGAGAAGTTTCTGATCGTGCTGCATTTGAAGAAGGTCGTTTAAATACAATCTATAAACTCATTTATTCTGGTTTCTTGACAGAAGATGAGATTGAAAAGGTGCGTTGTGGTTATACCTACTGGATGCAAACAAAAGAAGTTCGTGAACGTCTTGAAAAACGTGATGCTTACTTTGCTGAACTTGCTTCAGAAGATGAAGACACAGAACAACCTGTGTTGCTTTCGTAATCTGTACAATATTTACACAAATTTACATTTAGGTGCTTGCATGTAAGTTCTTTTAAAGCTATCTTTAAGTCATGACAGATAGCCAATAAACTTAAGGAGAGCTTGCATGTCAAACACTACTATGAATAAAACTACAACTAAAAACCTTCGTGATCTTTTGCTTGAAGGTGCTGCAGTAAAATTTGGCAGTAATGGAAAAGAAGATGTCTATACAGTAGACGGTGTTAAAGGTCTGGAAATATCTTCAAAAGGCTACATTATTGATCGTGGTGTTGTAAAGCATCCAAAACCAAGTAACGATACTGTGTACATTGGCCGTAGAGAAAATGTAGAAGCTTTGAATATTGCTTTCAGAACTTTGATCACTCTTTTGAACGGATACATACCTCGTGGCGGTTTTGTTGTAGAACAGAAAGACAAATCTTTAGGTTGGACTCCGAGTAACCTCATGCTTGTCGATAAGTTTGGTAAAAAAGAAGCTTCATTTGATCTTTTGGACAAAATTGGAACAGAAAAGCATGAGCTTGACTTGCAATTTAGCGAAGAGATTGATAGTGAACTGCTTTACACCAGAAAAGAGCAAGTAATGGAGTACGTTACAGAAGATGGTGCTGTATTTCCTACTAGGGAATTAGCAGAGTGGCATCAAAATAATGTAACAGAAGCAAAAAGCTTAGCTCAAGTTGTTCTTGACTACAATGGTGGGTATGTTATCGCTGAGAAAGTGTATCAGGAAAAGGTGATATACAACAAAGAGCGACCATACAAAAACTTCCGTGATGTTATGGACAACGAAAATGGAATTGTAGAACGTAAATCAAAAGAGGTCGTGAAATTCAATACATTTGAGATTGGTGGTGAGCCTAAGTTTGCATACTTGTTTAGCGGAAAAAGCTATACACAAGAAACTGCGGATGAAATCGTGGCTATGCTTTCTCTAGCAAGAGAAGTGTACGAAAACTTGGAAGGGTTATCTAGGCTATCGGTTTGATCAAAACTTAATCATACGCCCCTGTAAGGGGCTTTTTTATTGCAAAAATACTTTACTTGTGGTGTAACTGACAGTAAAATACTTGCAACAAATAAGCAACAACAACCAAACACTAACACCAAACTGGAGTTTATATGCAAACTGAACAAGCAGTTCAATCTTTATCTGTGTCTGAAATTTTTAATAAGGCTGTTGTTGAGTCAATTAAAGATGACATTGCCGCAGTGAAACTTGAGCTTGCAACAATTGACTCTCTCATTGAAAGACTTTCTGCAGTGGAAAAGCAGACTGGATATGAGAAGGTTACTCTGGACAATTTGAAAGTTGTTAAAGCTAAAAACAGTGTTGTGCTTTCTGCACTTCACAAAGCACTAGAAGATTTTGGAAAGGAGGATTAGTGGCATCTAAAGAAGAACTTGACTTAGTTTATATGCAGATGGCGAGAAGTCTCGCCTCTCTTTCTAAGGCAAAACGTAAACAGGTAGGGTGTTTAATTGTTACACCTGAAAATGTAATGCTTGGCTCTTACAACGGAACCCCTTCTGGTTGGGATAACGAGTGCGAGTACGAGGAGTGGAAGCTTTCACATGCAATTCTTGGTGAAACTGCACAGTTAGTAAAAACTGGAGAGTTGATTACATATGAGCATGTTGTTCATGCAGAAGTAAATGCTATTGCACATGCTGCTAGACAGGGAGTTTCTTTGAAAAACTCTACTGCTTATATTACATTATGCCCTTGTATTAGGTGTTGTGCGACAGTAGCATCGTCTGGAATTGTTCGTGTAGTCTATGACGAAGATTACAGAGATATGAGAGGTGTTGATCTTCTTCGTAAAAATGGTGTTGAGGTCGTAAAACTATGAAGCTTAAGTTGTGTGCAATTTTGTTTGCTGGTTTTATTTCAGCATGTTCAGAACCAGTGGATGTAAGTAAGCTTAAAGTTATTGAAGTACAGACTCTTTCTGCCGAAGATGGTCATGGGCGTACTGTACACGTTGAAATTCTAGATCTTTCTAGAGACATGAAATTTAATGTAAACGTATCTTGTGATAACTGGGATGCTGGAGAGAAAATTAAGAAACGTATTGGAACAATATACAAAGTATACGATCTTAGCTCTACTGTAGTTCCAAACTATTACGGATTATCAGATAGGATTTGCCCTATTTAATTTGTCATAAAGGAGATAAATATGACTTTTGAATTTGTAAAATTTCCTTCGTTGGAAAACCACTACCGAGAAGGTTCGGTACATCGTGCTCGCGAGCTTGGACTTGAGAAAGTTCAATACCTTGTAACTGAAAAAGTTCATGGTGCAAACTTTAGCTTTCATGTAAAAGTTGAAGATGGGCGGGCTTTGGAGATTAAGGCAGGTAAACGTACTGGATTTATTGAAGAAGATGAGTCTTTCTATGGTTGCCGACCTGTAATTGACAAATACGCTGAAAGTGTAAAGTCTTTTGCAGAAGCACTACTTATTTTTATGCAAATTAAAGATGCTGTAGTCTCTGTTTATGGCGAGCTTTACGGTGGAAATGTACAGTCTGGTATGCCATACGCAAAAGAAAAAGATTTTATTGCTTTTGATGCTACGGTAAATGGTCAACCTGTCCATAAGTTGTATTTGATTTCTCTGTTGGAACGTCATAGCATTCCTTTGGTTCCTTTGATTGCTTTAACAGACTCTTTAACAGAAGCTTTAGATCTAAATGAATCGTTTACTTCTAAATTGTTATGTGAAGACTTTAATGGCCCAGAACACCACAAAGAAGCTGAAGGTCTTGTAATCGAACCTGTTATTCCTGCGTTCTTGCCGTGTGGTGGTCGTGTATACTTCAAGAAGAAGACAAAACGCTTCTTGGAGAAAGGTGGAAATAAGGTTCAAAAACCGCAAGTCACTTTGAATGAAGAGTTGCAAGAGATCTTGACAGAAGCTTTGGAGTATGTTAACGAAAGTCGCTACAGTTCTGTTGTAAGTAAAGTTGGAGAAGTGTCTATTAAAGATATTGGTAAGTTGTCAGGTCTTATGACACAAGATATTTTAATCGACATGCAGAAGGATGGTATTCGTGATCACGAGCGTTATGGTACTGTTGCGGAAGCATCAAAGTTTAAAAAGGCTTTACAGCAAGCTGTGACAAACTTTATTAGACCAATTTTGCTTGGAAGTAATTAAACAGCTTTAACAGCCCTGCTAGTCAGGGCTTCTTTTTGGAGGTATGTATGAGAAGTGACGCAGCGATAGATGGTTTTGAATCTTATGTTGCAGAGTTAGTTGAGTTTTTGAAAGGACAAATTGCAACACACGAAGAGATTTTAAACGGAAGAGATTTTTCAAAGTTTTTTGGTGTGCCTGTTGATCGAAAAGAGTTTGGTGCAACTTTAGCAGAACTTAACAAGGTGTTTTTCATTGGCGTGGCAGAGAAGAAGGTTAAGGCCAAAGGTGGCAAAAAATCCACAGTAAAGAGGCTCTACACTATAAACGGATGCAAGACCGACAAACTAAGATTAGCGTTAGAGATTCTTGAAGGGAACCCTTCAATTGTGGAGCTTACGTGGACTGGTGAAGATTTTGCTGTGTCTAAAACCGAGTTAAAAAACTTTAGTTTACGCTCATTATTAGGGTACGCAGAATTTCCACTTCTACCAAAACAGCACATACACTCTATGAGCGCAGCGCAGCTTACTTGTTATTTGAACACAGTGACAAGTCGGTTGTATTTAGGAATGGTGTACAGAAAAGCAAGAGAATTAGTCGATTTGGAGCAGGTATGAGAGACACAAACGGAACAAAATTAGAGCTTGGAGATATTGTAGCTATTTCTTACAAGCATCGGGTTGAAACAACTGCAATTGAAGAGATTGGTGAAAATTACATCAAGGTTTTTGTTGGTTGGCATCTTATTAAAATTTGTAGCAGCAAGAGGATTCTGTATTTAACATGAGTAAATTGATTGAAAGAATTATCGTTGATCACGATGTTGGTCTGTATGTTGTAGGAGATATTCACGGATGTTACGATGAATTTATTTCTGCACTGAAAGCTGCAGGCTTTAACTTTAGTACAGATCTTTGTGTTTCTGTAGGTGACATTGTTGACAGAGGTGAGCAAAGTGAAAAGTGCCTGTCCTTGCTGAATGAACATTGGTTTAGAATGGTTAAAGGAAACCACGAAGATTTTTGTGCAAAGGGTTATGTTGATTACATGACAGAGTTCTACCATAAAATGGAGAACAACGGTGGTCTGTGGTTTTATCAACTTTACGAAGATACTAAAGCATATGTAGCGAATCGTTTTGAGAAGCTGCCGCTTGTTATTGAAGTTGCTTATAAAGGCAAGTTGTACGGTTTTGTACATGCAGATGTTGCTGTGCAAGATTGGGAGCTTTTTAAAGAGATGATTCTGAACGATGACTATGTTGAAGGCCATTCAGTGCGTCAGCGTTGTATATGGAGCAGAGATACAATCCGCAAAGGTGAGCCAGTATTTGTTGCTCAAGTTGATGAAGTGTATCTTGGTCATACCGTAGTAAAGCGTCCAGTTAAACTTGGAAACTTAAATTTTATAGATACTGGTTGCGTTTTCCGTAAATTTGATCCAGAATTGCACCTTACTGTTAAAAAACTTGGAGGATAGTGTGTCAGAAACAAAACGAATTTTAAAGAGAAATGCTGTAAGATGTTTATCTTGTGGAAAAGAGCTTGTAAGCTTGTATCAACACCATTTTGTTACTTGTGGGTGTGAAAACGAAACATTCACTGACGGAGGTCTAGTATATCAACGTGTAGGCGGTAAAGACTTAGACAAAATTGAAAGTTTAGCCGAATACGAAGAGCTTACAGTTGAAGAGTACGAAGAGAGAGTACGAAAAGCACAACTAGAAGCTGAACTTAAGCTGAAAGAACGTATTGATAAAGGTGAAATGGTTTGGTATTGCGGTAAGTGGTGGGCTAAAGACCTGTTTGAGACTGTTTTTAAAGCTTTATCTGAACGTGAATCCTACGAGCCTACTAAGGAAGATGTTTTAAAGTTGCGCGAAGAGACTGGAGAGGCAATTATGGTCTGTAGGAAAGCTTTGAGGCAAAGTGCAGGAAACTTTGATGAGGCAAAAAGACGAATGCAGCGTTTTGGGCAATTAAGACTAACGCATAGACGTTGTACAGGTGGTTTAAATGGCTAATGTTTGGTTTGTTGGTGATCTACATGCAGGTCACGCTAATGTTCATAAGTTTAGAACACAATTCTCTTCAGAAGAAGAGCATTTTCAAGCTATGAAAGAAAACTACCACTCTGTAGTAGGGAAACGAGATAAAGTTTATTTTATGGGCGATGCTGCATTTACTTTAGAGCGTCTTAAAGATGTTTCTACATGGGTGGCAGACTGTAAAGTGCTAATTGTTGGAAATCATGACTTAGATAAGCTTGATATGAAGACAGTTTCCATGTATTATGATGAAGTATATGCATTTTGCAGGTACAAAGAATTTTGGTTAAGTCACTGTCCAATTCACCCAGATGAATTACGAGGAAGGCTTTGTATTCACGGTCACACGCACGAATACAAAATTGATGATCCAAGATACTTTAACACAAGCTTAGAAAATATTGGTTTTAATCCAATTGACCTAAACATGGTTAAAAGACAATTTGAAATTCAACTTAAAGGAACTCAATATGAGCGTTAAAGTAAAGCCGTTACTAGCCTGTGAAGTAGATCCAGACAAGGTTAATTATCCAATTATGGTTAGTGTAAAACTAGATGGGATTAGAGCTTTGGTAATTGATGCAGTTGTCTACTCTCGTAGTTTAAAACCTATCCGCAATAAGCTTGTTCAGAGATTGTTTGGAAAACCAAAGTTTAACGGGCTTGATGGTGAGTTGGTTGTTGGAGACATTTATGCAAAAGATGTGTTTCAAAAAACTACCAGTGGTGTTATGTCTGAAGATGCAGAAGAAGACGTAAAATTTTACGTGTTTGACCGTTGGGATATGCCAGATGTAGCGTATGAAGATCGTGTTAAAACTTTAGCAGAAAAAACACTAACAACAGCGCCAATCTTGATGCTTCGACAAGTTGTTGTAAACTCTGCAGAAGAGCTTCAAGAGCTGCTTGATATTGAAAAATTGAACGGTGGTGAAGGTCTGATTGGTCGTAATCCAAAAGGTCGTTATAAGTACGGACGTTCTACACCTAAAGAGCAGCTTTCAGTTAAGTTTAAGTTCTTTGAGCAAGCCGAGTTTGAAGTTGTTGGTTTTACTGAACGTATGCACAATACAAATGAAGCTGAACTTGATGAGCTTGGTTATACAAAACGAAGTTCTGCACAAGACGGTTTAGTTCCTATGGGTACTATGGGGTCTGTTGTATTAAAGTATGGCGACACTACGTTTTCATGCGGTACTGGTTTTACTGACGAACAACGTAAACATATTTGGGATAACCAAGACGCTTACTTAAGGAGACTTGCTTCTATTCGGTACATGCTAGTAGGAAGTAAGCTCCTTCCGCGCTGCCCATCTTTTGTCGGTTGGAGACACGAAGAGGATACGTCAAATGGCTGAATATTTAATTAAAACATTCTCTTATTTTTGTAAGAGAGATTTAGCAGATATAGATTGTGAATTTGAGTCTGATCTAGACTTGCATTTAAAGTCAATTGCAAATCCTTACACTGTATACCGTGTTATCTCCGTGTCTCACAGCTATGTTGGGCAGTTTGTGAGTTTTGTTGTGACAATTCAAAAGATAGGTCTATGAGTCCAAAGATCAAAAAAGGTGAATGGTTGGGTTTTGTGCAAACAAGATCCAATTTTATTTGTAAAGATGAAAAGTTTATCGACAAGGTGTTTACGCCAGAACAAAACTGCATAATTGTGTCTTCTTCAAAACCAGAAGAAAGACCTTTTTGTTTGCTGTTTACTGGAGGTGTAAAGTATACATTGCGATTATGTTTCATCCATCAAGGGGTAGAGTCTTACATACTGTTCCAAGATGAAATACCAAAAGAATTGAAGAAGAGGACTACCAGCATTGCAGAAATAAGACGTTGGTGGTTTATGAAAGGTGTTAAAATTTTTAGGAGTTTAGAAAATGATTTATGAAGCATTGGGTTATGCTTTAGCTATTTTGTGCGCTATGGCACTGCCATTGCTAGATCGTATGCGTGGTTCAGATACTGGAGCAATTAACCGAAATCTTTGTAAGTTTCTCATGGGCGTTGCAGTCTTTGTCATCATCTTTGGTGCTAAGATCTTCGGTGCTGTAAGTTTTACTATGTTCTCAATGTTCCTTGTTGCTTATGTTTTAAGTTGTAGTATTGGTTGGGGTGCTCCTGTAGGTGCTGGCCTTCAGAACATGACAAGCGAGCAGTACAAAAAGCTAGTAAGAAGTGACAGAGAAAAAGGCTTACTTGAATGGTATGTTCGCGGAAGCTTGGAGAACTCTTGGTTGATGAGTTTAACAGTTCGTGGAATGCTTTGGGGTTTACTTCCTGCATTAGTATTAGCTGCATTTGGTTTTGTTGGAGAAGCTTTTGCCCTGTTTATTGCTTACACTGCAGCAATGCCTTTAGGTGTACTAGCAGCAACCGCTTTAACTGGAACAATATTTGAAGATTGGTTGAAAGCTGTAAGCCTGTTTATTACAAGAGAAGCAGACCTATGGGGAAATCAAGAAATTCTTCGTGGATTTTTTGCATCTTTAATCTTGCTTGTATTTTACTTTTTAAGTACAATGTTGTAACACATTAAGCAACTGAGGTTTTAATGAAAAACAATTACGTTGCTAAAAACTTGCATAAAACTTCGAAGAGTCAAATCTTCGAAGATCGCAAGAAGCGTAGCAAGAAGGGTTACGAAAAGCACAAGAAGCAATTTAAGGGGCAGGAGTTGTAAGTATGAGATACCTTGAGCAGTATATGCAGTTCCTTTCAGTTTTGAAACAAGCTGGTGGCGTAGACTTTGATAGTACATACGAAGACGGAGAGTTTAAAGACCCTAAAGTTGCTTTTGGGTATGTAATCTATCATCTCGAAAAGTCTCGTGTAGAGAAGATGCACGAAAAGATTGCTGAAGAATTTGATAAGCAGTTTGAAGAGATGTACCAACTTGGTCGTGAAGCTGGAGCGCAAGATGCTTTAAAGAAGGCTTGGAGGTTTTGATTGATGATTAAACAACGTGGTTTTATTCGTGGTGTTGGTGAAGCAATTATTGCAATGGTAATTTCTATTAGTGCAATTGCTTTTGTTATTGGTATTGCTGTAGGTGTGTTAGTTGGAGAGTTTCTATGAAAATTTTAAGTATTGTTAAGTGGGGTGATATTGAAGACCCTTCTGATTACGGTGTTTGCTCTAGTTGCAATTTTGAGTTATGGGCTTGCTCTTGCTCTGGTGGAATATAATGAAGCTGATCATTGCAATTACTAAGATCGTTGGTGGTGCTCGTGGAGCTGATCCAGCGTATGAAGATGCCTCGCTTAATCTGGAAGCCGACAAACGCCATAGTCAAAAGCGTGTGTCTGTGAAGTTGGAGGATTTGTGATGGATATGAATAAAGAAAGAGAAGCTTTTGAAAAAGTTTTCCCATGTTCGGTTGGCACAGTGCTAAATGAATACGGGCACTATGAATCACAGATCAATCAGCAAGACGCGATGATTCAAAATATCTCATGGGTAGTATGGCAAGCAGCAATAGCCAGTGCTGTACCAGATGGTTATGTACTTGTGCCGAAAGAGCCTACCGCAAAAATGATTGATGCAACATGGGATCACGATGATGAAATTCTGGAAATGAGCCACAACACTCGCAATGAATTTATCTACAAAACCATGATCGAAGCAGCACAGGAGCAAGGCCATGCAAGCGAATGAGTTTGTTAAAAAGTTTGGATTAAAATTAGCGCAGAGAGATGTTGCAGCATTGAAATCTGGGTTTATAAAGCGTGAGGATTTTTTAGAGCATTACGGATTTGATATTTTGGACGACCTAAAACGCCTAGTCGAAAGTCATAAGTTGGTTGAAAAGTGCGGTGGTATTGAATCATTGAAATCATGGCTTAACTACGAAAAAAGAATGGTTGATCTGTCGGTTTACTTTCACTGTAACAAGCCACCTGTTCTTTTGAATATAGATATAGCGGAAAAAGCCATCGCAGATGTGGAGTCATGCCAATGAACCCGATCCAGCAATCGAACATCACGGCTGCAAAGGGTTTTGCGTCATGGTGAAGATGGCGCATTGCACAGCATGGTGGCAAAGGTCTAATTGTAAAAGTTGTTAAATATTAACTTAAGGAGCTTGAGTTTGGTTAAGGTTGGTGATAAAGTTGTTCATAAGTCGTTTAGAACTAAAAAGAACGGAAAGTCTTGGGTGTGGTGTGTAGAAGAGATTAAAGGTGAAATTCTAAAGCTTCTGCACACTGTAGATAAAGCGCAAATTGTAATCTGGTGTAAACTAGATGAAGTTGAAAAGGTATAGCTATGAAAAAATTACTAGGATCTTTAGCTGTTGCTTTGTTGGTGTCTTGTGCACCTGCTTATGCTTCCGAGCGTGAGTCTCTGTGTACTACGTTGTATGAGTACGCTCATGTAACTATGTATAACCGTCAGCACGGTGTTGCACTGAAGACTACTCTTGACCGTAGGATAAAACCTACAAACTCAGAAGAGCGTAAAATACGAGAAGTTTTAGATGCAATTATCCAAGATGCTTACAGCGTTCCATTATTTAGAACGAAAGAAGCCAAAGAGATTGCAACAAACGAATTTGCAACAAATGTATATCTGTCTTGTGTAGATATTACAGAGAGTGAAAATAAACCTGTAGCTAAAACATTAAAGGAGTACTTTTAATGGCATTTACACAAGCCATGATAGAAACTCTAGAAAGAGAACGTGCTGAGTTTGCTAAGCTTGAAAAGATAACACACTTAGAGTTATACAAGGTAAGCTTCAACTTAAAAACTACTGAACAGGTTTGTGAATTGCTGCAAGCAAAAACAGAAGAGCTTTACAATTACTGCTTTGAAAACTGGAATGTAGCAAGAGAAGATGTAGCTTTGATACGCCTAGAGTTTGACTCTAGTTTTGGTCATATCAGAGCGTTGTTAGTTGCATACAAACTTAAGGTCGGTTATAAATGAAAGCAAAAGATTTTATCGAGATTCATGGATGGGAGTTTTCAATAGATGTATGTGAGCATCGAATCCTGCAAGAGATTCCAATTGACGATTGGAGTAACTTTGTACAATATGTAGAGAACTACAAGAAATGTAGCAGATCTGGAAAATTTGAAGATCTGTTTGGAGATGAAAAATGATTCTTACGGTTACGTTAGATTTCATCTTTGCAGCTTTTGTAGTAGGTGCTGTAACAGGAATAGTTTTCTGTTTGTTCTGTATGTACATGCTTAGGAAGTAGGTTCTTATGAGTCTACTTCTTCGTTCTATTTTTGGAACAGGAAAAGGACTCAGCGTTCTATTTTTGGTATTGACAAACTTTTAAAACGTGGTATAATACTTATAGGGAAGTTAAAAAATTCTTTAAAAGTTTTAGTTCTTCTCGTAAGAGATAGTGATAGCGACAGCGATAGAAGAAAAATAAAAAACATTTAGTTTACATCTTTAGAATAGTTTATCGTAGATTGTTAAAGTTCTAAAATGTTACTAATAAGTTCCAGCCTTCGGCTTATGACACATCTCAAGTTGTTACAATCTGAACTGACTACAATGTAAAAGTTTGTACTTACAATTATACTTAAATCTTTTCGCTCCGCTCCTGACATCCCTATTGCTTTTAATCATTCGTATAAGCTTCTTATAGCCCTTCTTTTAGTTCTCCTATGGTTTTGTATGTCACCGTCTCTAAGCAGCCTCTAACGTGCTTAGAATCGCATATACGTGATGTAGTGTCATCGTCATCGTAGTTGTCATCGTACCTTCTTTTACAAGGTAAGTGTTCTAGTTATAGGACATACCTTTATCGCTACTGCTCCTTCTATTGGTACTAATATTCGTACCTATAAATCTCAGATTTAAAATATCGTCCTATTTATACAACCTTTAAATTTAAAATCTAAATATTCTGTTAAAATACTTTACCTTTAATTTATACTAGAGAGACATTTAGTTCAGGTTGTCAATATTAATCTACATGGTTTATTTACATAATACCCCTTGCGAAAATTTGACTTCAGGTTTTATTACATGCTTTAGCTTTCTATCTGGGAAAATATCATCTTACTAAGGGAAATAACACCTTCTGAAGAAGGAAATAACAGAACAAATTACATGCTAGTACGCATTGATAACTTGCAAATTTTTATTGTTATTTTTGTATTGTTAAGGTACTGCAAAATATAGGGTGGTTTCAAGAAATTTCACAGATTTCTAGAAATAGGGTTTAACAGGGCAGCCGCCCCTCGGAGCCGAATTATACATGATTTTAAAATATCTGTCAAGCTTTTATTTGTAAATAATTGTAAATTTGTAATCAAGAATAATTCTCATTTGCTACGGTCTCTCAAATAGTAATGATTCTCATTATCATTCGTTATTCTAACTCATTCTCAAATACGAGTCATTCTCAAGATGATAACGATTCTTAATAGCTAGTTGTTCTACAAATGAAACAGATTCTCAGATGATAGTCATTCTCAATTACCAACTTGGACTAGCTGCTACAAAATACAAAATTATATAATATAAATTACATAGTTGTATTACATAATTAATTACATAATTAACTTGCAAAGTTTTTTCTTTTGTGCTAGTGTTTAAAGCTCTACCTGATAGCACAGTCTTTCTTTGTTGTCAAGCTTATATGCTTATGCGTATATAGTAGCGTCCTGCCTAGCATACCTGATAAACAAAATCAAATTTTAATTGTAAGTTAAAGTAACAGAAAATAGTTCTTGACTTATAGTGTCGGGTGTGATAGTGCCTAACAATTAGATAACCAATAGGCTATTGCCCACGTCACAGCATATACGCAAAACCATATATTAGAATATTATATAATATAAATTTATAATATATTACATAATATATTACATAATACGCATAATTAAAATGATAATCATTATCATATACAGCTCATAAATAAAGCCTGATTAAATCAGGCTATTTTATCGGCTTTATTTATGACCTTATAAGATAAATCTGCTTTACTCATTACATTAACTATGCTAAACGCTGGATGCCCTTTAGTGACTAATCCGATTAATTCATCAGAATATGGTAGAATATCCGATGATCTAATATATTTTCCATTCCTAAAGAAATGCACTTGACAATATCCCTTTGGCATGTTAGCCCGTTGGTATTTGAAAATGATTATCATTTGCCTTTCTCCTGATACCATAAAACTAAGCCAATTGCAAGGCCTGAAGAAATAAAAATAAAACTTATAATTGAATCAATATCGAAAATCATAATATACCCTTATTTTGCGTTGTAAGGCGTTTTAAGCCTTGTTTATTGCCTTCTGGTACTACTGCACCAAGTTTAAAGAAAAAGGCCAGAAATGGCCTTTTATGCTTAAATATAACGCCCTTATGCCTTGCCTATGTCATGGCGTAACTCTTGCAATATTTCAAGAATTAAATCATCAAAGTTACAAGAAAAAACTTGACAATCAGCTTCAATTGTGATTTTTAGCTCGTTGTCTTCATCATCGCAAAAACTAATCAAAACTGAATAGTTATCTAATTTTTCGATTTCATAATCCAACCGACTAGAAAGGTTTTTTTCACCTTCAATATCAATATTAAACTTGACATTTACCGCATTTTGTGGGTTAGAATCAGTTGCCACATCCCAATTGAGAATTGTTTTCATTTGAGTAACTCCGATTATTTATTAATCAATCAAACTGAATTTTAGCTTTTACGGCATTAATTGCCTTGACATTTTCCATTGCTATTGTTCTCACTTGTACCGTGTGCATAACGTCATTTTTAGCATTTAGTACAATTTTGTCATTGTTTAATAAGGCTTTTTTCGCCGATGGAGTCAAAAATTCGGCTACTTGTTCCCTAGTTGCTGGATTGCCATTTATCAAAAAATGGCTTATTGCATTGTTGAAAATTGCCCATAAATAAAGCTTTTCATTTTCTTTATGTTTAACGATGCTATAACAATCCGTATGTTCAAAATAAGTTTTTGATTTTTCGAAAGTTTCTAGATTATTTAGATTATTTCCACTTATTTTTTGCGCGGTACGTTTCACGGCATTTAAAAAAACATCAGTAGCGGCTTTTATGTCGCTGAATAGTTGGACATTTGCCGTTGTAAGTTTTTGAATTTTAACGCTTTTATGTGCTGCTGCTGGCTTAATTTCCGTTACATATTCAATCTGGGCAAAGGTTGAAGACTTGCCAGAAAGTAAAGCTGCGATTACTTGGGAAGTTTTTACTTGGTTCATTTCTATATATCCTTTCGTTGTGCCTGATATGGCTCTAATTTGCATTGTAAGGCCCTACAAGGGCCTTGTCTGGTTAATCTGGTTATATGGTAGCTGTCGGGATTAAACGAGCTGTATTGGCTTGTTTTTGGCGTTTCTTCATTGTTACGCCATGCCCGACATACCCGATAGTTTTTATGCCCTTATCATAACATGCCTTACAAGTCAAGCATTTCCCATCCTGCTCAAATGCCTTGCATACAAAAATGCTATTGTCAACATTTTCTAGGCTTGATTGATCAAGAATTGTGCTATTGGTGTCCACTAGCTGGCTGTTTACTTTTTCGCCAGTGATTGAGTCACTGGACAAGCGCACAACTACATTTTCAAGACTTGCCATTTGTCGGATTATGCTTGCAAATTTAGGAAATTTATGCATTCTAGTTGGCAGCCAATGCTGAACGTGTGGCGTTAATTGCATGATTTTATAGATTTTTTCGGCTAATTTCAGGCTGTACATATCGCCAGAATCGAACCAACGAAAAAACCTTTCGTTTTGTAACTCTTCAACAAATTTTTCGATAAAATCGGCATTTTCCCATGCCAATTGATTGTATAAACGCGGGGCTTGCACATTGCTAAAGCGATAATTTCCCGATGTGGCGTAGCAACCAGAGCAAGCCGCTACAAGACCCCCGTTAGAGTCTAACGATGCGGGGCACGTTGTTAAAGCTTGCAAGCTCCAGGATTTAACGCCTAGTTTTGAAGTGTTGGAAAGGCGAACGGTTTTACCTTCTGCCTTGATTTTTTCCACTAAGTCAAGCGTTTTTTGAGAATATGTAAAAGTAGTCATGAAATTTTCCTTTCGGTTAACTTAAGTAATTGATTTATAAGGTTATCTATCAGATAACCCTTAAATTAATCACATTTTACAAAATAACCGCTATGCCATAGGTTAATTCAAGTTTTTAAAGAATCTTGTTATATATTCGTCATATATAACAGTCTGTTAGGCGTTTTGCCTTGTTGCCTCCTTATGATTCCCATTGTATATGATTTTAAAATCAATGCAAGCAATAAAAACTAAAAATATTAAAATATTTTTTGATTTTATAGTAAGTCACTGATTTATAACGGATTAAATATTTTTATTTGTACAAAATTTATCTAATTTATAGTAAATTAAGTTTTTACATTATTTTATAAATGAAACGGGCGCACATGCGAATAAACTATTTTTAAAGCAAAGTCAAGCTAAAAATTTTTCATCGGAAAAACAGATAAAAACTAAGTTTACCAATCGGTATAAAATGCAAAATTCCAATTTGCTCGATTTCAGCTAAAAATGGCCTAACCTACCAGAAAGCCTAAAAGCGCCTTAAACCGCAATACAGCGCAAAATAGCCATATTGACAAAATTTTAATATTGTGAAACTGTAAAAATAAACTTGTTTTGTATGTTTTTTATCCTCCTGCATCTAAAAAACCGATTAAAAATAATTTAAATTAATAGTTGACAATAAAAAGAAAATTTTGCTATAATAAACTCAGCACAGCAGGACTGGGGAGACAAACACCCCACCTGCGCGACTGTTAGGTAATGCGATTGATTCTCATTTACCTTTAGATGAAAATGATTCTCATTTTTATTTTAATTCTTGTTTTTTCCACCTATCACAAAATTAAAATAAAGTCAATTGCATTTATAGACTTTAGTTATAAAATTTTCTGATATATAAATCTATCAATACAGATTTAGATTAATATATACACTAAGTCATTGATTTATAACAGTTTATTTATTAGATTTTGTACACAATTATGCAAAAATCATTTTTCTTTCAAAGTCAAGCAATTTATTTTATTATTTATTCATCAAACGGATTGACAAAACTTTTTTCTACGTTCCGCTTGACAAAATTATTTTCTTTAAAAATTTGACAAAAATTTTTATTTATGCATTGGTTGCAATAAAAATATTTTTATGCAGGGTATTGACAGAAAAATATTTTTGTGCATAGGGTTGACAGACCCCCACCTAGTATGCTAGGGCTAAAATTCAAATTTCCTAGACTGAAAAATTGATCTTAACCAGACAACCTTGTATACAAGCATACACGGAAAACCATATATACCTAGAAAAATACACCTATATCGCGACTGAAGCTGCATTTTTAGTTTCAATTTTCTGGCGTCAATATCACAACCGAAGCTGCACTTCATCTGTATATCGCAACCCAAACTGCACTTTGTACTTATCGCGGCTCAGGCTGCACTTTATCGCGTTTCACGCTGCATTTTTAAAAAATTTCCAGACACATATATCGCAATCCAAGCTGCACTTAAAAATTTCCCTGCTAGGTTTTAATCTAAGCTTATAGCAGGGATTACTATTTTCTAAGCTGAAACAGCATTGCAATAGAGTTCATGATCTGTAAACTCATGATTACAAGTAAAAGTACCGTCTATATGCACCTCATAGCTCATTAGAGCGTTAATAGCACGTTGATCTACCTTACCATACCACTTACAAGCAATTCGCTTAGCATGAGCTTCTTTGTGCATCTTATAAGCCATAAAAGCCTCTTCTGGTGTATCATAGCAGCCGAGAAGTACGTTTACAAGCTTTCCACCACTTCTGTCTGTAGTACGTGCTCTGTATCTTTTACCTGCCTTCCCTACACCAGATATTTCTGACTTTTTAACTTCACGCGCACGGAAAACATAATTAATTTCACGAGGAACTAGAATGCACGTATCTGCACTATAAACTTTAGCTTGCATAATGTCTTTATCTAGGTGATAACCTAGATCGCTACCGATTTGTTGTTCATACCAAGCTGCAAAGTTTTGAAAATTTAAAAACTCTTCACTGACAGATACATCTTCATAACGCTTTACCTTTACGCTTTCACCTTCACCATTTATGCGATTCAACATATTCTTCCAGCAAATATAAATCCTTTTATGTGTAGCGTAGCTGTAAACCCCTTTACCAGAAACACCAACAACTGGCAATCGAACATTCGTGGAAATCTCTGCGGTTTTTATTGCCGTATGTCTCGACTCTTTAACAACCTTAACAGCAGCTTCAAACTCTGCACCAATCTGTTCATTATCCAAGTCTTTATCCGCAACAAAAGCGCAACTGCCTTCAAACATTTTCTAAAACCCACCCTCAAATCTGATTTCTTTACAAAATTTCCAAAATCTGAAAATTGAAATCATAAAGCCTACAAAATTTCTGGAATTGAAAATGAAAAACCTACAAAATTTCTGGAAACTAAAGATTACAAATAAAACAATCTTTAGCAAAGAAAAATCCTGTAGGTTTTCTTCCAACACCAACCATAAGTTCACCTTTACTATTAGTAACAATGAACCTTACACGTCTTTTACCTGCTAAGCTTGAATGCATTATGTAGCATCCAATTTTAAATGACTTTAAACTTGCTGCCAAAGAGATCTCCAGTTATAAAACCAACTTATAAGGGCGATCCCAAGTCCCTACATCAATATCAATGTAGTGGCTGCAGTGAAAGTAGTCAATCTGAGCATCAGACTCGTTGAAATACTTTTCTGTTTTCATAGCAGCAATAAGTTCTTTTAGGCACTCTCTGCATTGACCAGAGAAATGACTTTCAAACCAGTACGGATTAATATCAAGGTATGTTACATCTGTACGATCTGAACCTTCAAGATAGTTACCAATGAAGTCTAACTTACCTTCACGGATCTTTAGAACCAAAGTCATATGGTCACGAACAGAAAGAGTGCCTTTCAATCCATAACGATTTAAAATTTCTTTAACAACTGGAGCAACTTCTTTTTTAAACTCTTGAGATACATAAGCCATTTTTGAAATTCCTATTTTGAAAATTTATTTCTTCTGTAATTTACAAGAAAAACTCTGTAGCAGGTTTTGTTTTACGCTTAAGTTTAACTTGTTTACAGGTAAACATTTGCATACTAAAAGCAACTGAGCCTTTCTTGAAGAACATGAAACGACCAAACTTGTTTTGAAACGTATTGTAAGCTTTAGCAGAACAAGTGATGTAATGCTTGCACACTAAAACTTCTACACCATCAACAAATTTAAACATTTCAATTTCATAAAACTTAGTTTCTGTTTTCATTTAGAATCTCCTTAAACTCCTTGTATTATGAATGAAACAACACAAGGAGTCAACACAAACTTAAAACCCAAGAAGCTTTTTAACTTTCCAAATTTCAGATTCCTGAAAGCGATATGTACAAAATTTTTCAGAAAATTTACCACGATGCTCTGTAATGAAAGAGTCTGCACCTACTGCATAGCAGCGAAGCTCTTCTAGTTTCGCCTTACCAACACGAACAAACTTTTGAAGCTCAGAGCAAAACACCCAATAAGTGTCATTCATAGTGTTGGTATTTGTTGTAACCTTTACATCAAGAAGTAACATATTTTTCTCCGTTTTTAAATTTTGACACATCCATACAGTGCCAAGACAAGTATTCTGAGTTTTTGAAGTGAACCTGTTCAACTTTACAGCTCAACAGATCTTTATGCTTTTCACCAGAGACAGCAAGTAGTTGCTCACTGCCGTCTGGTTGTGTAATCAACATGAACAGCATGTAGACTACTTTCATTCATCTTCCTCAGCATCAAATTCTTTCAACCAGACCTCTACAATCCTACCATGACTTCCAGACTCTGCAACTTGGCGTTCTGTTTTAACCTTATTCATACGAAGCTCATTTACGATTGTAAGGTGGTCTGCATTACCACCAATAAAGTGACCATTCATGTAGGTCAAGTTTTTAGAAAACTCTGGCTTACCGTCAACAAAAACAAAAGGTGTTACGACAACAAGGTAAATTTGCATTTCGCTTCTCCGAGCTACTTAAGTTGTTAAAGTTTATTATATAGATGTTTATTTAAAATTACAACTACAGATAATAAAAAAACCCCATGCTATTGCATAGGGTTTTCATCTTTTGTATATTCTTCGATCAGTTTAACACCATCTTTAACAAGTGTACTGTAAACTTCAAGATCTGCAATCTCAAGAGAAGCCAAACGCACTGGACGTTCAAAGTCTATGATTTGGGTTTTATAAATAGCTTCAGGCGTACCATCACCTACAGTAACCAAAATCTTTACGCTTCTTTCTCTTGTTTCATAGCGAACTGCATAAGTGAAGATGTATCGGTAGTATGACAAAAGCTTTACATGCAAATGTCCATACTTTTTCAATACATCTCCTTTTGTTAGTTTAACTACTTCTTGCATCTCAATCCCAAGAGCCTGAAGAGCAAGAAGAGTTATCAGAGCTTGAAGAGTCTGAATAACTTGAGTAAAAGCTTGTATCATCGTAGCTATGAGACTTTTCATAACCACGAGGCGCTACACGAGATTTTTGCTGGTTTGATGAGCCACCATTACACTCTGTGCAAGATACAACTTCAGATCCTACTTTCTTGCAAGGTCTGATTTGTTTTTTACATCGCTGCATTACGCACCTCGGACAGACTTGACAAAAGCTTTGAAGATTTTCACTTCATGAGCATTCATCTTTTGCATCAAGATATTGCGAGATTCGCTGGTAGAGTGAAATGTATTTGCAGTCAATACATTAATATTTGCTTTTGAAGTCATACTTCCTCCTTTTGTTAAATTAAAGAAGACGCTTATGCGTCTTCATCTTCATCTTGGTAAGCTTCTTTCATAGCTTCACCGTAACCTTGCCAGTTATCAACTCCGTGATTTTCCAGAGCTTGAAGCTCTCGTGCTGCACGTTGTAGATCTTTATATTCCGACCACAAAATTGTTATTGTTTGCGGTTCATCAACTTCAGTTGTACCATTTTCAGCCATTTTCTTTACCTCCAAAACTGTTACGTTTTCATGCGGCTGTTTTTCACCGTAAGCTACCAAATCATCCCACTCTAAGCAAAAATCACCTGCTTGAAAATCAACATACTGATTAGCTTCACCATACAACCAAGCTGCTTGTTGGCTTACATAAAAGTCAACATCGTTTGGTGCAATGTAACCAAGAGAAACTAAAGCAGCGTATGCTTCTCGGATTTCTTGCTCGTTAGTTACACGAATTTTAATATCTTTAAGTTTCATTTTGAACTCCAAACATCTTTACCGCATTTAAATTCAAGAACACGCTCAAGGTTAAAACTACGATAACCTTTAGAGTGTGGTGAGTACACACGAGGTACATTAGGGTTTTGTTTCATCTTAACACCAGTATTTTTAAGGTGCTTCTTTACACCATTCTGGCAAACCATTTTACGAACAGAACCGTCAGCCTTAACAAAAGTTACGCTAAAATAGCAGTTACGAGCTTTAGCGATTAAATTTTTTAAGGTTTTAACTTTATCAACGTCCATCTTTTACTTCCAATTAACTTTATGTCTTCGATTATACAGACTTTAAAACAAATTACAAGATACCAGTTAGAAATATTTAACTTTAATCTCTGTCTATGCAGCGATAGCCGTTAAAACCAGAAGAAATGTACCTAGTGCAGTCATTAAATGCAAAGTATTCAATTTCTACAGCCTTCTTCTTTACAGGTTTGTAAGCTTTAACAGGTTTAGCAGCAGGTTTAGCAGTGCTATAAGTACGAGCAGTATAAGCTCTCTGAGCTGCAGGTTTAGCTCCATACTTTGTGGCAGGCTTAGCCTTTGAAGAGCTGCCAGAAGGTTTAGCACAAGCAGATGTAGATACAACTGCAGAAAATAAAAACAGCATTAAAATTGATTTAAACATTTTTATCCCCTAGTAGGATGATTTAACTTTTTTGAACTTAATTCCAGTTACAATTTCAACCCAGTCCAAAGTTTTGTTACATCGCTTTGGACTTTTACGTGGTTTACTTTGCCTTTTTACGTCTATACTCTTCTGCACTTTCAAAATCCCCAAGACGCACATAATGCTCGGCTTCCTGTATTGTTTTAAACTCTTTAACAAATACTGGAGGACAGCAATCAGAAATCTTCAACCAGACAGCGTACATCATATCACCATCAATGTTTGAACTGTACTCAACCAAGTAGCGTTTATTTTCAAGAATAACTTCCATAACTAAACTCACAACAACTGATTGAGTACAATACTAGCATAACTTAAAATTTATGCAATACCTAAGATGTTAAAGTACAGTAAATTCCAAGATCTGTAACTTCAAGCTCAAGCTTTGACATTTCAACCCAAACGTAACCTTTACCTTCGTGTGTAGTGTAGCATTCTGGCGTTCTTGCCGCAGTATTATACCGCTTGTTATAAGCACTGCTATACTGCCTAGCCTCCTCTTCAGTACGAAAATAAAGTGTATCACCGTACTCTGGCCCAGACCAGCTATCCATGTAAAGAACACGCAAAGCGTACATTTTAACCTGTTCTTGCATTTTAAACCCCTTCGTATTTAGCTTTAAGCCTAGCAAGCTCTGCAAGCTCTCGCTTTCTCGTCATCGCTTCTTGCCTTTGCTGTATGTTTACTCTTGCATAAAACTCTTTTTCTGTTTCAAGTCTATATGCAACCAAGTACAACTCAAACCCACCGTCATAACCATAGCTTTCGATGTTAAATTTAACATCTATTGCATCTGGATAATTTTTAAGCAAATCTTCTTTTGCTTTTGAAAACAGTTCTGCAGCATATTCATACTGCTCTGACTGTAACTCTTCAATGCAAATTTTAACAGAACCAGCTCTAACCTTTAATCTTTCCATAAATCACCTTTAACAACTTTAAAATATGGTATTACACAAATAAAAAATACGCAACCCTAAAGCTGCGTATTTTAAAAATTATTTCCAGATTTTATCTCTGATTTCAAACACTGTAGTTAGTTTATGGAACTGACCATTCATGTAAAGTGTATTCAACAAACCTGTATTCTCTTGTTTGCGAGTCTGCATATCTTTAGTTACCAAAGTACCATTCTCTTCATGGACACTTAACAAGCCACGAGCTGACTTCTTACTGCTGTCTGTTTTTGGTTCTTTGTAAATCGGCTGATCAACAACTACACCTTCAGCAATCTTTACAATCTGGTTAGTTGCTTTAACAGCAATACCAAGATGATCTCGGCTCAGCATGTTTAAGCTGTAAGAACCTACACCAAACACAATGTTAGTAGAAGCAAAACCTTTAGCTTTAAGACGCTGTAAGATTTGTTTCTGACGCTGTGGTGTAATACCGTCACCGTAAATCATACCGATATGCGGATCAAGTACCTTATAACCTTGCTCGTTTACAGTACCACCAAAGATTTCCCATAGGATTTCAATAGTACCTTTAGATTCTGGTTTAAATTCAATAACATCAGAACCAACAAATTTAATGTTCTCGCACATCTCTCCGCAAGCTGATAAGTCTGCAGTAAAATCAAACATTTTGTATGCTTTTTCACTTTCAACATATACAAGGTACTCTTCATCACCCCACCATTTTGACTCTTGAGCAGCAAACTGAAAATCATCTTCAGCCTCTCTTGTAAGAGCCTTGACAGCATCTTCTTCAGTTTTATAACGAGGTAATAGTGTAGCATGTGTACCACAAATAATGTCTACAGGGTCTCCACTATCGCCACGAACTACGAACTTGCCTTCGCGCTGCATAATTGCATCTTTTACTTCTGGAAGAACTTTCGTAATAAAAGACCAGTAATCAAAGCTGTCAGCTACATATGAGAAAATTCCTGTCGGGAAACGCTCAGTTAGTAATTTAGATACATAAATCTTTTCAGCTTCTGTATTGTCAATACTCAAACCGTTAATCTCTGCTCGTGCAACTTCGGTTAAAATCCCAGACGTAGTGACTGAGTGCTCACCTGCGGCAACAGAACCAGCAAGTAAACCTTCAGCGTTAGTGCTTTGGTAAAACTTATCAGCAGCCCAAAGAGCAGGTAAATTATCTGTTCCGCAAGAGCTTAAAAGAAAAGCTACACCATTAATTGCTGCACTTTCAAAACCAGAGGCTCCACGTACATGAAAGTCGTGATTTTGCCACTCAGTTCCTGCAACAGAGCCAGTAGTTTCTAATGCATATTCGTTAGCAACTTTGCGATAAGCACGACCTACCGTAGCAACAGTAAGCTGTTTCCACAAATCAGTTGACATACCAGTTTCCAAGAAATTTGGCAGCCATTCAAAACCAGCAACAGTGTTACGGATAGTAAAAATCGGTGTACCAATTGGTGCTAAAGTACCTTCATCAAGAGATTTAACTACAATTGGTAAGTAGCCAAGATCATGCAAAGCCTCAAAGTGATCAAACTTTTCATTTGAAATGTATGCACCATGTACAGCTTTCATTTCTGCAATAACTTCATCTTTAGGTCGTTTAAAGAATCCTTCTTGAGCCATTACATGCAAGCGAAGCATCATCCATTGCAGGCCAAACACCACAAACTTTCCATCATATGCATCGCCAAGCATTTCTTTAAGATAATGATCAAAACGCGCTGTCATGTTTGAACAGATCTCTTGTACACCTTCAGTTTCAAACTGAATGTGAGAAACCTTATAAGAGTCAGTCCAGTACAGGAATGGGTTTACAACAGGAACAACCGACTTAATACTTTCAATAAGCTTAGTTTGCTTTGTCAGCAAGTCTGGTTTTTCAGAATTTTGCATTACTATCTCCTTAATGCTACAAAAATTTTAGAAGAGAAGCTTACGCTTCATCTTCTTTAATCAAATACTTTACAGTTACACGTTGTTTCTGCTCTACAGTTAGCGTATTGTAAACAGATTCTTTTAAGAAGTAAACATAAATATGTTTGTAGTGTTTTAAAAGTTTTCCAAAAGCTCCATTTGTGAACAGACCATGAGTAACATACAAGTTTAAATCATTGTCATAATATTCACTAAAGGCCAAAGCAACTTCAACAAATGTTCTACCACCTTCACATAGATCATCAACTACTGTATAAGTTACATCTTTCTTCAAGTCATTATAGACAGCAATAGCTACACCTTGAATCTTTCCAGTAGCAAGATCACGCATTTTGGAAAACATTAGTTTTGCTGTTGGGTTTTTCTTACAAGCACCTTTGTCTGGAGCAATTGAAAGGTGACTGTCTTCTACCATTTCACGAACAAGCAAGGTTTGCTCTATGTCTATAGCTGCTTTAGTAAGATCCACAAGAACGTCACTGTGACAATCATAATAGCGTACACAAGCAAAGCCAATAGAATTAATGAAGTCAGCAAAAACTTTAGCTCCAAAACCATCATTTCCAAGCATTACACGGTCATACCGAGAATAAATTGGAGAAGTTACTGTAAGATAAACTTGATGAAAACGTAAATGACGGTCTATAACATCTTTAATTTGAGCTATAACCATTACATCATCCATAGACTCAATGTAAGCTGTGATATTTACAAATTGCGGATTGTCAAGCGACTCAAGAACATCTTTGTCTAGTGTAACTCGCAAGCTTCCGTCACTGAACTTCAACACCTCAAGTGGAATGTCAATATTTCCAGCTTGTTTTTTCAAAAATGCAATTTGTTGTGTTCCATAGAACGCTGTAACTTCAATACGCTTTTTAATTTCCATTTACTTCACCTGAATATAAGAAGGGTAACAAGTTGGTTTTTGATAGCGTGAGCTATTTGCTTGGTTGCTATAGAACTTAGATGCTTCTACGCACTCTGCACGAGTTTTAAAATTGTACTGCTGTGTATCTAAAGTTCCACCACCACCGATAAAGAATGCAGTTAAAATCCAAACTTTAATCAACATACAGACTCCAAATTTTCAATAATCATGTCAATGTAACCAGAAGCCCACTGCTTCACTTCTACATAATTTGTTAAACTGTCATCAGCAAGCAGTTTAGATTTAAGACCTCTTAACTGCTCTGCTACATAGTGATCAGGTATAGAGTGATCAGTTATCAACAAATCAACCGTCTTTAAGTACCAAGCGATTTCTGCATCTATTTTAGCATCACGCTCAGATATTATAACAGATAATAGCGGCATAAAACCTCCTAAGCAATTTTTTCGAACAGCATAATAGCAAATATTAAAAATGAAATAAACGCAGAAACCAAAAGTAATGCGAGCAATATTAGCGCAATAGAGTCAATTAAATCATCCACTACACTTTCTCCATGTACCAATCAACGTCCACTTTAAATCCAAGATAATAATTCAACTCTGGAAGAGCTGTATTCGAGTTCTTGTAGACACTTAAAAGTGAATGTAGTTTCATTTCAAGTGCGTGAATTTGATCTTGATAACAACGACTTGAATATCGTTCATCGTAAACTGCTTCTGATAGAGAAAATACAACTTCTCTTAGTTCGTTATCCAAAGCTTCTTCAAGATTCATGATTTTCTCCAGTTAACTTAAGTTGATTATAAACAATAAAAAAAGAAGATGCAACTATCAAGTCACATCTTCTTTGTGTTTATTACTTGTTTGGAACAATGTTCACTTCATCATCTTTAACAAAGTAAGCGATCAGCATTACTGTTAAGGTGATTACGGCAGTGATAATCAAGTCCAATGTGTGTCCTGCATAACTTCCCATGTACGTTTTAATTGATTCTGCTAAGTGTGGTTCAGTTAAGAGCATTTCTGCTCCAACCCAAGTAATTAAAGCACCACCTAACCACAACAACACTGGGAATTTTTCAATCATCGTAATCAAGAACTTTGAAGCAAACACAATGATTGGAATTGAAAGCAAGATACCAAACACTGTATAACCAAACGCATGACCACCAGTACCTTCTGCTGCGCCCACAAGAGCAACTACGTTATCAAGTGACAGTGCAATATCTGCAATTACAATCGTTGCTGCTGCTCCCCACAGTGTACCAGACTGCTTTACGTCTTCTTCACTTTCATGAGAGTTGACCAGCTTGTACCCAAGATACACAAGGTAAGCACCTGCAAGAAGTTTAACAAATGGTAATGCTACCAACCAGAAACCGATAAACAAGAACAGAATACGCGCCAAAATCGCACCTGCAGTACCTAAGAAGATCGCTGCTTTCTGTTGGTGTGCAGCTAGTGCAGCTACAGCCATCGCAATAACAATTGCATTATCTACACCCATAACGAGGTCAATAGCGATAATTTTAGCAAGTACAGCAAAATCTAAGTTTAGTAACCAGTCCATTATTTCATCCATTCAATTAGTTGTGGAGTTAAAATCAAGTTGTACATATCTTCATCACTGCAATCTTCTAGGTTACGCAACTCTCGTGGAGTTAAGTTAAAGTAAGATGAGTATTCAGTGTCGCTGTAGTTACGATCAAAGAATGAAAACTTATGTGAACCAATAGAAATAAACACAATAAAGTTTTTACCATCAGGCATAACATAGTCTAGAAAGCGTTTAGTCTCTTCTTGGTCGCTTGCCTGCCCATCTGTAACAAAGAAGATTAAGTTCTTGTCAGAAGATTTAGAAGATTCTACCACAGACTCTTGAGATTTGCCAAATAATTTTCCAAAAAAACCTTTAGCTTTTTCTTTCACATTACCTAGAGCATCACCTTCGATCATGTGCTTGATAACTGGTAAATAGTTTGTACCACCATTGTACGAGTCTGATTGCATAATTTCTTTTCGAACATAGTTGCTATAATTATGCTCGTTAATATCACACAGACGCTCTTCGCTGTTTGAAAACACGTATGAATCGAGTGTTTTATCCTTATCAAAAAGCATTGCAAATGGAACAAATCGGTTAAGCAATTGCTGTGTATAACCATTACGGTGCTCATCATCAAACGAACCGCTTACATCAAAAGCAAGTTTAACTTGGCAAGGTAGAATTGAATCTACCTCACGCTTGCTCAACTCAAACTTCAATGCTTCTGTAGCTTTTGTAAGTTCAAATTGCATTTAAATCTCCTTACGCCAACAGGCTTAAAATGTTGTTGAAGTTGCCGTTGATTCCAACAGCTACAGGGTTAAATTCCCAGTTACCATTAGATCGAACAATACTGCCCATCTGCACCATATCAAACGAGTCAAAATCGTTTGTAAGATTTGCAATTAATAACTCTGCACCAGAATCATCTTTAATCACAAGCTTGCAGTTGCTTACATCTTTAAACTTAACTGCATGTGGAGGATGAGAAGTGATGAAGAAACTAACTTCATTTTTATCTTCTGGAATTTTATCAAGGTTAATGATAAACACTTCATCAGGCTTTCGCTGGTCAACAGATACACCAGTACGCTTATCACCTTGATGCACCAAACTACCGTAAGTGTTTTGGAACGGTTCTTTACCACCTGCAATATGCTTCTTGTTTGGGTTATCAACAAGAACAAGACCAGTATTATAAGTTGAAAGAATATCATCACCAGATGTATAGTGACCATTAGCTAACTGAATAGCGTGAGAATCCAAGTCATGCTGAGAATCCCAATAAAGCTCTACAATAAATTGTAAAACTTTAGATAAGTTAAAAGCAACAGGAGCACTAGCTTCCTTAGTTAGATCAAATTGCACAGTCATTTCCTCTCCTTAGAGGATGCCCTTAACGGGCATCTAAAATTTGTTTCAAATCGCTTGTAGCGACAGTTAAAATATTTGTAGCACTAGCAATATCTGCTTGGCTTTGTGCTTTAGCTGCATCTACTCTTGATGTCAAATCCTTAAGATCAGATACAAGAGAAGCTACTGTGTTCGCTTCACGTAATCTTGCAGAAGATGCTAAAGTTGTTGCTCTAACCGTAAGGTCTGCACTTACTTTACTGCTAAGCTTTGCAAGGTTTTCTTCAAGCTTTTGAGCACTTTCATTACCAAGAAATGCATGTTCAGCTTGAATTGCTGCAGATACATTTACCAAGCTCGCCCGAATACTTGGAAGACTTACCAAGATTGTATTATCAACCTCTTTAATTAACCCTTTACAAACACCAATCAAGTTATTGCTTTGCTGTGCTGTTAGAGGTAATTGTAGCAGAGTTTTGTGTAAAAGCAAGCGCTTATTTTGAATATCTGCAAAAATTCTCTCATACTCTTGGAGCTTCTTGTTAATTACAATGTCTCCACTGCCTCCAGATTCCTTCTTGTACTGCTCAAGCATTGACTGATATGTAAACTCCAAGTATACAATCAATGCAAACTGCTTACGAAGCTGTAAGAATGCGTTGTAGTAGATCTCAAAAGAGTCTTCTAGCATCTTTACACTTTTCTCTTGCTCTTGCTTTTGAGCTGTTAGGTCTTTTTCAATTTGTGCAAGCTTATCTTTAAGGTTTCCACTTTTAGCACCAAGCATTACTCCAATATCTTGAAGTTTTTTGCTAATCGACTTTTTCTTTGCGTTTCGATCAAAGATAGACAAAATGTAAGCCAGCAGAGTTGGTTTTGCATTTACTGCTTTGTTCCAAATTCCTTCAATGTCTGTCTCTTGAATGTCTTTAGAAAGGTCGTCAATTAATGAAAATAGACCTGCAGTTTTAACACCCTGCATTGAATCTGTAAACCTCTTCAGTTTGTTGTTCAGATCAACAAATTCTTGGCGACCAATTGCATCAACTGCATCTGAAGTTACACCATCTAATGTGTGAAACCCTTTGCTTTGGAAAACAGAATCAACATATACAAGTTCTGCATCAGAAGGTTTCATGATTGAATCAAAGCCACCTACTGTCAGTGCTTGCACAATTGCATCGTTACGAGCAACTTGAAAATTTGATTTCTGAGAAAGAGCAGCAGCGTCTGCAATACCGCTAACCACTGCACTAGCTACAGCTTGGTTTTGTTGTTGACCCATGCGGTCTAATAAACTTGTTGGCTTCATTCAGCATCTCCAGTTTTACGTTTCTTTTTAGCTTGTTCTAGCAGAAACTCAAGCTCTTTAACTCGGTTCTGCAGATCAATAATCTTTTCATCTTGTGAACTATAAACAAAAACAGAAAAATCTTCCCAGTTTGGATCTGACACTGTTTTTGTAAAGTTTTCAAGTAAGCTTTTATAGCTCATAAGAACCTCAGTATGGTATCTTCATGTAGTGACAGAAATTGTACCACAGTCCATCACCGTTTATCAAGTTTGCTCTTGTTTTATATCTATCTTCAGTTTCAGAAACAAGCTCCATTCCTTCAGGAATACGGTAGAATGCATCTGCATGACTAAAATTTTCACGTACTCGTGTCATTAAAAGTTCATCCGCAATGCTTTCTGTTTGCTCATAAATACTCTGCCCACCAATAATGTAAATACAGTCTGTATTTAAGTTATTTGACCAGTTCCATGCACTAATTAAAGCATCTTCGAGAAAGCTTGCACCATCTTTCCTAGTTACTGTAACTACAATTCTTCTCTCTAAAGGAGCTGGGAAACTATCGACTGTCTTTCTTCCAGCTATACAAACATTTCCGATTGTTGTTTGTTTAAAGAACTGCATGTCTTCAGGCAACTTCCAAAGAAGATCATTATTACAACCGATCTCACCTTTTAGGCCAGCAGCTACAATGTGTATTACACGTTTACCATTATACATTACACTCCTCCAAAAATAAAAATACGACACAACGTAATGTCATGTCGTATTGTAAAGTAATTCAAACTATACTGCAACAATTAAACCGCTACATCTGCCTTAATAGCAGGATGATATTCATAACCTTCAAGTTTAAAGTCACTTAACTCATATTCAAAGAAAGGCTTCTTATTGATTACAAGTTTAGGCAATGCTTTAGGTTCACGACTTAACTGCAACTTGGCTTGCTCGATATGGTTTGTGTACAAATGTACATCTACACCAGAGTAAACCAACTCACCAACTTCATAGCCTGTTTCCAATGCAAGCATGTGCGCTAAGGCAGCATAAGATGCAATGTTGTATGGTAAGCCTAAGAAAGTGTCCGTGCTTCGCATCTGGAAATACAAACTTAACTTTCCATTTTTAATTACAACCTGAAAGTAATTGTGGCAACAATCAAGCTCTTGGTCATAACGATCATTAGGGTTTGCTGCTGTTACATACAATCTACGGCTTGTTGGATTAGTTTTAATCTCGTTGATTAACCATTTAATCTGATCAAAACCAGATTTTTCGTAAAACCAACCGTCTCGCTCAACAGATAGTGCGCCAAAATTACGCCACTGATGACCGTAAACCTTACCTAATTCTCCATCAGGTCTAGCCCACTCTTGCCAGATAGTACAACCATACTTTAGCTCAAGATCATAAGCATTTGTGTTTCCACTGAGAAACCAAAGCAACTCTCCAAGAACAGACTTTAATGAAACAAACTTAGTAGTTAGTATCGGAAACCCTTCTTGCAGGTTAAAACGCAAACTGCGATGAAATAGGCTATATGTACCTACACCTGTACGGTCTGCATTTACTGTTGCACTGTTGTCATGCAAATCTACAAGCTCTTGCAATAACACTTGGTACTGCATGTCTACTTTATTCATGAAAATTCCTCTGCATAAATTAGTTGATCAGGGTATCTCTTAACCACATCAATATTGTCTTCCCTAGAATACCTACTATCTCTTCTATCGTATTCTACGTGAACACACTTTTCAGTTAGCCTTACTACAGTACCAACTTTAAATGTATGTTGACGTAGGACAGGAACTTGAAGCAGGTAAACCTTCATACCAACTTCAATTGTTTTTCCATTTAATGTTTTCAAACTTCACCCTTTGGGATATAGCTATCAAGTTTTACAGACACAAAACTCGCAGGTTTTAAAGCCTTACCTGTAGCTAAGTTTTTAACTACAACCTTATTACCAAGAGGACTTACATCAAAACCTACATCTAGACCTTCTTTCTTAAATTTATTCAACGTAAGTCGAAGTTCTTCTACATTTTTACTGTCAATCAGTTTGGTCATGTTGTTTTCATTGACTGCTTTAACAGCATTTCGAACATCATAACCAAGTACTTCAAGTTGTGCCATAAAACCAGATACTGTAACAAACAAGTCACAAGCACCATCAAGAGACTCAACACTGTCGTTTGAATTAACTGCATTGATCGTCTCTTCAAGCTCTTCTTTAATCAAGAGTAACTGACGCTTAAGATCTTCTTGTGTTACAACTTTGAGACGACCAAAATGTGCATTAAGTTCTTTTACACTTGCATAAGCTTCTTCAAAAGAATATGTTTTCGTTTTAGCTTTAGGTACGCTTGACTTAAACGGTGTAACATACTCTAAGTCCACATAAGCCCCGTAATCACCGTTACAACATCTAAAAGATGTCTTCCCAGAGACTAGGCGAAAAAGCGGAGAGCTTGATTTGTCGTCATGGTACAGCTCAACAACCGAGTTTTCCTCGAATGTAGAAGCGCCACTAAGCACTAAAAATTTATCCCCTACTTTATACCCTAGATCAAAGCACGTTAAAGTTTTATTTAAAGATTTTTCCACATTGTCTCCTTAAGACTGTAAAGATTCTGCATACCAGCTTGAATAGTCAATTTTATCCCGACCATCCCAGCCTTCTTCTTTATCTGCACGGCTATCAACAAATGATTCGTGCTTCCCTTTCTTCATATTTCGAAGCTGCTTCGATTTCTTTCGAAGATCCCGAAGTTCTTTCCGACCATAATCAATTGAATTATAAGAACGCATCAGCTACTCCCTTCAAGCTGCTCAAATTTTTTGGCTACATCTGCCATTTCTCTTTTCTGAAAGTCAACAATTTTTGCATAGAATAAAACTTCACCTACACGGTTAGGTGAAAGGTATCCCTGCATGTCTTGCAACGTGTTAAAATACATTACAGCAGAGTTGCTAAACATCATTACATACCCTTCACGGTTTATTGCTGTGTTTAAAAGCTCTTTTGTCGCTCTAATCCAAGAAAATTTGTCAGATTCACTATGAAACTGAGCTTGACCACTGATAAGCTGACCAAGCATTAGTTTGACCTGCAAAAGCAGGTCTGATTCTAAAAGTTGTAAATGCACATAAACTCCAGCTATACGTTACTTGCGCTTACTTTATAACGTCCTTTCCCAAACATGGCATCAATAACATCTTGAGCATCTTTGTAATCACGAGCTTTAACAAATACATAATCACCAAAAGCGTTTCTAATATGAAACTTATACTTTGGAGGAATATCTTCGAAAGTAAACTCTTCATCTTCCAACGCTGCAAGGTCTTCCAGTGAAAGAACAGAAACAGCATACCACTTACCATTAAGCTTAAAATGTGTAGCTCCACCTTCAGAAAGTACGCTTTCATCGAAAAACTTTTCACCAGATAACTTCTTTAACATTTTAGATTGTTCCTTTAACAACTTGCTAATCAACTCCGAAATAATATCAGAATTGCTACACAAATCAACATTTTTCAATATTTCATCGTGTGTTTGCTTAAAATGTGTACCACATTTAACTCCAAATAATTCAACAGTTTGTTGCATTCATTTTGCACTCCTATAGCTTTCAAAAAGATTAAGTTTTAAATGTAATCTACTGAACATTATATGAACAATTACAATTAGTCCTTATGAAAACTATTTACCTTTCGGTTTATAAAAAACATGATTACCGATACGTGCAGTACAGTTCATCTTGTTTGACCAGCGTGGCCTGATTGATCTTGTATGAAAGTAAGTTGCACCTCCAGTTACATCTCTGTACTGACCTTCAACTACACCTTTAACAAGCTGTTTAACTTCTTTATATTGCTCTTGATCTTTGATTGCAGGTCTATTTCTAACCCAAGAGAATTGATGTGATTGGAAGACAACACCGCATGGTGTAGAAGGGAACACACCAGATTTAACCCTGTTAAGCGTAACATGAGCTACTGCCAGCATTCCTTTTACCCCTTCACCTCTCGACTCGTGGTAGACGTTCCTAGCAATACAATCAATCTGTTGTGGACTATAAGCATTCGCTTTAGTTTGCAACATAATTAAACCAAATACTACCAGAATAGTAGCAAATATAAAGTCTCTAATAAATTTCAAAATTTCACCTATTTGATTGGTGCGCCATGTAGGATTCGAACCCACGACCTTGAGAGTAGAAATCTCTTGCTCTATCCTGCTGAGCTAATGGCGCAAATTATAAGAGCAACCGAAGTTGCTCCTATAGTTTCATTTAGGTTACAGCTTTAGACTTACTTTACAGTATTAACTGTAACCGCTTGTTTTTGAGATTCTGCTTTAGCGATCTCAATACGAGTTTCACGTTCTGCACGAATCTCACCTTGCAACTGAGAAACTTGAGTTTCATAGAAAGCAAGACGTTCACGAAGAGCAGCTTCATTGGCTTTCAAAGTAGCAATCTCAACTTGGTGAGCAGAGTTTACACGCGCAATCTCTGCTTTATGAGCTTCACCCAAATTAGCTTCAACTTGTTTGATAGCTTTTTGTACTTCAGCTTCATTACCTTCATGAAGAGTGCGAACCTCTGCTTGTAAAGCATAAAAATCAGACGGAGTTACAGTCATCAAGTTACGCTCTTTTACAAGGTCAGCAAGAACCTTATCTGCATCTTCTTTAACTTTAAGTTTAAGTTCTGCAGTAAGCTCACGCTCTTTAACTGCAAACTTGTCTTCTAGAGCTTCAAGCTCTGATTGCTTGAACTCAATATCTGTTGCTAAAGCTGTAGCAAGTGCAGATGTAGTTGCCAAGTCAGAGACAACTTTCTGGACATTTTCAGCAGCAGCGTTTAAAGCTTTAGTAGAGCGATCTACAATTGATAAAGCTTTTTTAGTTTCTTGGTTTGACATTTTCATCTCCTTAGTCAAGTATAAATAAATTTAAGATTTTCTATCTTCAAGTTTGGTTTCCAATTTTAGCAGAACTTTTTCAGCATTGCAAATAAAAACTTCACGTTTTACAAAGTCACCATATGCTACTGTAAACAACTTTACAACACGAGCCTGTAAACTTGAAATACCTGACTTGTATTTGTATTGGCTGAAACTTTCAGGTAAAAACCCAAAAGTCTCTTTAAAGCATTTTTCATACTGATCACCAATGTAATCTCTTGTGTCATGTTTTACAATATCTTTCATAGCCATGAAGTCAAACATTGCATCTCTTCGCATAGTTGACATATTGTAAACATAAGCATCAGATTCTTTCAAAGTGCTTATAACAGTCTCAAGACCATCTATAAGCTTTTCCAGCTCAACAGCAGAAAGTTTAGCCATGAATTACACCATTGAAAGCTCGCTAATAACGTACTCTGCCTGTTCAATCCAAAACTCTTTAGATACTTTATGTCTAGCAAGCACAGGACGACCAGTTACATTTGTGGTAAACAACCACGCAACTGCAATTTGATACTCGTTCAATCCAAGCACATAACCATCACAGTCATAAGTTTGCATATTAAAACCGAAAAGAGATTTAAACTTCTCTTCGTACTTTTTACCCTCTTCCAGCTTTTCCTTAAGATTAAGATCTTCGCAGTCTTGTTTTAAGGTCAAAATACCAATAGGATCTGAATAACAAAACTCAAGATCAGTTGATTCTACACTTGAATCTTTCAGTTCAGAAATTAATGTTTCCAAACCAGAGATAAGTTTAGAACACATCTCTTTCACTTGAACTTCTGTTAAATTTTCTGCAGCTTTCATTTCAATCTCCTTTAAAATTTAAGACATAGTAAACTTAATTTTAAACTATGTCAACACGAAACTTAATTATTTTTAACAAGAATACCTTCTTCTGTGTAATATCCAGTGTTTCCACTTCCACACTCTCTGCAGTAAGGATAACCAAGTCTTTGATAATCAAAGTTAAAACGACACCAACAAGATAAACAAACAAACTCAAACATAGCACCTCCATTAAAAGTCTTCTGCAAAATACATAGCGTCTTGTTTCATTGCGTACATAAGTTCTTGTGCTTCAGTTGCAGCCTTACTGTATGCTGTTTTCATCAAATCAGAAAGAGACATTTTATGCTCAGGTTTTGTTTCCGCAAACTCAATAGCTTGCAACATTGCAATCTCTGCATCTGCATAATCTTCAGCAGAAAGAAACTCATCTTGTAATTCCATCTCTGCAGCAACTACAGCTTCCCACTCAAGATCACAAGTCTCTTCAACTTTAGCAACAGAATCAACTTTAGCAGCTTCTTTCTTTTTGAAAAGGTTTCGAACATTTTCAGGCATTGGAATTGCCTTCGAATTTGTAAAACCTTCTTCAAATGAAGCTTTCATTGCAGAGTTATGTTCAAGTGCATTGTTTGACTCAGAAACACCGCAAGATTGCTTCGTATTTGCGTTGTATTTAGCTTTGTACGCAGTTTTAACTTCTTGTGGTACAGATGTAGCTGGTTTTGCTTTCTGAGCTGTAAGAGCCTCCTGACGCTGTTTAGACGCATCAAGTAAAGCTTTGCCTTTTTCAGTAAGTTTGTAGTGAGTTGTGCGATTCAAACCTTTGTCAAAAGTGACAACAACATAGCCATTGTCAATCAGACGTTGCTTACAGCGTTGGATAGTAGCAATAGACAGAACACCGTTAAGGTCTTCAAACATCTCATCATTGGTACGGTAAACTTTTTCAACTGGTTTCGATTTAAACCATTGAATTAGTTGTTGCAACATGATAGCAGCAGATTTACCGACTTCTTTTGCTACTTCTGGTGACAAACCTTTGATTAGTGACATGCTGTTCTCCAACTGAACCCAAACTACAGAACGGATTCTAGCTTTTGCTTTTCTTGTTGTCAAACGCTTTTGATTTATTTTTAAAAGATGTAAAGCCTATTTTTATCTATTTAAACATTTTATCAAAATGAACTGCAGTATTATCAAAATGAATTGCTGTGTTATCATTTGCATGATCTGTCCTATCATAATGACACAATGCATTTGATCAAAAGCAGACATACCAATACAGATAGGGTTGATCTTAAGTGTTGATTGCTAGGAGTGGAGTATGTTATGGTGGGATTCAAATAAAGATGGTTATAATTTATACTTATAGAATACTTATAGAATACTTATAGAATACTTATAGAATACTTATAAGTATATTTTATAAGTTTTATTTTTATTCTTTTTCTACTATCACTATATTGTACTAAAAATATAAATTTATTAAGTTACCTAATAACATTATACCACGAATTTTTCTTTTGTCAACCCCTATAGAATATTATCGCAATTGTCAATGCATTTTAGGAAATTTTTATCGCAATTCAGCCTGCAATTGAAAATATTTTTAAGTTGTTGACATTGAAGTTATCTTCGTGTAGGATTCGCAAAAATTAAGAAACAATTTTAAGGAGGTTTAGATTGGGAGTTGTTGTAGGGCATGAACGGTGTCCTGCTTGTGAAGCAAAAGGTCAAGACAGATCAGGTGATAACTTAGCAATCTATGAAGATGGTTCTAGTTATTGTTGGAAGTGCTCTTATACAGTTCCAAGTGAAGAGTACAAAAAGAAAGCAGGAGGAAAATTGGAAACCAAGAAAGTAACAAACAACACGCTTCGAAGTAAGCTGAAAACACTGCCAGATAATTTTGAAGAGAAACGTCTGACAGCAGAAAAGATTAAAGAAATTGAAGAGTCTACGGTTACAGAGCTTAATGTAATGTATCGTGGACTTCAGCGTTTTAATGATGTGATAAAACGAAACGGTTTTAGATTTGAAGTTGTAGATGGTGAAGTTACTAAAATGTATTCTCCGTGTTACTACTTTGATGGAACTTCACGAATTTTGACAGGTTACAATGTACGCACTGTAGATGGTAAAAAATTCCATATGGAAGGCTTTGTGTCTCCAGATTATTGTGAATGGCATGGAAAGTCGTATAACTCTCGTGTAGCAGAAACATTGATTATTGTAGGTGGTCAGGTTGACTACGTTACAACTCAAGGTGTTATCAATGAGTTGATGAAGAAGTACCCTTCACATAAGATTAACGTAGTCAGTCCAGTTAATGGTGAAAACTCAACTTATAAGCACGTTGTAGCAGATTATGAGTGGGTTACTGCGCACAAAAAGATTATCCTTGCTTTGGATAATGACGAAGCTGGTATCACTGCAACTGAAAAACTTTTGGAAATTTTACCATCAGAACAAGTTTATCTTGCAAACTTTGGCGAGCTAAAAGATCCTAACTCGTACCGTTTAGATAATACGCAGTTACAACAAGACATTTATTGGAGTGTCCAACCAGTAGATTCTTTTGGCATTGTCGGAAGCTCTGAATTGTTTGATGCTGCAGTTGCAAAGATTAAACGCAGATGTGGTTTGCCATTACCATACTACATGAAGGATATGTTACCATTTGTGCCTTACATTCCTGAAAGCAGTATTGTATTGTTTGCTGGTGAAACTTCTGGCGGTAAAACAACATTACTGTCCGAGTTGCAGTTCAGCTTAATCATGAACTCTGGTCATAAGACTGGTATTTTATCTTTTGAAGATGATGAAGGTCAGTTTGGTATTAAAGTTGCGAACCGTGTTATTGGAACAAAACTTCAAAACATGGATCAAGAAGCTGCTGCAGAGTTGATGATGGCACATCGAGATAAAATTCTTAAGGTGCTTAAAGATGAAAACGGAAGTGACCGATTTAAAATTGTAACTGAAGGTTTTAGTGACGTTGAGCAAGCCAAGAAGGTAATCTTAAAGTTGATTAAGGTATTTGGATGCAAGGTTATTGTAATTGACCCACTGCAAAACTTAATCGGAAGTAAGACAAATGAAGTTCAACGTGATTTCATGTTGTTCTTGGAGGAGTGCAAGCGAATTTATGAAGCTGTGTTCATTTTAGGTACACACATTCGTAAAGTTGGTAAACAGAAAGAAGGAAAAGATCCTGACCAAGAGAAGGATGCTCAGTACACTGAGTCTGACATTGAAGGTTCTGGTTCTATTACAAAATCTGCTACACTGACACTTGCAATTTTCCGCGACAAAACAGCAACGGATGAAGTAACTCGTAATACGACTACGATTGCAATCTTTAAAAACCGAGAGTTTTCAGATACGACAAACTTTGCTTGTAAAGTATTTTACCGTAAAAGTTGTCATAGACTGTACCCTTACTCTGTAGCAGAGGCTAACAACTTCTTCTTAGACGATAAGATGGGCGAAGTTTATGAAGACGATATTGGTTTTAAACTTGCTGATGATGTTACGTTTGAAGAGTTTGTTGATGGTACTGAAGATATTGACAACTCAATCCCATCATTCTAAGATAGAGGGCTTGTTTGCCCTCTTTTAATTTGTTACAATTAAATTTTAAGGAGGGCTTAATGGCAAAGAAAGTAATTGATATTGAAACGAACAACTTGCTTCAGAATATGTTAGATTTCTCAAGTCTACCATATAAATTAAAACCAGATTCCCGCCTTTGGTGTATTTCAATTCGAGATGTTGATACATTGAAAGTAGAAACACTTAAAAGTGAGTCTGGCAACAGTATTTCAAAAGCAGAATTGGAAGCTGCACTTTCTGATGCTGATGAAATTATTGCACACAATGGTATTAAATTTGACTTTTTAGTTTTAAAGTTGTTCGGGTTGCTCGATTATGAAATCGGTTATCTTGGAAGACCTGATAAACTATTTGGTCGTGAGGTTAAATTCACAGACACATTGATCCGTTCAAGATTAATTAATCCAGACAGACGTGGTGGACATGGCTTAGAAGCATGGGGTAAACGTCTAGGTGAGTATAAAGGAGACTTTAAAGCTTTCCATGAGTACTCAGATGAAATGGTTACTTACTGTGAACAGGATACCCTAGTTACTGTATTGATCCATAAAGCACTGCAGAAAGAGTTTGATGACTATAGAGCATGGTATAAACCAGAAAAACTGGAAAATAAGCTTGCAGATATTGGCATTAGACGTGAATCTTACGGTTTCTGGTTCGATAAAGAGCTTGCGGTACAGAGTTTAGATCGCCTTCAAACAATGATGAAAGAGCTTTCTGACAAGGTGAACCCTATTTTGCCTCCAAAAAAGCTTACAAAAACACGTTTGAAAGAGTTTACACCGCCTAAAAAGCAGATTAATCAAGATCAGTCGTGGTCAGCAAACCTAAAGCGCTTTGTTGAGAAGCACAACATGGAGATTTTGTCTGACAGCTCTGTTATGTATAACGGTAATGTCTACTTTATTCCGTTTGAAGAACCTTTAAAAACGTCTGAACCTGCTACAATTGACGACCTTGATCATGTAAAGATGCATTTGATTGATCTTGGTTGGGTTCCTGTAGAATGGAAAGAGCGTGATTTAACTAAAGACTCTAAAAAGCAAGTTATCCCGTATGAAAAACGTGTTAAAGCTTTGGATAAATGGTTAGAACAAACATTTGATGAAGAGAAGTATACAGATTTACGCCTTAAAGAACTTAATATGGGTACTGATAAGGCTGTAATCCGCGAAAAACTGTTAAAAAGACTACGGGATGATAGGCCAGTACGTGTACCTACCTCTCCTATGGTGCGAGTTGGTGTAGAAAAAGAGTTGTGCCCAAACTTAAAAAAGTTAGGTGATAGGGTTGCATTTGCAAATGATTTTAATTTATACTTGACATACAAGCACAGAAAGAGTAGTATTGCTGGCGGTGACATTGAAGACATGGACTTCGATGAAGAATACCCAAACACAGGCTTTCTTTCAATGTATCGTGAAGTTGATGGTCGTATTCCTACACCTGCTATTGAAATTGGTGCAGCAACTAATAGATACAGACATATCGGTGTTTGTAATATTGCACGGGCATCTTCAATTTTCGGAAAAGAAATGAGAAGCATGTTTGGTTGTGGAAAGGGTATGGTTCAGTTTGGATTCGACTTCTCAAGTTTAGAGGCTCGTATTCAAGGTCATTATATCCTACCGTATAATGGTGAAGAGTTGGCTGCGCAGTTGCTTGCATCTAAGCCAAACGACATTCACACAATTAACGGTAAAAAGCTTGGAATCCCACGAGACCAAGCAAAGAGTATTTCATACATGCTCATGTACGGTGGCTCTGCTGCTAAAGCAAGAAAAATGCTTGGAATATCTCAAATGGAAGCTGAAATCCTTGTGCAAGGATATTGGGATGCGGTAAAATCTTTAAGTGACTTAAGAGATGATGTTGTTGTTTCTTGGGAAAGACGTGATAAAAAGTATGTGGTAGGTGTAGATGGTCGAAAGATTAATACTCGTTCACAGCATTCTCTTTTGAACGCTCTCTTTCAATCTGGAGGTGTTATCTGCGCAAAATACTCTACAGTGTTTATGTTCCAATTGCTTGAAGATCAGGGTTATAAATGCAATCCTTTTGAGCATGAAAAGCTTGACGTTTGTGGTATGATAGAGTATCATGACGAGTGCCAATTAGCTGTAAATCCTGAGTTAATTACATTTAAGATTTTTTCATCTGAAGATGAAGCAAAAGATTTTGTAAAAGACTGGACAGGAGAGCAATTAGGTGCTATAGTTGATGGTAATAATGGAAAATTTGTAATTGCACTTCCTAATGTTGTTTCTAAAGCGGTATCAGAAGCGATTAATATGGCTGTAAAAGAGGTCAATTTAAAAGTTGATCTTGGCATGGAGTGGGTAGTTCACAAAAACTGGTACGGGTGTCATTAACCCAAAATTTTTTAAAATTGTTTAAGGAGACAATTATGGATTTAAATTCAATCAAAGTAAGCCAAAAAGTTAAAATGGTTTCTGTTCCTGCTAAAGATTCAATTGTAGGTTATATGTCAATCATTCATGACAAGTTTTTAGGCAAGGTTTGTACTGTAGTTATGGTTGACTCAAATGGTGCTGCTGCTATTTGGGATGAAGATCTTGAGACATCTTGCTTTGTTTTATTCGAAAACTTAGAGGTTGTTGATGATACGCTTCAAATTGATATTGCATTCAATCTTGGTGATAAGGTTGAAGTTCTAGGTGTTCCTTCAGAAGATTCTTTCGGATCTACTCCAGAGATGGAAGCTATTGTAGGGACTCAACGTGAGATCAACGAAGTTCGAATCACGCCAAGTCTTACACAGATTGCATACGGCATTCAGTTAGGTGGCAAACAGTATAACGCTTCTTACTTTGAAGCTGGAAATTTAAAATTAGTTTAATTTTAGTGTTTGAGGGTTGGTATTATTATACCAATTCTCAAATGATATAAAATACTATTTACGTTAATATAGGAGACAAGGTTGAAAGTTACAGATTTTAAACTAGGAAAAAAGGTTCGTGTTGTTTCAAATCCAGATGAAGATTCTCATGTTTCGTTTACCGAAGAAATGAATGCTTTCTTGGGTAAAGAAGGTGTTGTTCTAAGTATTGATTCTCATTCTGTGCTGGTTCTTTTTGAAAAAGAAGACGACTTTTGGGGTTATCTTCCAGAAAACTTGGAATTGCTTGAAAAGCATGTTGAAGATGGCGATATTACTGTAGGTGCTTTTGTTAAAGTTGCAAAACTTCCAGACGAAGATTATGCAGCAGGTGTACCTGAAGAAATGAAAGAAATTGTTGGAAAGGTTGGTGAAGTTGCACTAATCCGACCTACAGAACGTGGTAACTTATCAGAGAATTTCCTTGTTAAGTTTCATGACGTTGAAAAAGCATACTACTTCCCAGCATCAAGTTTAGTTGTTTCAAATTAAACTGATCTGACAGTTGTATATTAATAGAATAGCTACAATTTCGTAGCTATTCTTGTTTGTGTTAATTAAATTAGGATAGAGAGGAAAATAGATTTATGGCTACAATTACTGGTGTTTTGGCTTACGTTAAGATTCAAGAGCCTGCGCTTAAGTATCAATCAGATGAAAAAGAGTGGGTTGTTGATGTTATCGTAGATGAAGACACAGCAGACGCTTGGAATGATGAGTTTGGAAAGCAACCTGCAAAAGCAATCAAAACTTCTGAGTTTGAAGAAATTTTTAAGATTGCTCCTCCATTCCCTGATGAAAAGAAACAGTATGTTATCAAGTTGAAAAAATCTTGTACATACAAAGATGGTAATCCATTACCAGAGTGGGCACATCCAAAAGTGCTGATGCAAGATGAAAACGGAGAGTTTGTCAATATCACTGCTGAAAAGTTGGTTGGTAATGGCTCTATTGGTACTGTAACTTATGACTTTACAGAAAACTCTTACGGTAAGTTTGCTCGTTTGCGTAACGTCCTTGTTGAAGAACTCGTTGAGTATGAGAAGACTTCTGGTGGTGTAGATCCTGAACTGGCTAAAGCTGCTAAGGCTAAAGCTCCTACAGGTGCTAAAGCTAATAAACCTGCTAAACCTGCTAAGCAAGCAGAAGCAGAACCAGATTTAGATGACGACATACCATTCTAATACAAAGGAGATTGGGGCGAAAGCCCATTACCATTTATGAATGTAATTGCATATATCTTGGCAGTTTTTATAATTGTTGGGTTGGTTTCTGCTGTTCCACTAGCTTTTATTTGGTCTTTAAACACACTGTTTGGTCTAGGTATCGCTTACACATTTAGTACATGGGCAGCTTCATTATTTATTCTTTGGGTTGTTCGTAGAATCAGCCCAAAGTTAGTTACTACACAAAACACAGTTAAGGAGAAGTAAGTGCAAACAAAGAAAGAATATTTTGAGCGTTTTGTAAATTTGTATCGTGAACAACAAACGATTGCAGAAGACATTAAAGCTTTAACAGACGAAGTTAAAGAAGCTTTAGGTGATGATGACCTAGCCTTGATGAAGCAAGTTGCAAAACTGCAAGCTACAGGTAAAACACACGAATCATACGAGAAATGTGAAAAGACGATTGCATTGATCGAAGAGCTTACAACTTAAGCTCGTATTAAACAGTCTAAAATAAATACAGCATACTGGATAGGTAACTGTCCGTATGCTTATTTGTGTTTGTAATAGAAATGATTATCATTATAGGAGGTTTATGAGAGCTGTAATCGACTTGGACTATATTAAATATGCTGCTGCATCGGCAGGAGAAAAAAGAACAATCAAAGCAATTCACAAAACTAAAGGGGATGAGATTGATTGTAAAACACGTACAGAATTATATGGTAATTGGCGTAAGAAAGATGGTGGTATTTTAGCTGAGTTGAATAAAAGCGGAGCAGACTATAAACCAGAAGATTTTGAAATCGTTGATATTCAAACGCCAGAACCATTACAAAATGTGCTACATACTGCAAAGATGATGTTTCAATCCGCTTTAAGATTTTCACATGCAGATAGCTACTCTGCTTATCTCGGTCAAGGAGACTCTTTCAGAGTAGAGAAGTCTACTATCCTAAAATACAAAGGAAACCGTGACACACTGTTAAAACCTTTACTGCTTGACGAAGTTTCAGATTATTTGGTTAAAAAGTTTTCACCAGATATTGTCACTGGAATTGAAGCTGACGATGCAATTGTAATTGATGCCTACCGAGACAAAGAAAAGGTTGTGATTGGAGTAGATAAAGATTACAGAGGTTGTGATGTTTTGCTGCTTAACCCAAACAAACCAGATGAAGGTGTCCTTGATTGCAGTGGTTTTGGAAAGCTTTGGATTACTCCAAAAGGTGACGTGACTGGAGTTGGAAGGGTATTTTTATACTTTCAAGTCCTTTCAAAAGATGTAAGTGATAACTATGCAGCAAATTCTGCCAGCGACATTGCTTGGGCAGAGAAGAGTGCCTATAAAGTTTTACATAGCTGTAGAAACGACACAGAAGCTCTTAGAGCGCTTGTAGAGGCTTACAGGTACTTGTACCCAGAACCAAAAGTAATAACTGGATGGAGAGGAAACCAGATCGAAATAGACTGGCTTTATGTAGCGAGAGAAAACTTTGAGATGGCTCGTATGCTTCGATGGCATGGAGATTCTGTAGATTTGAAGGATGTACTGCTTTCGATGGGGTTGCTAGATGGCAAATAATCAAGAGAAAGTTCACCTTTATACCACTGCAGATGTAAAAAGGATTCGAGAGAAACTGCTGAAAGATCAAAATCAGATTGACCCAATTACTGGTTTTGTAATTCCAGAAAAGCAAGCTGTTCTTGATCATTGCCATGACAGTCAATATGTCAGAGCTGTACTTCACAGGCAGTCTAATGCTGTTCTTGGAAAGATTGAAAATATGTGGATGCGATACCTGTCTTGGTGGTATGTAGGTACACTGCCTGAGTTCTTGCGAGGTTGTGCTGATTATCTAGAAAAGCAACATGATCAGGTTTATTTGCATCCTTCGTTTTTGAAGCATTTGCAAGTCCAGTTTAACAAATTAAACGAAAAATCTAAACAACGAGTCCTAGAAGGCTTAGGTTCAGATGTCGGTACAAACACTAAACAACGAAAAGAGTTGTTCAGAAAGAAGCTACTAGAAAAACAGCATACTTTTGATCAAGTTCTTGAGTTGATTGAAAAGGAGATTATAGGTGATTGACAGTAAAATTACACATCAAGATTATATTGAATATAATATGCTAATAGCAGAAGGTTACAGCCAACGTAAAGCTTGCGAAGCTTTAAGTATTCCACGTTCTACCATGCAAGACTATTTGAAACGAGTATCAGAACAAAAAGCTGTACAAGAAACGGTAAAGCAAGTTCAAAAGAAGAAAGCTAGAATTTTTATCATCGACATCGAAACTTCTTGTGGTATTTCTGCAACATTTGGACGTAGAAAGATTTTCTTGTCACAAGACCATGTGATTCGTGAAGAAGGTAAAATTTTATGTTTCTCATATCGTGAAGTCGGCTGCAGTGAAACCTATTTAGTTGGTATGACTCAAGAAGAGGCTATTGCAGACGATGACAGCAGAATTGTCGCGGAGATCTGGGAGTTGTTTGAAAAGGCAGATGCAATCGTAGCACATAACGCACAGAAGTTTGACTTCCCTGCAATTAAGAGTCGTGTGCTTGCTAATGCGATGCCTCCGCTACCTACAGTCAAAGTGATTGACACTTTGGTAATGGCAAGAAAGAACTTCAAGTTGCCATCAAACAGTTTAGACAGTATTGCAGCGTACTTGGGAATCAAGCGTAAAAAAGATGCAGGTGGTATTCGAACTTGGATTTTGTACAGTGAAGGTGACTTGGCTGCAATGGAGCATATGCACACATACTGCAAAGCTGATGTAGATGTGCTACACGATGTATATATGAAGTTACGCTCTTTTGGTCACATTGGTTCTGATTTTAACGCTGCTCATTATGTAGACGAACACACTGAAATGGCCTGTAACGTATGTGCAGCAAGTGTTTACAAGACTGGAAGAAACATTTATACTTCTGTAAGTAAGTTCGAAGAAGTGCGTTGCTCTTCTTGCGGTAATGTTTCTCGTACAAGAGTTACAACATACAGCAAAGAAGAGGCAGCGCATTTTACTTTAAACGTAAAACTTAACGGTTAAATATATTTAGGAGGTTGTTTTGAGTAAAGAGAAAGAAGATTCTTTAACACCATGCGAAAAGCTTGGTTATAAAGTTGGAGATACTTTTTTAAAGTGCAAAGATGATAGTGGATTTAGAAGTGGCAGTCTTATCGAATTGATTAAAGATGACGGAAGCGAATGCCCAGAGTTTAAATTAGTATCTGGGTTTTGCTCTTTTGATGATAACATTTCTTTTGAGTGCCTTGAGTACATTAAAAAAGTTTCAAGTTCAGGTGATGAAATTCCTGAAACTGCAAAAAGCTTTTCTTCTGTATATAAAGAAGTTTCTGACATAGTTGATAGTAAAAGCGTAACCAAACCAGAATCTGGTGTAAAGTATGATGATGGTAAACTTCGTTACAGTTTATTACCTAAAGAAACTTTAGATGAAGTTGTTAAAGTTCTTGAGTTTGGAGCTAGAAAATATGCAGAGGATAACTGGCAAAAAGTTCCTCAAGCACGTACAAGGTACTACGATGCAATGAACCGACACATCCAAGCTTGGTGGAACGGAGAAGAAATTGACAAAGAAACTGGTTGTAGCCATCTTGCACATGCAGTTTGTTGTTCTATGTTTTTGATGTGGTTTGATAAAAACAAACCAGTTGTTAGTGGCTAGTAATATGCCTGTTCGCAGGCATTAACTTGAAATGGAGGTCAAATGAGACCAATTGCAGTTTATACGCTTAGAGAGCTTAAGGCTATTGCTCCTACAATTGAAGAGCATCATGTTGTTAGCGAAGATCTTGGTGTAAAGGAAAAAGTTTTTAATCTGTTCTGGTTGCTTGGGTGTGATGTAACACACGGTATTGAAGTGCAGAAGGATTTAATCACTAGAAACAGATTTGGTGAAGAAGATTCAACTACAAGATTTGTTGTAAGTGAAAGGGTAGATGATGAGTGGACTATGACATTCAAGCAGTACGCAAGTAATGCAGCTAAAGAATACACAGAAGATAGGTCGCTTGTTGTTGATTTATTTAAACTAAAACATGGTGGGTTTTAATG
>JACCEE010271001.1_pt1 | contig 76289 bp, 63 predicted proteins | sample 7449931 | NCBI WGS metagenome assembly JACCEE01 (sample SAMN15323457, study PRJNA562643) | freshwater metagenome | isolation source: river surface water | place: USA:Blue River Watershed | collected 2017-08-19
AGAGAAGTTAAGCCCGTCAGCGCCGATGGTACTGCGTCAAGTGGGAGAGTAGGTCGCCGCCCGTTTAAACCAGAGCCCCGTTCCCGGATAAGGAGCGGGGCTCGTTTGTTTTCAATACTCCGGTGAACAAAGCTACTCTAACACCTAATTTTAGTATTTCATTTTTTTGATAAATAGTAAAATGAATTAATTTCGGCACAATTTTGAAACCCATCAAAATATAATTCGAATGAAAGGAATTTTAAATATTTTACTTTCTTTTTCGCTATTTGCATTTTTCTCGTGCAATAAATCAACCATTAATAATGGCGAAATATATTCAAAAGAGTATAAGAAAGAGATTTTTGAGTCTCGTAAAGATTTGTCGCTCCATATTTTGAGTAACGAGGTTCCTGGAATGTCGCTGGCTGTGGCTGTCGATAATGAAATCGTCTGGTCGGAAGGTTTAGGTTTGGCAAGTATCGAACTTGATGTACCGACTACTCCCGAAACGAAGTTTAGAATCGGCGGGGTTACCAAAATGTTTACAGCTGCCGTGTTTGCTAAACTTGCCGAAGAAGGTAAAATTGATCCGGAAAAGAGTGTTAGGGATTATTTGCCCGAACTTCCGGTCGACAAACAGCCGATTAAACTGATTCATTTGGCCCAAAATACGGCAGGCTTTCGACAGCCCGAACCGCAGGAGCTTCGGTACACTCAATTTGCCAATTTGCAGAAAGGCATCTCTACGTTTACCGATGACACACTTCTGTTTGCACCCGGCGAATACTGTTTTGAATCGGATTTGGGCTACGATTTGCTTGGTGCAGCCATCGAAAGGGCTACCAACCACCCTTTTTCAAAGGTTTTGTCTGAGATCCTTACTGATACGCTTCATTTAAAATCAACGGTGTGCGACGATCCCATGCTGATTATCCCCAATCGGAGCGATTGTTTCGAACGAAGTATTATTGCCCGGCCGTTTATGGCTTCAACTTTTGATAACCGCCAACATGTTTCGTCTACCGGACTATTGTCGTCAGCCGCCGACATTGTTCTTTTAATGAACGAATATCTCACTCCGAAATATTTCAAACCCGAAACGATTCAGAAAATCATTACTCCTGTAAAATTGAATAATGGGACAACGGTTGGCAGTGGAATGGGCATAAGCCTGATTAAGGACAATATGGGAAATATCCTTTACATCGCGAATGGTTCGACTGTTGGCGGAAGTGCAACTGTTTTTGTAAATCCTGAATATAAACTTGTTATTGCTTTGATAACCAATATTAGCGATGAACAGAATGGCTTGCCCATATTGAAAGTGGCCGAAACTTTCCTGCGCAAAATAGCTCCTGAAAGGTTTAAATCCAAACCTGAAAATTAAGATTCTGTAACGAAGCAATAGCTATTCTACAGATGCAATTTTTTCAAGCAGCACGACATTCTCGACATGGTGGGTATGCGGAAACATGTCGACGGGCTGTACTTTGACTACACTGTATTTTTCGCTTAGCAAATTGATATCGCGGGCTTGCGTGGCCGGATTGCAGCTGACATAGACAATTCGTTCGGGGCTGGCGAATAGAATCGCTTTTATTACATCATCGTGCATGCCGGCCCTTGGCGGGTCGGTAATAATCACATCCGGACGGCCATATTGAATGATAAAATTGTCATTCAGAATATCTTTCATATCGCCGGCAAAAAACAGGGTATTGGCAATCCGATTTACTTCAGCGTTAATTCGAGCATCTTCAATGGCTTCGGGAACATATTCTATCCCAATTACCTGACGGGCCTGGCGTGCGACGAAGTTGGCAATGGTTCCGGTTCCGGTGTAAAGGTCGTAAACCAACTCTTTCCCGGTTAACCCGGCGAAGTTGCGGGCTATTTTGTACAGTTCGAATGCTTGTTCCGAATTGGTCTGGTAAAACGATTTAGGCCCAATCCTGAATTGCAATCCCTCCATCTCTTCGTTGATATAGCCGCGACCTTTGTAGCAAATTACCTCCTGATCGGTAATGGTATCATTCGCTTTTTCATTGATAATATAGAGCAATGATGTGATTTCTGGAAATTGTCCGGCCACAAAATTGAGCAACGCTTCACGTTCTTCAGTTTTTTCTTCGTGAAAAATGACGATCAACATCACTTCGCCGATAGTTGTGGTGCGAATGATAATGTTTCGCAGGAAACCCTCTTTGTTGCGGAGATCGAAAAACGACAGTTGGTTAACCAATGCATAATTGCGAATGGCATTCCGAATGGCGTTCGACGGTTCAGGCTGTAACCAGCATTTATTGATATCGAGTACTTTATCGAACATGCCCGGAATATGGAATCCCAAAACATTCAAGTCGTTGAAAGTCTGTTTCGATTTAATCTCTTCGTCGGTCAACCAACGTTTGTTCGAGAAGGTAAACTCCAGTTTATTCCGGTAAAATGTTGTTTTCTCAGAACCTTTTATCGGGGTAACATCGGTTACTTTTACCCGCCCGATGCGGAAAAGCTGGTCGGTAACCTGTTTCTGTTTGTAAAAAAGCTGTTTGTCGTAGGGGAGATACTGCCATTTGCAGCCTCCGCATACCTCGAAATGTTCGCAGAAAGCAGCAATTCGGTCGGGCGAAAGTTGTTTGATCCCGACCACACGCCCTTCCATATATTTTTCTTTCTTTTTGGTAACCTGAATATCAACAATATCACCAGGAATAACATGGGTGGTAAAAACCACAAACCCATCAATTTTGGCAATGGCTTTGCCTTCGGCACCTGCATCGATTATTTCAACGTTTTCCAACAAGGGAAGTTGTTTTTTCCTTCTGCTCAAAGCGGTCAATTTTAATTTCCTGCAAAGATATAAAATTACCATCTCCAGCGGTTATTTTCGATTGACGGCATTGCGGTTTAGATATCGATGATTGCCTGTCGACTTTTGTTGAACGGCCATTGCCACCGGAAATATGCTATCTTTGCACCGTTTATCGGTAAGTTTTTCAGTAATGATTTCAGTAGAAGAGTTATATGTTGAATTTGGTGGCTTTGAGTTATTCAAACAGGTCAGTTTTATTGTTAATCCACGCGACAGGATTGGCCTCGCCGGAAGGAATGGCGCCGGGAAGTCGACACTTCTGAAAATATTTGCCGGATTGCAGCAACCTACCGCGGGGCGTGTCGTGGTGCCCCGCGATGTCAAGATAGGCTATCTTCCGCAGCACATGGAAACTACCGATTCGCGTACGGTAATGGAAGAGGCTGTTTCGGCATTTGCCGAGATTCGTGATATAGAAAGCAGAATCGAGTTGCTAAGCAGCCAACTGGCTTCGCGCGACGACTATGATTCGACCGATTACCACCACATTATCGATGAACTGCATGTGGCTAACGAACGGTTTCAACTGCTGGGCGGGGCCAATTTTCATGCCGATATCGAACAAACGCTGATTGGATTGGGATTTGAACGCGAAGATTTCAACCGGCACACCTCTGAATTTTCTGGCGGATGGCGCATGCGTATCGAATTAGCCAAAATCCTGTTACAAAAACCTAATGTCTTCCTGCTCGACGAGCCTACCAATCATCTCGACATTGAGTCGATTCAATGGCTCGAAAGCTTTTTGAAAGATTACCCGGGAGCTGTTGTGCTGGTTTCGCACGACAGGGCTTTTTTAGATAACGTTACCACCCGCACAGCCGAACTCAGTTTGGGCAAATTGTACGATTATAAAGTCAATTACACAAAATATCTCGAATTGCGCAAAGAGCGTCGCGAACAGCAGATTGCTGCTTTCCGCAACCAGCAAAAGATGATTCAGGATACCGAAGATTTTATTGAACGGTTTCGCTACAAAGCGACCAAATCGGTACAAGTGCAATCGCGTATCAAACAGCTCGATAAGATTGATCGGATTGAGGTCGATGAGGAAGATACCCGATCACTAAATATAAAGTTTCCGCCATCGCCCCGTTCGGGAACGGTGGTTTTTAAAGCCGCAGGCTGTTCAAAAGCTTATGGCAATCATTTGGTGCTTAACGAAGTCGACTTGTCGATTGAGCGGGGCAGTAAAATTGCATTTGTTGGAAAAAACGGCGAAGGCAAAACCACCATGGCCCGTATTATTATGCAGGAACTCGATTCTACCGGCGAGCAGAAACTGGGCCATAATGTGAAGATTGGCTATTTCGCACAGAATCAGGCTTCACTGCTCGATGGCGAACTGACTGCGCTCGATACAATCGACAAGATAGCCGTAGGCGATATCCGTACTAAAATACGCGACATACTTGGTGCGTTTATGTTCTCGGGCGAAGATGTTGACAAAAAGGTTAAAGTGCTTTCAGGCGGCGAACGTTCGCGGTTGGCGATGATTCGGTTACTGCTCGAACCAGTCAACTTTTTGGTACTCGACGAGCCGACGAACCACCTCGATATCCATTCGAAAGAGATTCTGAAACAGGCCTTAATGGATTTCGACGGAACGTTGCTGATTGTGTCGCACGACCGCGAATTTCTGGATGGTCTGGTCAATGTTGTGTATGAATTTCGAAATAAAAAGATAAAACAACATCTGGGAGGTATTTACGACTTCCTTCAAACCCGGAAACTGGAATCGCTGCGCGCACTTGAACAGCAAAATCCTGTGAAGAAAGAGAAAAAGGAGGTGGTTAAAGAGGCCGATACCGTCAGTTTCGAAGAGCGTAAAGAGATTAACCGTTCAATCAGTCGCCTTGAAAAACAGATAGCCGAAATAGAGGTCCGTATTGCCCAACTCGAAAAGGATATAGCCTCGACCGACCAATTTATGGCCGAACATCCCGAAAAGGTCGATGCAGCCCTTTTTACCCGTTACGAAGAGGTGAAGAAAGAACTTGATCGCGAATTGCACAATTGGGAAAAACTGCAATACGAGTTGGAAATCTGGAACGAAAAGAAAACCTGGTAAAAAATAGAATATGGAAAAGAGCGAATTTGTATTTGGAATCCGAGCCACCATCGAGGCCATTAACTCAGGCAAGGAGATAGACAGGATTCTGGTGAAAAAAGGACTGCAAGGCGAAACCTACCAGGAACTTTCGGTGTTGATACGCCGTTACCAGATTCCGGTTCAGTTTGTCCCGGTAGAGCGTATCGACCGTGTGACCCGCAAAAACCACCAGGGCGTTGTGGCCTTTGTGTCGGCAATAAGCTACTACAATATCGAGAATATCGTTCCGCAACTGTATGAAGAGGGAGGTAATCCGCTTATTCTGGTTTTAGATCAGGTTTCGGATGTGCGCAATTTTGGGGCAATTGCCCGTACCGCCGAAGTGGCCGGTGTCGATGCCATTGTGATTCCCGAAAAAGGAGCTGCTCAAATCAATGCCGACGCCATTAAAACCTCGGCCGGGGCGCTGCACACCGTGAGGGTATGCCGGTCGAAAAATCTGGCCGCAACGGTAAAATTCTTGAAAAATAGTGGTTTGCGAATTGTGGCTGCAACCGAGAAAGGGAAGGAGTTGCATTTTCAAACCAACATGAAAGATCCGCTGGCTATTATTATGGGTGCCGAGGATCGGGGAATCGAGGCTGAACTGCTTAAAATGGCCGACGACTGGACACGTATCCCGCAATTCGGGCAGATTGGTTCGCTGAATGTTTCGGTTGCTGCCGGTGTGCTAATTTACGAGGCAATTCGCCAGCGTCAATCATCGGCTACATAATTGGTACTTCGCGACGGAAAGTTTCTTCCAGCGAAATAAAGGTCTCGGTGGACGAAACGCCTGCGATTTTCTGCATTTTTTCGCTCAGGATCTGTTTCAGGTGTTCGTTGTCGCGGGCATAAACCTTGGCGAAAATGGCATATTGCCCAGTGGTGTAGTGACATTCAACAATCTCGTGGATCTTCTTTAACTCCTCGGCCACCTCGTGGTAGAGGCTTCCTTTTTCTAAAAAAATACCAATATAGGTACAAGTGCGATAGTCAATCTTCTTCGGATCGATATAATAGCCCGAGCCTACAATTACACCCATTTCAATCATTCGGTTGACCCGCTGGTGCACGGCTGCCCTGCTGATTCCACATTCCTGCGCAACATCCTTAAAGGGTGTACGGGCATTCTTGGTGATGATATCAAGTATTTTGAGATCTGTTTCGTCGAGTTGATTCCGCATTGTCATAATCGATGCAATAATCGTTGATGAATGTTTGTTGATTTGGCTAAAAATAAGCAAAAAATCAGATATCGTAACAAAAATGATGCAATAACCAATCGCTAGAGCTGATTACTTTCTATAACTGCAGTAACATAGCGATACATATGCGTTACTTGTATCATTTTCGAGGTTAGCTAAATCAAGTCATTTTATATAATTTTAATGCAACCATAAGCTAATGATTTTAATTTTTGCTTTATATGATATGAAAAAAAAGGCCGTTCTGAAAAAGAACGGCCTTCGATATTGTAATCGATATCTTTATTTAATCGAACCTTGCTGGTAAGGTTTCTGTTTGAAGAAGCGCATCAGGAACGATTTTGAATCTTTATCTTGTTCGGCTTTAATGATTTGATCGGCAATGGACGATCTTTTCATCAGTTCCATCGGGTCGATAATTTTATCGGTAACCACCGAGTCGGTTTTGGGTGCCCAGAAATTGAGGCTGCTTAACAGTCGGTCGTAAACCTCTTTGTGCTGGCTTAACAACCACTCGTAAACTCCCTGGTCGGAATATACTTTGTGGATATCGTGTCCCTGGCCTTTCAATACCGAAAATTTAGGTCTTCCTCCCTGTTCCTGCATCGCGCTGACCATCTGTTCCGAACGTTTAACATTGACCAAACGGTCTTTGTCGCCATGGAAAACCCAGGTAGGCAAATCCTTCATCGATTCTGCCATATCGGGGCGTCCGCCACCGCAAAGGGGCATAATTGCTGCAATATAATCGGGATAACGCGATGCCAAATCCCATGTTCCGAAACCTCCAAGACTCATACCGGTAAGGTAGACTCTGGAAGCATCGATATGATATTTGTCTTTCATCTCGTTGTAGAACGATTCGAACCAGTTGCCGGTTGTCCAGTTTCTATTCGAAGGGCATTGGGGCGAAATCACAATCGCATCGACCTGCATCCCCCGATCGAGATAAAATGGCGGGCCATATTTTTTTAACCTGTCAAGATTGTTCCCTTTGCAGGAACTGCCATGCAAATAGATGATTACCGGCCACTCTTTTCGGGAGGTCTGGTCGTAACCTTCTGGAAGGTAAACCAAATAGGGATATGTTTTTGATTTCTCGGCTTTTTGTGCCGGATTGTTTCCGTAGGCTTTTGCAAAGATAGAAAGGGTTAACCCTATGATAACTGTTAATACAAAAATCCTCATATATTATTCCTTTTTCTTTGTAGAGTTCGACAAAAATAGTTTAAAATTTGAAAACGAGAGCGTCGTAACACTTTTTAACACTATTGATTCATCAACAAATAGACTGCCGCACCCGAAAAATAGCCGATAAAAGCCAGCCAGGAAATGCGTTTCAGATACCAGCCAAAAGTGATCCGTTCCATCCCCATAGCTGCAATTCCGGCTGCAGAACCAATAATCAATATCGAACCGCCGGTCCCGGCACAATAGGCCAGAAAGGTCCAAAAATCGCCATCAACGGCAAAATTGGCCAGATACCCGGTGGCTTCAACAGGGGCAACGGGATACATTCCCATCGCGCCGGCCACCAACGGCACGTTATCGACAATTGAAGATAAAAGTCCGATTACGACATTGATTCCGTAAACGTTCCCAATATGGTTATCCATCACCGAAGCCATAATGTTGAGTTGTCCGGCTGACGAAAGACTGGCTACCGCAGTCAATATTCCGGCAAAAAAGAGAATGGTGGGCGAGTCGAGTGTACGGACAATATTGGCGACATTCAAATGTTCACGCCCCTTCATCGGACGAAGATGCAGTAAAATGTCGGCCACCAGCCATATTACCCCAAATCCGAGCAGAATGCCAAGATAGGGCGGCAGGTGAGTTTTCATTTTAAAGAGCGGAACAAACAACAACGCTGCAACGCCTAATGTCAGAATGATAATCCGTTCCTTTTTTGTAGTATGCACAAAGTTGGCTTCTTCGTGTTGCATGGATTCGGTTTCGCCTTTAACCAGAAACGACGCAACGATTAGCGGAACCAATAGGTTGATTAAGCTAGGCAGAAAGAGCGACAGAATAATTTTGTTGGTACTAATCTGGCCGCCAATCCATAGCATAATGGTGGTAACATCGCCAATTGGCGACCAGGCCCCGCCGGCATTGGCTGCAATAATGATTAAGCCGACAAATGTCCACCTGGTTTTTTCGTTGGCCACCAGTTTTCGCGAAAGCGTGACCATCACTATCGTTGTGGTGAGGTTGTCGAGTACGGCTGACATGAAGAAAGCCATTATACTCATTATCCAGAGTAGTTTGACTTGCTTGTGGGTTTTAATTTTATCGGTAACCAATCCAAAACCTTCGAACCGGTCGATTACCTCTACTACACCCATTGCCCCCATCAGGAAGAGAATGATGGATGCAATCTCGGATAGATGTTCCATGAATTCATGATGGGCTATAAAATGGATAACCGTATCGAAAGATGGCTCACCGGTAAGGCCGGCGGCTATTTCATTCCATTGTGCATTATATCCTTTTGCCAGGATATTGGCACCGTCGACAGCATACAACGCCCACATTAACCCTGCAATAATCAGTGCGGTAGCGGCCTTGTTGATGTTGATTTTATGCTCGAGGGCAATTAGCACATACCCGATGAGGAAAATGATTGTCATCGCTACGAACATAACGCAATGTTTTAAATGGTTGTTAAATCAATTTGTAATCATGCAATAATGCCGTCATTTCGTCACGGGTCTCTTGTGCTGCCAACCCTGCCTTTTCAGCGAAGTCGGTTTCGGAAGATGCATAAATAATGGCCCTCGATGAGTTGACCAACAGGCCGCACTGGCTGTTCATCCCGTAGCGGGCAACCTCCTGAAGGCTGCCACCCTGAGCCCCTACGCCGGGGACGAGCAAGACGTGGTTCGGCACAATCTTCCTGATTCCGGAAAGTTCTTCAGCCTTGGTTGCCCCAACTACATACATCATATTTTCGTCGGTACCCCAGTTTTGCGATTGTTTCAGTACCTTCTCGAAAAGTTTCTCCCCACTTACCTTGTCTTGCATAAACTGGAAGTCGAACGCCCCTTTATTGGAGGTGAGCGCCAACAGAATGACCCATTTCTCTGGATAACCCAGAAACGGTTTAACCGAATCTTCGCCCATATACGGAGCTACAGTCACCGAGTCGAAATCCAGATTTTCGAAGAAGGCACGGGCATACATCGACGATGTATTGCCAATATCGCCCCGCTTGGCATCGGCAATCAAAAAGATATCGGGATGTTTTTCACGGATATAGTGAACCGTTTTTTCCAGACTGCTCCATCCCTGTAATCCATTCGACTCGTAGAACGCCAGATTGGGTTTGTATGCCACTGTGTATTCGGCTGTAGCATCAATAATCCCTTTGTTGAACGAGAAAACCGGATCACTGGTATCCAACAGATGGACAGGTATCTTTTTAATATCAGAATCCAATCCGACACAAAGAAAAGAACCTTTCTTTTTGATGTTTTCGAAGAGTTGTGCTTTGTTCATCGTGGTTGTTTTTTGAATATATTTTGGTTCAATCGTATTACAGTTCAGTCTCTTTCAGTCGTTCAGCATTTTCTTCAACGCGAAGTTTATCAATTACTTCACCAATCTCACCATCCATAATGGTTGCGAGGTTGTACAGGGTCAAGCCGATACGGTGATCGGTTAGCCGTCCCTGAGGGAAGTTGTAGGTACGGATTTTGGCTGAACGGTCGCCGGTCGATACCATCGTTTTACGTTTCGATGAAATCTCGTCGAGATATTTCTGGTACTCCATATTGTAGATACGTGTCCGGAGTTCGGTCATAGCCTTGGCCAAATTCTTCAATTGCGATTTTTCATCCTGACAGGTTACCACAATTCCGGTGGGCATGTGGGTTAAACGGATAGCCGAGTAAGTGGTGTTTACACTCTGTCCGCCCGGGCCCGACGAGCAATAGGTATCTTTTCGGATATCGCTTTCTCTCAAGTCAACATCAAACTCTTCGGCTTCGGGGAGAACGGCAACTGTTGCTGCCGATGTATGAACCCTTCCCTGCGTTTCGGTTTGTGGTACACGCTGTACCCGATGAACGCCCGATTCGTATTTCAGGATGCCGTAAACATTTTCGCCGGTAACTTTGGCGACAATCTCTTTGTAGCCGCCCGAAGTGCCTTCGGTATAACTGGTCACTTCGAGGCGCCAACTCATCTTATCGCAAAATTTTGAATACATACGGAAAAGGTCTCCGGCAAAGATAGCGGCTTCGTCGCCACCGGTACCGCCACGAATCTCGAGAATCGCGTTCTTGCTGTCTTCAGGGTCGGCCGGAACCAGCAACATCTTAATCTCTTCCTCAAAAGCATTGACCTTTTGTTCGCTCTCTTCCAACTCATCGCGGGCGATTTCGCGCATCTCCTCATCGTTTTCGTTTTCGAGAATCTCCCGTGCTTCGGCAATGTTTTTCAACAGATTGCTGTAACGTGTAAACGATTGTACCAGTGCGTCGAGTTGCTTGTATTCCTGATTGAGCTTCACATAGCGCTTCATATCCGACATCACGCCCGGATCGGTAATTTGCTGCGAAACCTCTTCGAACCTGATTTGGATTCCTTCGAATTTATTTAATAATGAATGATCTGACATTGATTTGTACGTTATATACGATGAATGAAAAATTGCTGATAGAAAAGGAAAACGCCCCTTGATCAAGATGCCAACCCTAAAATTGGGTTATTCTTTATCCTGAAAAGGAGCGTGACAAGCTAATATTCGAAAATACCGTTCTCGGAATGGATGGTAACTTTGCGGCCATCAAAAGGCTCGACATGGCCAATAATTTTGGCCTCGAGATTAAAATATTGTGCAATGGCAATAACCGATTCTGCAGTGGCTGCATCGGTATAAATTTCGAACCGGTGCCCCATGTTGAACACTTTGTACATCTCGTGCCACGAAGTGCCGCTCTGTTCGTGAATCAGTTTGAAAAGCGGCGGAATATCGAACATGTTATCCTTCACAATATGAACATTATCGACAAAGTGGAGCACTTTGGTTTGCGCGCCTCCCGAACAATGTATCATTCCGTCAATTTTATCGCGGAACTGCTCTACCACCTTGCGAACCACCGGAGCATAAGTACGGGTAGGCGAGAGGACCAGTTGTCCGGCATCAACATCCAATCCGGTAATTTTGTCTGTCAGTTTTTTTTGTCCTGAATAGACCAGATCGTCCGGAACCGATGGATCGTAACTTTCGGGATATTTCTGAGCCAGATATTTGGCAAACACATCGTGACGGGCTGAGGTAAGTCCATTGCTTCCCATTCCACCGTTGTAAGCTGTTTCGTAAGTGGTTTGTCCCGAAGAGGAGAGCCCGACGATTACATTTCCGGCTTTGATTTGGTCGGCCGAGATGACTTCTGAGCGTTTCATCCGGCAGGTTACCGTCGAGTCGACAATGATGGTGCGTACCAGATCCCCCACATCGGCAGTTTCGCCACCGGTAGGATAAATTTCGATACCCAATTGGCGCAACTCGTTGCAAAGTTCTTCCGTTCCATTGATAATGGCTGAAATCACTTCGCCCGGAACCCTGTTTTTATTTCGTCCGATGGTAGATGAAAGTAAGATTTTATCGGTTGCCCCCACGCAGAGCAGGTCGTCGAGGTTCATGATTACGGCATCCTGGGCAATTCCTTTCCAAACCGAAAGGTCGCCGGTCTCTTTCCAATACATATATGCCAGCGACGATTTGGTGCCGGCCCCATCGGCATGCATAATGTTGCAATAGTCAGGGTCGCCGCCCAGAATATCGGGGACAATCTTGCAGAAAGCCTTTGGGTATAAGCCTTTATCGATGTTTTTGATGGCATTGTGCACATCTTCTTTCGATGCTGAAACTCCCCGTTGGTTGTATCTGTTGTTTTTGTCCATTCCTTTTTTCGATAATTTTAACCTTGCCGATCTGCCCGTCAGTATACGATTCGTATGCAGGCAGCGCAAAAGTAATAAGATTTTGGCAATTTTAAGCTTCGGCCAAAGAGCGATGTGCCTGTGGAGACGATCTCATTTTTTTCTACCTTGCAGCCCAAAACAATAGTCAAATGAAAATTAGCAAACGTTTGTTTCTGATATTGGCAATCGGTGCGTTGCCTCTATACCTGATGGCCCAGGTGCCTGCTAAAAGCAAGGCATGGGAGCCGTTGCTCTTTTTGATTGGTGAGTGGAGGGGCGAAGGAATAGCTGACAGTACCAGTGGAGAATATACCCGTTCGTATCAGTTTGTGTTGGGAAACCGTTTCATTGAGGTTAAAAACCGTTCGGTATTTCCACCATCGGCCCAAAATAGCCAGGGTGAAATTCACGAAGATCATGGATTTCTCAGTTACGATAAAAGCGACAAGAAATTTATAATGAGACAATTTCATATCGAAGGCTTTGTCAATCAATATCGTCTCGATTCTATCTCGCCCGATGGACTCAAGATTGTTTTTATCACCGAAGCCATCGAAAACATTCCGGCCGGATGGAAAGCCAAAGAGAGCTATGAGGTGATAAGCAATGATGAATTTATCGAAACCTTCGAACTGGCAGCCCCGGGCAAAGCTTTTGAGGTTTATTCGAAAGTAAGGCTCAAGAGGGTCGTCCCGCAACAATAACTCTTACTGTTCGAATTTCTCTTTATAATCCGAAGTAATCACTTTAAATTCGGTGCGACGGTTGATTTGATGGCATATCTCACGTTGGCTTTCGTCGCGCATCGATTCGATAAAGTTGCAAGTCAACTCCTGTCCGGCTTTCAGAAAGGCATATTCTTTGGCCAACTGTTTGGTTACGGTTTTGGGTGCCGTTTCACCATATCCTTTGGCAACCAGACGGGCAGGCTGTATTCCCTTGGCAATCAAATAATCGACTACCGATTGAGCCCTTTTCTGCGAAAGTGCCGAATTGTCGGCATCGTTACCCCTGCAGTCGGTGTGGGCCATCAGCTCGATCACTATGGTTGGGTTCTCTTTCAGCAGACCTGCAAGGCTGTCGAGTGCGGCCATTGAGTTGGCAAGCAAATCCCATTTCCCAAACTCGTAGTAAATATTGTCGACATTAACAGGCATATCCACAGGGGTAAGGTCGAGACGGAACTGATAGGATTTGCCATCTTCGAGGCCAAGGGTCGATGCCGTAGCCTTGGCATTGAGGTATCCTTTTTTGTAGGCAGCGACCACATATTCGACTTCCGGTTTCAGGTTGAAGCGGAATTTACCATTTTCGGCTGCTAACCTTAGCATTGTCCCGTCGGAGCCGATAAGCCTGACCGATGCGCCACTGATACGGGCCCCACTTTCCTTGTCAAATATATCGCCTTCCATTTCGTAAACCTTCGGAGGCAGCATAAAGGTGTAGATATCGTCTTTCGAACTGCCTTCGCGGTTGCTGGTGAAAAGCCCTTTCTCTTCGCCGGGATAAAAGCTAATGGCAAAATCGTCGCCTGGAGAGTTGACCGGAGCCATCATATTCTCTACCATCCACTGGCCGGTTTCGTTTTTTGTTGCTTTAAAAATATCGAAACCTCCAATTCCGGGATGGGCATTCGATGCAAAATAGAGTTCACCGTTTTCACGGATAAAGGGAAACATCTCGTCGCCCGTGGTATTCACCTCGGCTCCCATATTTTCTGGATTACCCCATTTGCCGCCCTCCTGGCTTACTTTCCAGATGTCTTTTCCGCCTAAACCGCCTACACGGTCCGACACAAAATAGAGGGTTTTACCATCAGTCGATATGGAAGGATGGGCCATCATTATGGAATCGTTGCTGATTTCGAGCCGCTCGACATTGCCCCAAACTCCGGCTACCTGAGTTGCCATATAAATCTCGGCGCTCATCTCCTGCATTTTGTCGTAGCGGCAACGGGTAAAATACATGGTCGTTCCCCGTGCATCGAGGCTGGTTACCCCGTCGTCCTCCAGTGTATTAATGGCCATCAGTTCGTCGAGTTTCTTAGGTTTATCCCATTTCGCTTTCTGAAGGTTATAGGTGGCTTTAAATATATCGGTGTAATATTCGCCGGTGATAGGGCTCTTTTTCTTCCCTGTTGCCCCGTCGCGTGCCGAGGTAAAAATGATTTCGTTTTCAACAACGCCCACATAAGTAGCGGCAAAATCGCCCCATCGCGAGTTGATTCCTTTCAGGTTCTCGACCTTATACCGGGAGGGGTGCTTCGACCATTCGGTGGCTACCCTGCACGATGCGATTCCGTTTAGCGCCCTTTTGTCACCGGGAACAGAGTCAAGATAGATTTCGTATTGTGTAATGGCATCCTTATAATTGCCATTGGCTTTCAGTACATCGGCATAATGGAGATAGGTGACGGCCCCGCCCATATTGCGGTTCAGCGAACTGCGGTAGTAGTTTTCGGCCGAACGGTACTGTCCGATGGCATAATAGGCTTCGGCTATCTTAAATTGAATGGTGGCACGCCGGTTCCGGTCTTTGGTTTCGCGGAAAGCTTTACGGTAAGCCTCAATACTCTTGCTGTATTCGCCAATATTATAGGTTCGCATGGCTGCATTGTATCGTTGGTTGACCGAACACGACTGGATAAGCAGCAATAGCGCTATTGCCAAAAACAACGAACCGCCTCTTCTCCAAACTTTGCTGAAACATTTCCGCTCAGGCTTTGCCATTGATTCAAATATTATTTATTGTTGCTTCCCTACAAATATAAGCGGATTATTGTTTGGTTTTATCACTGTTCAATTGACTATTATTTAGAAGTAGGGTATTTGTCTCCTGATGCGGATTTGTTCACAAAGATGTTAATCCGGTTACAGTTGATGCCGATGATAATGGTTATGGTTAAATTTTGAACTTATGAAATACTTTTTATTGGGGGTATCGTTTTTACTGATGCTCTTTGTGTCATGTACAAAACAGGCGAAAGAGGGCGACTGGGACGATATTATAAAGCTATCAAAGAAATCGGTTGATTTTAATGCTGACGGCGACTCTGTCACCATAAAAACCGGTGGCGATTGGTGGTGGGTTACCCAAATTTCGATAAACGAAACCCATTTTTACCACTTCCCGGAGGTTGGTCCCGAATCGGAAAACTATCAAATTATCTGTGAAGATCTATTGGTCGAACGTCGCGACAAAAATACGCTCTTTATTAAGTCTGCTGAAAATCATCATAATATGAAACGGACAATAATTGTCGAACTTGAAGCGGGAGATTATTTCGACAGCGTGACCATTACTCAAAAGGAATAAGTAGCCCTTCTTTTTTCTTCGACAAAATGAGATGAATCGGGGAAGCAACAAACGGAACGAAACTTTTATTTTACAACGTTACCCCGGTTTTAAATATTGCCATCTCCCTGAAGCCGCTCTCTTCGTGATTCAACTTCTTGCCATTTGCCACTTCCAAAAGATATTGGATAAACTCTTCGAGCAGCTCTTCCATTGTTTTTCCTTCGAGCAGCGCACCGGCATTAAAGTCTATCCAGTTTCGTTTCTTTTGGAAGAGGGCGGTGTTGGTCGATATTTTCATGGTAGGAACAAAGCTGCCAAACGGGGTGCCGCGGCCGGTTGTGAAGAGGACTAACTGACATCCGCTGAAACCCAGGGCCGAGGCGGCCACCAAATCGTTTCCGGGTGCCGATAACAGGTTCAATCCATTGGCGGTAATGGGTTCGGCATATTGCAATACATCGACAACGGTTGCCGTACCCCCTTTCTGGGTACAGCCCAGCGACTTGTCTTCGAGGGTCGAAATACCCCCCTCTTTATTTCCCGGCGACGGGTTTTCGTACACCGGAAGGTTGTGCTGCATGTAGTAATCCTTGAAATCATTGATAAGGCTAACTGTTTTATTGAAAACAGCACTGTTTTTAGCCCTTTCCATCAGTATCGTCTCGGCACCAAACATTTCAGGTACCTCGGTCAGTACCGTAGTACCTCCCTGGGCAATCAGAAAATCGGAAAAAGCGCCTATCAGCGGATTGGCCGTAATGCCCGAGAAACCATCGGAACCACCACATTTCAACCCTACTTTCAGTTCTGAAAGCGGAATTGGTTCGCGGCTATCGTTTTTCATCACTTCGTAAACCGCTTTCAGCAATTCGACTCCTGCTTCAATCTCATCTTCCACCTCCTGCGCCACCAGAAATTTAACCCTGTTGGCATCGTAAGGGCCAATAAACTTTTTCAAGTGGGCAATTTGGTTGTTTTCGCACCCTAACCCAAGAACCAAAACCCCGCCGGCATTGGGATGGTTGATGATTTGGGCCAATGCTTTTTGTGTATTCACATGGTCGTCACCCAGTTGCGAGCAGCCATAATTGTGTTTGAAAACCTCGATGGCATCCACATTCACGGGATGAACCTCTTTCTGAAACCGGTTGATAATCTGTTGCGCCTGTCCGTTAACACAACCTACCGTAGGCACCACCCAAATTTCGTTGCGGATACCGGCGTTGCCATTGCCCCTACGGTAACCGCTAAAGGTAATATCGCGTTTGGTGTATCTTGCTTCATTCAGTTTTTGATTGAACGAATAGGCGATGGTCCCCGCCAGATTGGTTTTCAAATTGTGGGTGTGCACATGGCTGCCTTTCCGAATCGGAACAATGGCATGGCCAATGGGTGCACCATATTTGATGACATTGGCCCCGGTTTCGATATCGTTCAGCGCCACTTTATGGCCTACCGGGATATCGTCAGTCAGGGTTATTTCCTGCTCCCGAAAGGTTATTGTATTCTCTTTTGGTATGGTTTCAAGACAAACCGCCACATTGTCGTTGGGGTTCAGTTGGATAAATTTTCCCATAGCTAATCTTTATTTGCGTGGAAATGGATGCTTGTTGACGCACTCTGTTAACCACATTCAATCGTCAATCCGAAAGTTAACCAATTTTCATTAACGGATTATTTTCACTCAGAACAGCTTTCACCGCTTTTTTCATGCCTACCTGTTCGATCAGGAAAAGGTAACAGGTAACCGAGATGGTGAGATTGGGCACCTCGTTCAAGTTGCGTTTCCATATTTTATCGAGGCTTAACACCTTTTCTACCAGTTGCTGAATGGAGATGGGCCGTCCGTCGCATTCGCTCCAGGCCTGCTCATAGAAGTCGAGAATCCACTGGTCGTCCTGAAGCTTGTAGGTTTTTCCGTTGGCTTCACCTTTGAAATAGGCAATCATGGCCGCCAGCGAAAAGACCAGTTTTTGTGGCAGCATTTGGTGTGTTTCGTAATAGTTCAACAAGGTTGGCAAATTGCGGGTTTCCCATTTCGACATGGCATTCAACGCTATGCTTTGCCACAGGTGGCGGATGTAAGGATTCTTGAAGCGCTCTAAAATCTTGTGGGCAAACGATGTAAGCTCTTTCTCGCTGCCATCGAGCACCGGAAGTACTTCGTCGTAAACCATCTCTTTCATAAAATTGCCTACTTCGAGATGTTCAAATGCTTCGCGCACCGTTTCCAGGCCGCTCAGGTACGAAACGGCATAACTGCCGGTGTGGCAACCATTCAGTACCGCAACTTTCTGTTCGCGGTAGCGGGTCATATCTTTTACAAATTTCACATCGAGGCCTGCTTTTTCGGCGGGAAATTCTTTTTGTACCCATTCGGGCGCTTCGATAACCCAAAAATGAAAGTATTCGCCTACCACCACAAGATTGTCTTCGTAGCCCAGTTCTTGCTGTATTTCTTTGATCTCTTCCTTTGGAAAACCAGGAACAATGCGGTCGACCAGCGTATTGCAGAAGGCGCACGACTGGTTGGTCCAACTGATAAACGCTTCGCCAAGATTCTGGTTCATGGCATGTTGCAACACATGTTTTTTCAACATATCGCCGTTCCGATCAATCAGTTCGCAAGCAAAAAAGATTAACCCCTTGTCGTGAGCTCCGTCGAATGCAATAAACCTGTCGTACAGCAAGGCTGCTACCTTGGCTGGGAAGGAGCGGGGCGGTGCCATATCCAACCGGTCGGTTTCGTTCATCACAATGCCTGCTTCGGTGGTATTCGAGATAACAAACCGTAGTTCGGGGTTCAGGTACGACTGTTTGTATTTCCCGAATTCGGTGTAGGGATCGATACCCGTGTTGATACAATCGATTAACGAAAATTCTTTTACCGGCTGACCATTCTTTATCCCTTTCAGATAAACGTGGAATAAACCATCCTGTTCGTTCAGCATCGGGGCCATTCCTGAAGGCAGCGGCTGTACTACATCGATTCCGGTATTGAAGCCAATTTCATGGTTCATTTTGTTGACCATCCAATCGGCAAAAGCACGTAAAAAATTGCCTTCGCCAAACTGAAGGATACGGGTTGGGTAAGTTTGCGTTTGCGGAGCAGTTTTACGGTTTAATTTCATTTTTATAGCATTAAATATTCAACCGTGTTCGTACACGGATTGTGTGCAAATGTAATTATTATTTATTCTGGCAGCCTGTTTTGATTTCTTGATATGTATTAATAATCTGTTAAACAATTAATTGTGTGTTTATTCTTAATAATTATTTAATACAGGCTGCCCATTGGGTGTAATGGTAACCTTGATTGGGACAGTTCGATGCAAGCAGACATTAGATTTATCGGAATTAGGGAACATCTGGCAACGGTTTTTTCGGGAACAGCTGTTTATAGTCCAATAGCCGTCCGAACTTTCAAATCATTAGCATCGCTATGGTTTGTGTACTCTATCTGTACTCTATCTGTACTCTATCTGTACTTAAATAGTATAGAAACAATACATAAAATATATTCAAATTATATTGATAATATGATGCGAATAAAGGTTGGCCACCGGTTACATTACCAGATGGTTTCTGCTTTAAGGTTCCATTAAAAGATTGTACCTTTGCGGAGTCAATAAAAAGTAACGAAAATGATTAAAGCAGAAATTCATACGGTAAAAGGCATTATGTATGTCGAATTTTACGAAAAGGATGCACCCAAAACAGTGGCTAACTTTGTTGAACTGTCGAAAATGGGTTTTTACGACGGATTGACTTTTCACCGTGTCATCCCCAATTTTGTAATTCAGGGCGGCTGTCCAAAAGGTACAGGTGTAGGCGGCCCGGGGTACACCATCAAATGTGAGCTCGACGGCGATAATCAATATCACGACCGTGGTGTATTGTCGATGGCCCATGCCGGCCGCGATACCGGAGGTTCGCAGTTTTTTATTTGTCACAGCCGTCAAAATACCAAGCATTTAGATCGTAACCATACTTGTTTTGGCAAAGTGTACGAAGGGCTTGATGTGATTGACGATATCCGTCAAGGAGATAAGATTGAAAAAATTGTGATTATTGAAGAGTAGTCATTTTAACCAATTTCAAATTATAGGGGGCTGTGGGAATTTTATCCCTCAGCCCTTTCCTTTTGGTTCAGGTCAACCACTCGGGTTGATTACACCCATCTTTCGAGCAGTGGGATAAGAATAGCTGTAATAATACCCATCAACCCAATGGCCATTCCGCTTACCGCCCCTTCGAGGGTTCCTATTTCGAGGGCGCGTGCGGTGCCGATACCATGCGACGCAGCCCCCAGGGCCAATCCTTTGGCTACTTTGCTTTTTACCCCCAGTTTTTTTAACAACCACGGTCCTGCAATACTTCCCAGTATGCCGCAAAGTACGACTACAATGGCGGTAAGGGCAGGCAGGCCCCCTGAGCGGGCCGAGAGTCCGATGGCTATGGGGGTGGTAACCGATTTGGGTTGCAACGAGGCAATGATTGTCGGGTCGGCACCCAGCCAGCGGCATATCCAGATTACGCTGATAATTCCAACCAGACTGCCAGCCAGCAGGGCTACAAGCAACGATACCAAATTGCCCTTGATGTGATGCAGCTCTTCATAGAGCAGGTAGCCCAACGCTACCACCGATGGGCCTAAAAGGAAATGGATAAAATGGCTTCCTTCGCGGTAGGAGTCGTAAGGGATATCGAGCAAAATTAAGACGGCAATAATGGTGGCCACCGATGTAATAATGGGGTGAAGCAGTTTGATATTGCTTTTGCGATAGAGCCACTGTCCGCCAAAGTAGCTCCCCACGGTAATGGTCAGCATGAAAATTTCACTGTTGATCAACTTTTCCATCTTTTCCTATTTTTTGTTGAATTACTCCTACAACGGCAAGAACCAACATTGTGCTTACGACCGACGAAACCAGAATGGCGAGCCAGTTTTGGGCAATTAATGCGGCAGAAGCCATTAACCCGACGGCAGCTGGCACAAAAAAGAGAGCCATATTTCCGGTCAGCAGTTTGGTAATTTTTCGGATATCATCGGCACCGACCAGTTTCCATTGCAGGGCCACAAACAGGAGTATCATGCCCAGTACGTTTCCAGGTATATATCCCTCAATCGCGAGGCTGATTATCTCGCCCAGCAGCAGAAACAGCAGAATAATAAAAGTTCCCTTTATCATCGACATAACCGGAGAAGTATGAGATTAATTTGGACTGCGGGTCAAAAGTAACTAAAGGGGGATAATTTTTGGGGAATTGGCTGGGATAAAAAACAGAAAACCCGGTTGATGCCGGGTTTTCTGTTTATGTGCTGATGTTTACTTGTTTTGTTGTTCGGCTTTGTCAATTTTCTGCTGGTAAAGGTGCGATACAATCAATCCCAGACCGCCAAAGACGAAAATCATGGCCGGATAAGCGGCATCTTCATCCATCCCTGAAGTGGTAAGGAAATATCCCATCAAAATACCTAAACCAATACCGAAGAGGAACATGCCCAATTTGAGGTATCCGCCGTTGTTGGGTTTTTTCTTAGCTTCGAAAAGAGAGGCATCGGCCCCTTTTTCAATCATGGCCATTCGCTCGCGGTTGCGGGCAGTTATAGTCATATAAACGATACCGAACAGCATTGCAAAAAAGGCTAACGGTACTAATATTCCAACTGCAAAAGGTCCCATAATGTTTAATTTTTAATGTTCGACAATTTGCCCATTTGACGCAGGGATGAAAATAGCGGTTACAAAAAATTGAAAAAAAATGGATCACGGCGAACAATATAGTATAGTGTACGTCTTTTTTGTAAATTTAAAACCGAATGTGTAACCGCTTACAATAGTTGTTCGTCTAATCGGCAAGATGGAGAAGAAAACTGATGAATATTACATTCGCGAGATTCTGAAGGGCGATACCGGCTCGTTCTCGTACCTGGTGGAAAAATACAGCCATCTGGCGTTTTCGTTATCGCTAAAGGTGCTTGGCCAACGCGAAGATGCAGAAGAGGCCGCTCAGGACTCCTTTATCAAGGCATACAATTCGCTGGTCTCCTTCAGTGGTACATCTACGTTTAAAACCTGGATTTTCCGCATCGTCTACAATACGGCTATTTCGAAACTGAGAAGCCGGAAAAGCAACGAAATCCACTTCGATGACGTCAAGATATCGGACAGGGAAGTGGCTGAAACAGAAAACGCTCTTGGACAACTGGGCCGGGAAGAAAGAATCAGGTTTCTGAACCAGGGAATGAAGCTGCTTGATTCGGAAGAGCAGGCGCTGCTGCACATGTACTATTTCGATGATTTTTCGGTCGATGATATCAGTATCATCACCGGTCTGGGTGCTTCGAATGTGAAAGTGAAATTATTCAGGACCCGAAAAAAATTGTTCGAATGTTTGCACGCTATCTTAAAAGATGAAGTAATTTCGATACTATGAAACAAGCTTGTTATTTCGTACGTCTTAACCGGTGTTGAGAATAATAACAAGCAAGTTCCGTCCGATAAATTAAAAATAAAACCATACGGATGAAATCAAACGATAATTTACACAATTGGTTCAGGGAATTGCCCCGAGAGTACCCGTCGCCCAACTTTAACAAGAAGGTGATGGAACAGGTAATGACTGAATGGCGGTTGAATCCGGTTAAGTACCAACCAATTATTGGTAAGAAGGTTTGGTGGTCGATTGGCGGATTGGCGTTGCTGCTGACCACGCTGCTCTCATTTATGCATTCAACATTGTCCGATTCGACTGAAACGGCTACCCAGCCGTCGCTCTTTGGCTTCGATATGACCCAACCCATTACGCAGGCCAGCAGCCTGCTGGGGAAACTGACCGATATTTCGCCGGCAGTAGCCATTGGGGTGTTTGCCATTATTGCACTCTGGTTTTTCGATCAACTCTTTGTTCGTACCGTTCGACGTTAGGAAATAACAATTTCATCAGGTTGCGTTGTTATAAATTACAAAATTTAATTGTTTTGCTTATGAATTTTAAATAAATGCCGGTATAAACCGGTATTTTTCTTTGAGGGAATGTTTTTAATTTATATTGTTTTATTCTAAACGGTTGTTTTTTAGATTTTTAATTTTGCTTGATTTGTGAATATGTTGTAAAACATATAACTTTCAAATCGTAAGTTCGTTTGGTTTTAAATTGCTTTTTCTTTATTTAAATGTCATTCTGTTTTTGAACTCTCTGTTTTATCTAATCCTTAATTATAAAGTGTTTTATGGTGTTTATGCCCCTCGCTGTGCTTTAGGCTTAAATAGTTGCTGAAGTTGAAATATTGACTTTACTTTGCAGTGTCAATTACAAAACGTAAGTAAAATCAATAATTAAACTGTTATGAAAACAATATTGAAATCTGCCATCCAAATTAGTTTTGTTGCCCTCTTTTTTATTGCCGCAATGCCAGTATCATCATCAGCTGTCAACTTTAATTTTGAAACCTACACCATTAAAGCTGTTGATCAGGCAAACAACAGTGCGATGACCAAAACATGGAACCTTCAGTATTCGGAAACCGGAAACAAGGTGAGTATTGTTTTGAACGAGAAAAACGGAGAGAAAGAATTTGTGGTAAAAGGCCAGTTTGTCGAAGTGAGCTATGTGTTAAGCAAAAAAGGGTTTGGTGCCCGCTATGTTAAGGGCAGCCAATCTGAAGTTCCGGCACAAATCCTAAACAATGTAATGAACTCGGAGAAGATTGCCCAGCAGCGCATTATCACTGTTGAGCAGATTGATAACGAAACTGCATTGAACCTGATTGCAGGCTTTTTGCCCGATTTGCTGAATGAAAATTACAAGTACTTGTTACAATAAGAGCTGACCAGACTTTAATGCGGACAAAAAAATGGAAGCCATTCTGAAAAGGATGGCTTTCTTGTTGATTAAAAGCTGCCTACTTTATATATTTGCCAAAACCACTGAACGAATCTGATTATGCTTGAAATCCTTTACAACCGCAGAAGCACCCGTAAGTTTGAAGATAAACCAGTTGAGGGGGAAAAGGTTAAAAAGTTGCTTACGGCGGCTTTGCTTTCACCCACATCGAAAAACAGCCGCCCCTGGGAGTTTATTGTGGTCGATTCGCCACAACTGCTGCATCTGCTTTCGGAGGCCAAGCCTCATGGTGCAGCCCTGTTGAAACATGCTCCTTTGGCTGTCATTGTGGCTGGCGATAAAACCAAAAGCGATGTCTGGATTGAGGATTGCTCTATTGCCACCATTATCATCCAACTTGAAGCCGAAGAGATAGGGCTGGGGTCGTGTTGGGTCCAGATTCACCGGCGCTATTACAATGATGATATTACCTCAGACGAATTTATTCGTGACCATTTTAATATACCGTCCCATCTGGAAGTATTGTCGGTTGTGGGTATCGGATACAAGGCCGCAGAACGTCCACCACTTACAAACGATGATTTGTTGTGGGAAAAGGTGTCCAGAAATGGATATTCGTCCGGAGGAAATCTTTAATTACTGTTCGTTTTGCCCGTCATTCAAATGTATCAGTCTCTGTTATCCATGCCGGGATTTACTTTCACGGAACTGTGGCTCGATATCAGCCGCTGCATTTTAATCAGGCAATCTGCAACCACGGTAGCGTGACTTTTGTAAAAATTGACTAAGATTGCCATACAATCCATTTGAGATGAAAAAAGATATCGAAAACCTGAAAGATATACAGCTTCTGGTGGACAAATTTTATGAAAAGGTGCAGCAAGATTCGTTTCTCGGGCCCATTTTTGAATCGCGGCTTCGCGGTCGTTGGGAGATGCACCACAAGAAGCTCTATCGGTTTTGGCATACCGTTTTGCTCCGCCGTCCCGATTATTTTGGCGATCCTGTGCCGATGCATTTTCAGATGGGGCTAACCAGGGTCCATTTTGATTATTGGCTGAATATTTGGAAAGGGACGGTCGATCTCTATTTTGAAGGGGCAATTGCCGAAAGGGCAAAATTCAGGGGCGAAACAATGGCCAAAGCTTTTTATCATCAAATTGCCAGGCATACCCGAGTTAATCCATCTTAAAAATGCGATGATGAACGAGACCCTTGCCAGATTTTTGGATGAATCGATCCGATTAGAATTGAATATGTCAGATTTCTATCGGTTATTGTCGGTTGTTTATCCTCAGGATGCAGCGTTTTGGTCGACATTGTCAAGCGAGGAGGTTCATCATGCCGCATTAATCAAATCGGTCAACGATAATTTTCTTTCTGAGCGCATTGTTCCGTTCAGGACTGTAGGCCAATATTCGGAGTTACTAAGCCAGTCGAATCGTTTTATTGAGCAGAAGATTCAGTCGATACGGACGAATCCGCCACCACGTGAAGATATTTTCAGGTTAATGGTGGAGCTCGAAACATCGGCAGGGGAGATTCATTACCAAAGAATGATGGGCGGTAAATCGGCCTCGGTTGTCGAGGAACTTTTTCAAAAGTTGAATGGGGAAGACAATTTTCACGCAAGGCGCATAATGGCTTATGCCAGAGAAAATTGTTCGGTCAACTGGGAATTAAGTGCCAATGCTGATGAATAGCCTTATTTTCTTTCATCGGTTTCAGCATCCTGATTTTCGTCCCTCTCCACAAAATAGAAAAAGAGTTTTTCAATGGCGACCCTAATGGCATCGTTGATCGGGAGTTGTTCAACAGCCATCTCGGGGTCGATGGCATAGAGTTGCATAAAATAGTTGCGAAAAAGCGGAACTTCGTCGGGTCTGGCTTCTGCATATTGGTTCGCTTTGGCAATGGCCGCCGGCAGATTCTCTTTCATGATTTTGCAGGTTACCAAACCGGGTATTCCTTCGCGGTTTAGTCTAAATCCATAGCCAAAAAGCCTGCAGATTAGTCCTCTGTATAGGTAGTTCTGGCAGCCCCATTCTCCTCGTTGCGATGCATCAGCATTATAGTTGACACAAATTCCATCTTCATTCCCGTCGAGCTTTGCAAGAAATTCGTCCACCTGGTTGGTCTTGTATAGATAGGCTGCCAATGGCAGAAACTCAATCGGACTGGCTTCAATATCGGGTTTAAGGCAGCAACGGCTGCAAAATTGCGGACAACTTAAGCCGTTCTGTTTGGCAACAGAGGTAAGGTGTTGGTCTAACCCGGTGTAGACAGTTAGCACTTCGTCGATAAGTTGGCTGTAGCGCATATAAACAATGGAATAGAGAAGCTGATTCACATAAACACATCCAATGCAATTATAACAAAATGTACCATTAAGATGAGATTCAGATTGCGATTTTTTAAAATTTTGTGAGTCGATGATTACATTTAATGATTGTTTACAGACTCTTTCACCTGATAATTTGAAGCTTGTCCATTAAAAAAGCTCCCGAAAGAGAGCTTTTTTGGTTTTTTGATGCGATGTCAGTGAACCCCGATTGGGTCGGGAGCCCCATCCGTGTCGCCAGTAACACGGCCATCTGTTTTTACTGTCCCTAATATTAAAAGACCAGCCAAGTGAGGGGCGGCCATAGATGTTCCGGATAGTGTTGCATAACCGCCATCTTTGTAGGTTGAGTAGATTTTCACGCCAGGTTCACAATAGTCAACTGCGCTGCCATAATTGGAAAAGTAGGCGAAAATATTGTTACTATCCATTGCAGATACAGTATAGATGTTATTTCCGTTTACCCTGGCAGGTGAGTGGTTGTCAGCGTCGTCTGATTCATTTCCTGCTGCGAGGGCAAACTTACATTTTGTTGAAGCATTGACAACCGCTTCGTCAAGTGTGGTTGAAACCCCTCCGCCCAGGCTCATATTGGCAACATCGTTTGCAGAAGCTTTCGATGCAACATAATCAACACCGGCAATAACCCCTGATGTTGATCCGCTTCCATTTCGGTCGAGCACCCGAACGGCAATGACGGTGGCATTTGGCGCTACCCCAATTACCCCAATTGAATTGTTTTTGGCAGCGATTGTGCCGGCAACATGGGTGCCATGCCCATTCTGATCGTCAGCAGTTGTTTTACTTCCCAGAAATGTTTTCGAGAGGCTTAGGCCAACATTAAGATCCGGATGATCTAAATCAATCCCTGAGTCAATAATCCAGGCTACTTTTCCTGTAGCATCAATGCCTCCGTTGACTCTAGTAATCCCCCATGGTTTGCTTTGTGCAACTGGTGTTGGAGCTGGTTTTCCGTTGGCCGTGATTGGAGAAAGAGAAATTACTTTGTCGGCTTCCACTCTCTTGATCAGTCCATCGGCTTCCAGTTTTTTGGCCTGTCCCGGAGCCATTTTTACCGTAAAGCCTTGCAGGGCGGTACTATAAACTTCTTCAACCGGATCGGTTATTTCATATTTCTTCAATAAGCCTAATGCTTTGGCTTTTACTTTCTCATTTCTGCCTTCCAGTGCATCTGATACAATGGTTGCATCGTTGTTCAATACAACAATATATTTGCCGTTGATTGCGGCACTTTTAAGCTGTGCCGTATTATCACTGTTTATCAACGATTCGGTTTTTGAGCAGGCCGTAACTGCAAAAAGGGTTGCAATTGCAACGTAAACAAGTTTAAATCTTTTCATAGACATATTGTTTTAAAATTTACTCAGAAAATAAATTGTTGCTAAAATCAACGTATATCATTCAAAATGGTTTTGAAAAGATACGATAAATATCAGAATGATAAAAGTGGTGAGCTTGAAATGATACAGTTTGCATTATCAGTTTTGCAGACATCAACGGGCTGTTGTCAATGAAAGAACATATAGGCGATAAATATGGCAGCAATTAAGCCTGCTAAATCAGCAATCAGTGCGCTGGCCAGCGCGTGGCGGGCCTTTTTAATTCCAACCGAACCAAAATAGAGTGCCAGGATAAAAAAGGTGGTGTCAGCAGCTCCCTGAACGATGCACGAGAGTCGTCCCACGAAGGAGTCGGCGCCAAATGTTTTCATGGCATCAATCATCATTCCTCTGGAACCGCTGCCGCTAAGGGGTTTCATCAAGGCTGTGGGAAGCGCTCCAACGAAATCGGAATTGATTCCCATTGAATCAAAACTCCATTTTATTCCCAAGATAAAAAAATCCATTGCCCCCGATTCGCGGAATACGCCAATCGCTACCAGGATGGCTACCAGGTATGGAATAATTTTTATGGCCGTATTGAATCCTTCCTTTGCCCCATCGATAAAGGTTTCGTACACATTGATTTTTTTTCTTATCCCAAGCAAAATAAAGCCAATGATTATTGAAAAAAGGATTACGTTACTCGATATTTTCGAGAAGAGCGAGATTTCTTCCTGAGTCAGTCTGCTCATCCAAAATATCAGCAGCGAAACCAAGACTGTAGCAGTTCCCAGATATCCGAGAATAATTTTATCGAAAAGGTTGATTTTCTGAAACAACGAGACTGTTATCAATCCGGTCATGGTCGAGCAGAATGTGGCCAGCAAAATAGGAATAAAGATATCGGAAGGGTCGGCAGCACCTAACTGGGCGCGATAAACCATAATGGAGATGGGAATGATGGTTAGTCCCGATGCGTTTAATACCAAAAACATGATTTGGGCATTCGAAGCAACGCTTTTATTGGGGTTGCTTTCCTGCATCTCTTTCATGGCCTGTAGCCCCATTGGGGTGGCGGCGTTGTCGAGCCCCAACATATTGGCCGCAAAATTCATCATCATTGGTCCGTAGGCCGGATGACTTTTCCCCAGTTCTGGAAAAAGTTTGTTGAAAAAGGGGCCGATAAACCGTGAAACGATATTTACGATTCCCCCTTTTTCCCCAATTTTCATGATCCCCGACCAAAGTGTAAGAACTCCAGTCAGTCCGATAGAAATTTCGAAACCGGTTTTGGCCATATCGAAAGTCGATTGTACCATTGCCGGAAATACTTCTGCATCGCCCAAAAAGATTAATTTGATCAGGGCAATTACAAAAGCAACCAGAAAGAAAGATATCCAAATATAGTTGAGTACCATCGATATGATATAATGGTCCGGTTTGTTGAGGGCTTTCAACCCCAATTGTAAAAATGTAACGGGTAAAAATAACAAAATCCGGTATCGAACAGGGATTCTGAAACCGATTTCTTTTATCAATTAATATTTCAAATTGAAAGTTTTATAATAGTCTTCGATTGTTTTCGGGTTGGGTTTATGTCCGGAAACAATTACAAAACGATAACGAAAGGTTATGCTCTGATGTGGCAATATCCTGAAGTTCAGTTTTTCTTCTCCCTTTGTGAAAACACTCCATCCGAGTGGGTTGGCAGCGAAAAGCCCATAGCCCCGCGCGTGCCAGTAGGTGGGAAACCCGATGTTTTTATGGTGGTCGCACAACACAATCGAAACGTCGTCGTTATTTATTTTTCCGCTTAACTCCATCCACTGGCCACGAGTTCCCCAAACGGCTTCATCTTTAATCCCTTCGCTGCTGAGAAAGCTACCTGTTACACCATCATTGTTCATGGCTTTTACGGTTGTTGCATTTCCATTCGAGTCGGTCAGTATTGCTTCCTCTTTAGATGGCAGTTCAAACTGGCGGGCTACTCTGATGGCAATCAAACCTTCTTTGTTATCGTTCATAAAAACAGTATCCTTTCCGGTAGTTAACGTGGTGATTCTGTCGATAATGCGAACATGGTCAGTAACTTCGAAAATGAATTGTGTTTGCTCTGTCAGCAATTTGAGGCCATTGGCATCTATCCAACTTGCTGTTGCCTGAAATGAAGCGCTTTCTTTTCCTTGTTTGATTTTCCCAATTTTATCGTGAACGATAGTTCCATACCCGCCTTTTTTGTCCTTTGGAATGGAATCCGAATTGTTCCAGAAGTCGTATCGGTTTACATCGCCATAGTTAAACCAGATTCCTGCATGATGGGGATGATCGACTCTTTCGCCGGCCCGCGGGGCCAACGGGTAACCACGTGTTATTTCAGTACCATTTGCTGCAATTACCGGATAGAGAACCGGTTTCATTATATTTCGGGGCCAGATATAGCTGGTAAACAGCTCTCCATCGACCAGTATGTTCACTCTGTTGGTTTGATTCTCGATGGTAACCTTTGGCGATGATGTTTCACGGACTGTTTGTGACTGACTGTTGAAGCCACTTAATAACAACGATATTAACGATATGCAGAAAACGAACCTTCTCATTGGTTTTTGTCTTTGGTGAAATCCATTTCAAATGTATCTATTATGTACGGAATTCGTTAATTTTCGAGCATCGAATTAAGAGTGCAATAAAAGTATAATGAACAAACTCTTGCAGCGATTTGTAGTTTTGAAGGAAACAGATACGATACAACCAAGATGAAAAAAATTTTGATTTGGCTTTTTGCCATTGCCCTTACCATTGGAGCGGCTGTTTATCAACGATTGACAGGACCAACACATCCATTGAAAACAGAAATTGATACCGGCAGACAGAAAATAGATCTTACATTTCCCCGTTCACACGCAGGTGAGAGTGACTGTCCGATTGAGATGGAAATAGCCGATATTACGGTTTCGGGTTTTCTGGAATACAGAAAATATCCAGGCAATGATTCGCTCATCAGCGTTGAACTCAAGCGTCAGGGCGACAAACTGATTTCAGCATTGCCCAACCAGCCTATGGCAGGTAAGCTGGAATATAAGGTTTTACTGGAAAGGGACGGTGCGCAGATTAATGTTAATGATGGAACTCCCATCGTAATCCGTTTTCGCGGCGATGTTCCTGCACATGTCATTGTCCCACATATTTTGCTCATGTTTCTGGCTATGCTTTTCAGCAATGTTGCGGCGATGTATGCCATTTTTAAAGTACGTTACCAACGAATGTTACTGATGACGCTTGTGACTCTTTTTATTGGCGGATTAATATTGGGCCCTTTGGTTCAGAAATATGCGTTTAACGAGTACTGGACGGGGGTACCTTTTGGCTGGGATCTCACCGACAACAAAACGCTGATTGCATTTGTCGGCTGGCTGGCAGCCTGGTGGCTAAACCGTACCGCCAAACGACCGGTCTGGGTTATTGTTGCGGCGCTAATGACTATCGTTGTATTCTCAATCCCGCATAGCTTGTATGGTTCGGAACTCGATCACGAGAGCGGCAAGATTGTTCAAGGGGTGATTTTGCCATTTTTTGCAACGATTTCCCTCAGATATACATCTATCCTGAAAAGTTAATGCAACTTTGCGCAACGCTTTTTTGCGGCATTATCAGTGTATTTCAATTTAAGATATTGAAAATGAAGAAAATATTTTTGTTTTTTGTTGGAATGGTTTGCACCCTCAATATGTTCGGCCAGGCCGAGAACTGGTTTTTTTCGCTCTCGATGGGTACGTCACTGCCAATGGGCTCTTTCAAAGAAATTAAAACACTTGATGAGAAAGCAGGCTTTGCTGAGAAGGGTTTTTCATTGGTGCTCGATGCCAGTTATCCTTTGGGCGATAACTGGTCGTTAAAAGGGGCCGCAATGCTCTACAGTAACCCAATCAACCGCAGCGGAATGGGAACCATGCTTGAACAACGAATGAATGCCCGGAATATTATTGTAACAGGCGATGATCGCGATTACCTGACATTGCAACTTAATTCGTGGTTGTCGAACAACATTGTTTTCGGACCGGTATATACCATTAATCTGAATAAGTTCTACTGGGATTTTCAGGTATTGGCCGGGATGAATGTCACTCAGTTGCCCAAACAGAAGCTGGCTTACGAGAACCCGGAACTAAATTGGATTTATTTGCAGCGAAATACTTCGTCAACCAGTCTCTCGGTTGGATATGGTGCCGGGACAGTTTTACGTTTTGCGATAGCCAGTAACGTCAATTTTAAATTAGGTATCGATTATTTCAGATCACAGGCCACTCAAAAATACGAAGAGTTGAAAATCACAAAGAATGGAACAAGTTCAACTACTGAAAAGCTTTCAACCGGTGAAGTAAAGACTCCAATCGAATCGCTCTCAGCCACTGTAGGTCTCGTTTATTATCTGTAAAGAAGGAGCAACCACTTTCAATACTATTGGTTAATGCTTGTCATTCTGCCAAAAAAGTTGTAACTTCAGTAGGTTACAATTAATATTTTTGGCCTTGAATACGTTCGATATTTCTTCCCGGAAAAGGACTTCACAGGCAAGTCAGATGTCAGTTTGTTGTCCGAAAGCGGTATCCGAGACTCCGGTTACCAATCCTACTGTGCAATGGATGAGGGGTTTGTTCGGTAAATTTAAAAGCCAGTCAACAAAATTCTTAAGTTCCCCATCCGAATCTTTCGAAAAAGAGGCCGAGCTCAAATCAGTCAGGTTGGCAAATCATCGCTTTATGCAGAATAGCCGGGCCGTCGATTTCGCTAATGACCGCCTTTCGGTGCCATTTCAACAAAATCTGAATCAGCAATTGCAAGGAGACTTTTCGAAAGTTAAACTTCACAACGATGCAGAGTCGTACCGGTTCAATCAGCAATTAAAGTCTCAGGCTTTCGTTTTCGGCAACGATATTTTTTTTGGTAAAGGAAAGTTTTCTCCCGAAAGCGCAGCAGGGAAAAAATTGTTAGCGCACGAATTAACTCATATTGCCCAACAACAAACCAATGCAGTCCTTGATAATCAGATTCAGCGAAAGGTTGAAGACGATACTTCGGTTACTCCGTTAGCTGATGCAAGAAGCATACCTCCTCCTGTTTGCAGTGACACAACGCTGAAAGAAATTGAGAAATTTAAAAGCCAATGGATTTACGGGCCCAAAGATATTACACCCAAAGATACTGGAACCGGCAGTTTTACAGCAAGTTATATTCCATTGGCCGAAATGCTCTATATTATGGTAACCGGAAAAACGGCCTTTGTCAATGGCATTGATGTTACAGGCTTTCAGGCAAAAGCCGGTGAAAGTAATTTGCAAGGATTAGCTGATTTGATGAATCTGGTTGGCGATCCGCTGGTCAATGCACAGATAGCCGTTTATTATACATGGAGTGAGGCACAAAAGGGTGAAGCAATGGCACTTTACAAGCAACGTTTAAGCGAAGCTGCGCATTTGTGGCAAGATACCGGGATGAGTTTTGTTGTCGATATTCCATGTTGGAGCAATGTTAAGGCACGCCCAAAGATCAATCTAAATGTTCAGGAAGTTGGCAATGCCCAACTGATCGGTGCCCAAGCGGGTAACAGAGATAATTTGCAGGTCAAATTGGTAAAAAATCCATCAGCTGACGAAGAGGCAGCTGTTCAGTTCTGGGTTAAACTGCTGACAAAAAAACTGGAATTGCTTGAATCGGAGCGCAGGCAGACTATGAACCGTGCCAAGTTGGGCACTTCAACCGGTGCAAGGGTAACTACCTGGAGATATCAGACCGGGGAAGATAAAAAATACAGTGCCGTTATGACACTTTCGAGCAACGACTTGCTTAATCATCCGGGAAAGCAGGAGAATAAAAGATCGCTTTTGCGAAGGTCGGTTTATTTTGAACACGATAAGTTTAATTTGGACGGACATGATAAAGCCGAGTTGCTCCGTTTTATTCAAGATTTTAAAGAGGCCGACAACCAATCGGAGAATAGTAAAGTAACACTGGCTGGCCATGCTTCGGCACCTGGAAGTAGTCATTACAATACTCAACTGGTTGAGAAACGGTTGTCTTCGGTTTTTAACTTTCTGAAAGATAAAGGTTTTCTGAATATTGAAACACGAGTTGTATCAACGAATCGATCGGATAGCGAAGCAGAAAAAGAGAAGGAAAGCAACGAAAGTGATAAAGATTTTCGTCGGGTCGATATGATTGTTGGCTCAGGAGAATTACAAAATACTGTTGCCCACGAATTTGGCCATGTTTTTGGATTGAAGGACGAGTATGTCTCTGTTGGAACGTCATTTTCAGGTTCGGGAACAGCAGCCGGAACAACTGTAGCCCATAGCGGAATGTCTGAAAAGATTGGTGGAAATAAAGCAGTTTCTGAAAGCAGCGACAACATGATGTCGATGGGAAACCGAGTGCAAAAACAACATTATGCCACTTTTGGTTGGGCATTGAAAGAACTAACCGGTAAAGATTGGAAACTGGCCTGAATGTTTGGATAAAAGAGTGAAGGGTGGCCGACCTACGCCGGGACACCCCTCTAAAAAATTACAAGTTTTCCGAATTTCTTCTGGATTACCCTTAGACACTGTTCCATATCTATTTTCTTTATCACTTAGGCTGCCGCCTTCCGGCTCTTGCAATCACCTTTGCAACACTCCAATATTATGAACTTTTATCAATGACTAATTTACGGATATTTAGAACCAAAGTCAAGGATTTAGCCTATTCTTTGAAAAAATAGGGTACGCTGAAATCTCCAATCACCGTACTTCCGTTGTGCACCATAATAAACGTTCCTCCTTTGGGGACTCCGCCTGTATATTCCGGCCCAACAAAATCGTCAAGCGTAATTTGGCTCTGGGTATCAACTCCTTTGGGCAGAATGTCGTAAATATCTTTTCGCAGTTTACCGATTTCGTATTTGTCCATTAAAGCGCTGATTTTGGCTGAAACATTGCTATCGACCGTAACTTTAGCAATCGCTTCAGTTGTTACATCGCCCGAGGCTCTTTTTGCCTTTGCTGCCGAGGCAAACATGGTTGTGTATGATTGTACATCATTTAAAACCGTTTTAACAGACAGTATGTCCTTGGGTGATAATTCGTTCAGTTGGATGCTCATCTTTTCAAAAGGCTTTTTATATCCGGTATAAATCGGGTTTGTCGGTTCAACGCTCTTTAGCTCTTTTAGAAATTTTCGGTAGGCTTCCAAAAAAAGCTGATATTTTTCTCTGATACCAACGATACTTTCGTTTCGGATATCGACCATTACTACCTTGGCCGGCAAGCCAAGATTTTGAATTTTGGCAATAATTACTTTACTTGCTTCATCGGGTTTGGTGCCTATATGTCCCTCAATCAGAAAATGTTCCATAGCAGTCCAGTCGAAAGAAAATGGGTTCTCAAGTTGTTTTCGCTCTTCCGATTTCGACGAAAAGTCCCAGTAGTTGTAAATCTGATCCAGATATTCATTTGATGGTTCGCCATCCCAAAGGGCATAAATTGGATGCCCTGAAACTGAACCCGCCAAATTGTAGTAATATCCAATAGCTGAATCAGATAACATGGCTGAAAGTCCTCTTTGTGGAGTAATTCTGATTCGAGATGTCAGATTGGTCGCACCCGAAGTAATCAGCGAATCCAAAAGTTCTCGTTCGTTCATCAAATATTTACAAAGGGTGAAAATTCTGTTGAAAAGGGAATTCAACCGGTTCAATGCAAATTGTTTGCGGTTGTTTGTTTTGGCAGGAACCCAGTTGTTGCGTATACCATCATCACTCTTCAACGGAAAATTGCCCAATATCAATAATTTAGGATAGAACGTTGATTGGTTTGGCGCAAACCATTTTTGGGTCTCGTTGAAAAATTGGAGGTATTCGTTCACCGCTTTTCGAATGTCGCGCCCAAATCGGATATAGTATTGGTTGAAAGATGAGTTATTATTGATATTTAGGAAATTGGTGTTGCTAATTGTTGCTGTCGCTTCGGAAATTAAATTTTCCGGGATGAAGTTCTTCGAGAATGAAATTATGCTTTTGAGTTTATCTTTAACAACCAGATGGTTGCTTGCAATTGTGTCGTTTATTTTTTTTCTGAACCCATTTTCTGAGGAAATGAGAGAGATCTCGCGAAGTGAGCTTAGTTTCAGAAAGGTTTGGAAATCAAGTTTTTTGGGTGTATTATTCAGCTTGTTAACCAGCATTGGAACAATCGATACGGTATAGTAGTCGCCTTTGGTATTACAATCGCCCGGTGAACATTTGCTGGTATGTATTTCACCGATTTCGTAATATAGCGCAAAAGTGTATTTGGATTGTAAATCATTGATTGATAAATTGATTTCGCTGGATATTGACTGATAGGCTTCGGAGTTTGCATCGGTTTTATTTAATAGTCGAAATCCACCTGTCAGCGGAAAGCTGCTCAATGCCGGATTATCGATGCCTAACGGATAAGTATCCGAAGGATTCATTTTGCCAAATTCAACACAATGGGTAAATTTTCCATCACTGGTAATGTCGATTAAAAAACCCTCATCTGTAAGGCCGGTTCCGGCTTGAAGATTAATCGAGGTTACTTTGTTGCCGTTGAAATCGTAGCTGTATTTCAATCCGTTAAAAATTCCCTTTCCCAGTAACTTCCAGCGGGTCAAACGCTCTTGTTGCGAAACAAAGTCAAGTGAGTCGTTCAAATTGGCGCTTGTCAGGTATTGGCCCGGTGTATACTTTGGGTATTTGGTTTTCATCGTTTCCATGGTTATCATTATTGATTGTTTTTTTCTTTATTAACCAACAGGTAATCTTCATTTTCGCCTTCGGCCAGCATGGTGGCATTGAGCAATACCGGCTCTTGCAGCGGATTTCCGTATTCGTCGAACTGAATGGTTGAACAATCGACCAGCTGCGATGGGGGATAGATATTCATTAGTCCCGAAAGAATGGAAGCCAGTTCGCGGTAGCAAGATTTATATTGTTCGTAATCGGCCGAATGGTCGATAACTATGGGTGAGCGCATTTTGCGGTAAACCTCCAGAAACTGAACATAGGCGGTTTCGAAACGAAACATCTGTAAAGGGTTTATCCAACAAATTTTTAAAGCAATATGGGCTGGAGTTTCAACTCTAATCTTCTCTTCTGCAAATTTTCTGAAGGCCATATTTCCGGCCACCGGTAGCCAGCCGGGCATAATAAGGGTCATTTGCATCGAGAATGGGTCGGAACAGAAGCAGTTTTGTCCGGTTGGGCTGCCACAGGTTTCATAAATATCGTTTTCATCGAACACGATAAGTGGCCTAAGCAGGAGGTGTTCAATTAAATGAAAGCCAAACGAATTGTCAAATCGTTCTGTACGGTTATCGTAAAAAGTGGGTTTGCCATCTTTTACGACCAGATTGCCAGAGTTGTCCAGAACCGGCTCAATGAGTCGTGTCTTATTGTTTTCTATTCCAAAGATAATTTGCAACCTTTTTTCGAGCATTGCACGATTTTTAGCGTCATGCTGGTGCAGATAGTCGATGGCATTTGACCGATTGCAACTTATTTCTGGATAATTTTTCAGAAAGAAATTTTTATCACGAATCATTTCCGAGGTTGAGAAACTGCGGTAAGATGTTCCCTTTTCGCTTTGGCGAAATTTGACGATGCTGTAATCGACAATTTTTTCGTTGAAACGGGCAAGTAAATGGTTGAGAAGACGGTTTCGGCGTTCTTTTCTTTCAGTTGGGGTTTCGGTGAGTTCTTTGTAGCCATCAGAATAATTTGATACTAATACTTTATGTAAATCACTGATTTCTGAATCACTTATATGGTGAATAAAATAGGTAGGATCCCACGAACTTTCTTTCCAGCTAAATAAACGCTTGAGACCATTAAGCTGCTCGAGATAATCGGCAAGTAATTGTTCGAAGAAATGGAGATATCCTTTCAGTTGAATTCGTTGTGCCTTGCGCAAATCGGAGGCTGATTTGGCAATTCCTTGCGGTCCAACGGCATAATTGGCCGGAAACTCATTCTGTAAAGCAATAAATTGGTTAAGGTTGCGGCTTTGGCTTTCGGGTAGTGGCATTTTTACCGTAAAGTTTTCAGGTGTTTTTTGCTTAATCGCCCTACGGATTGCGGCTCCCGAGCTTATTTTGACATTGAACCCAATTTGTTCCTTGTAAAAGTTAAATCGGTTAATGATTTGATTTTGAGGGTTGTTGAAATCGAGACAGAATTTAAAACCTGCAGTGTTGGGCGATGATAAATTGAGCCGGAATGGCTCTCCCGTCTTTATCGGGACATATGGATGGCCCAAAGTCTGATTGTAACGATAGCTGTTTAGTGATATTTCGCGAATTGATTTAACTCCATCAATATCTGAAAGGATATTGATGATATCGGATGAATAGATGCTTTTCTTTCGGTCGAATTTAACCAACTCATTTCCATCGATAAAGCCACGGGTGGGAAGCGGACCTGAGAAGGCATCCTCAACCTGGTAGCCTTTTGAAAGAAGCTCGTCCAGTGAATAGAGCGGGATGGCTGGTTGAATGTGGTTGTAGAGTTGAGAATAAATTTGAATAAGAACCGTTTGTGCATTGGCTTGGGACTGAAGTTCGATATCGGCACAAATCCCAATCCATTCATCATCAAGAAAATCAACCGTATAGAAATCTTCGCACAAATTTCTGTGTGCATTCAGTAATGTCAGAATATAGTTTTGGTAGCATATTTTATATTCTGCTTTTTCAATTAGTTCGGTTATTGAGGTGCTATTGTTTGGCCGATATGCAGTTAGCTTGTGCAAAAAAGCTTTGTAATGGGCAAAAATCAAATCGTAATCTTCCAACTCGACAATTACGCGTATCAGTCCATTTATCTTTACAGGTTGGTTGTATTCGGTTGAGAGAGAAAATGAATGTAGCTGATTTTTAGTGTTGTAATAAATGGATGGAGTGTAACTATTCTGTTTTTCCAGCCAAACGTTCCGCAGACCGGGTGTCTGGTCAATCAATAGTTTCCGGTAATCGTTGAACGTGATCGGATGTGAAGGCAGAATTTCGTCGGCTAAATGGAAGCTATCTTTGATAATTGGATGGTTAGCCCCGGGTTCTGTGAGGATATCGGCTATCGGAAAATTCATTCGGTAACCCAGGTCGGTGAGGGCATAACAAAGCAATTCGAGAATGGTAATCCCTGGGTCGTGAATGTTGTGGTCTGTCCAAAGTTTTGAGGAGAGCAGTCTGATTTTTTTCAGGCCTTCGTTTCGCAAGAAGGTATAATCCTCAATGGGTTGCAGAACTCTTTTCGGGTCGATGGTGATATGATGATTGGTTTTAGTCATTGATTATGTTGATATTATGATATTCAACTGAGGTGAGGATTTCCGATTCTTTAGTCATTGAAATGTCGGTGTGGCAAATGGTAGTTGTTCCATTGGGAAAGAGCAGTTTCACTGAAGTGGCATATACATGCTCCACAAAATCAAGTTCTTCAATAAGGTTGATAATCTGCGATATGTAAATTTTATTCCCAAATGTTGGCACATTTTTTTCTGGTTTTAACCATGGTGCGAAAATGGTCTGAAGTGCTTCGTTAAGTCTGGCAATGTACCATTGTTGGTCCGTAGCTTTTGACTTTATCGATAGTGTAGTCGTAATTTCGGCATTCACATAAGTTGGGTTGGCCACATGGAGTTGCGCAAAATTTGGTTGATATTCAGATATGTATTCTGAAATTTCAATTATTTTCTTAGGTGATACTTTGGGAGTCAATAGCGATGTCAATGTCTCGTCGGGTTTTGGTAATACTACTAACAGAATATTTCCCGGAGCGTACTGGCAGTCGGCAGAGGCATGTGGTATACATTTAACTTTATATATATCAGGAAACTGATTTAGAATTAACCGTTCATAATCCCAGATATTCCAGGCGCGCTGTTTGTGCCGTAACCGTTCACTTACTCTGGTATAAAAGGTTTGCATATCTTCGTTTGGCTTGCCTTTAAATGACGCATCGGGTTGAAATATGCTTTTTAAACCTTCAAGACGTTGGCGTGTTTTCGAGATTGTTTTTGCAGGCAAGCCATTGATCAAGTGTTTCGTATCATTTTTGTTATCGATAAAGTGTGCTACCAAAGCTTGAGTGCAAATGCCAGACAGACTGGGATAAAACTGCGAATCTTTATTGAATGTTGCTGAAATCCAAATCAGGTTTTGATTAATAATTGACGGTTGCTTCATTGCTTCCACGGGTAGCATTAGCATTACAATTCCGCTATTGAGCAGGCCGTTTGTGGTGTCAGATAGTACCATTTGCTCTGGAAATGGTTGCCACCGGTTTTCTTGACAATAATGCCAGATAACAGATTTGGAACTTAAATCAGGTTCACTTCCCAACGTTGGTAAAGTTTTCAGGTTGAAATAGAGCGATAAAACCAACGGTGATCTAATATTTTGCAAACCAATAAATAAAGTTCCTTCATCTTGATAATAGGTTGTCAATGAGTGGTTTGTGGTTTTAATTTCTTCAATGCCAAATGGGTGGATGCTAAATAGTTGTTCTTCTCGATTTGTAAAATCGATTTCTGTCTGGGCCGTATAATCAATATGCAGGTGGTTGAATTGCGGGATATATGGTTTTTCCGGAATTTCTGTATTGCCTCCTTTTGCATTTCCCATCATAACAGCAGCTATCAGTTTAGGATAAACATCTTGTCCAAATTCGTATGCTAAATCAATTTTAACAAAACCATACTTTTGCTGATGCGTGAATTGTTTGACCGGTTTATAGTCGTAAGCCGAATGAAGCCATGATTCGTCTGGTTTAAAAACATTTCGAGTATCGGCGTTGGTCAAATGTCTTTTTCGGTAGGCATCGTAGAATATTTTGGTTGAAAAACCATTGTTTCGATTTAGATCCAGAGGTATCCATTTGCCGTTATCTAAAATCGAAATCTGGCCGGGAGGGTGTCCGGCTTCAAAATTGGCAAATTGTTCAGGGTCGAAGTATCTTTTACTAAATTCGGCCGAGTCATCATTGAAAAGCAGTTGAAGTCCAGGCTTCCAGCTGTTGTAGTAACGACTGATGTTTCCGGGCAACCCTTTCCAGCTTATTGCCAAATTAAACGATGTGAGATAGCTGTTAAAAACTTCTGGTTTGCCTATATAAAGTGTCGATTGGCTTTTTTGGGGATTGGTTCCAAACGGATAAAAAGGCTTGGTACAATCAACCAGTCCGGAGTCGGATTGAAGTATAAGCTCTTTTATCCCGTTTACCTGAACCGTAATTTCTATTTTTTGTGATTGTATCAGGCTGATTTTGTGGTAGTTTTTTGCAAATAATTCTGGATTTTCCTGTTTCAATGTGATGCGGATGATGGGGTGGCGGGTACTCCAGTTTCCATGATGAATCGTTGACTGGTAAGGAACAACAGCCGGTAGTCCGGCCGGAATTTTAATCAGCAGCCTGTTTTTTGAAACTTTGTAAGTGTCAATATTTTCAATTTCAGTTGTTGTCCAACCTTCGGGTGACGTAAATTCCGCATTCAGAACATCTGAATTAATCTCGCCTAAAGAATTGGCTGTTATTGTAATGCGTCGATTCCCTTCAGCAAGATTTAAAATGGCTGATGCAAATGCAAAGCCTACATTTGCCAATTGTTGCGTTGGTAATCCTAAAACCGGATTAGTATTGTCTTGCATCAGTTGAATTGGCAACACATGTTCGCCAATCAAAATGGCAGAGGTTCCATCCGATGTTTTTTCAGTAACCATGGTTTTAACCTCAGCTACTTTTGCCGCATTGACAATGAAATCTTCTTTTGTGATGTATGTCAGAGGCTTGCCGAGAATATCGTTTCCGGCATCAAACTCAGTCCCGGCTGGAATGAATTGCGAAATTTTTCCTTTAGCTAGCTCGAGTGTGAGTACCACTTCATCAGGCACAAGCGGTTTTCTGCTGAATTTTAACAGAGTTTCATAATAAAAATCGAGATGTTTCCGGGTGAAAATGTTGATTTGTTTTCTTGCAAAGCCAAGCAGGTTCAAAAAACTGAGAAAGAGAGCCAGGTGCGGCGATGTGGATGACTGTTTTCCCAATTCATCAATGGTTGTAAACTTCAGTTTATTGTTCTCATAATCGAATAACTCATCAAAAAAAGGCTTCCAGCTGCCTGATTCGAGGTTGGCTTCGTTATAAAAACGGACAAACTCTGCGGCTTTTGCCATCTGAGCAGCCAATTTTTCAGGACTTCGTTCTTCTATCTCGAAATATCCTTCGGTCAGCGCTTCCGGAAATCGTTCTGCCTGGGTTGTTCCCTCGCGTTGTAATGGATGTAATATCTCATTTTTGCCACTCATAGCCATTCAATTTATTGATTGTCAGGATTTGCAAATGTTGCTTCGCCTGTATAAAATGGAAAAACCAGATTGTGGCGGGCATTGGTTGCTCTTATCATATAGTTGACCTTCAATTCTATAATACCATCTTCACGATTTCCCGAAAGGATAACTTCTTCAGGTTGAATCCGTGGCTCGAAGAGATAAATTGCATTGAAAACCAAATCTTTAATATAAGTAGAGAGTGAAAGATTGATGGGTTCAAAAAGCAGAATATCGAGATTACAACCGTAGTCGGGCTGCATGATTCGTTCGCCAACTGTGGTCGAAAGCAATATCTCCAGACTATTGCGGATATCCTCTTCGTCTGAGAGCATTACAGCACTTTTCGCCTCCTTCGAAAATTGGGGGGGGAAACTCCATCCTCTTCCTAAAAATGAATTTTCATTGTTCATTTTATCCGATATTTACAGTTGGACAGCCTACAACAACCGATGCTCCGCACAATGCCATGTCGCCACTGCGCAAGGCTGGTTTTCCACCAATCATCACGGTTAAACTTCCAGCCGGGAATGATGAAGTTGTGAGGTGTGGTGTGTTGGGTGGAATTGGACAAACGTGTGTATCTCCGGCTACTGCTGCCGGCATTCCTCCCACCAGAACACTCGGGCTTCCGGGACCGATAATGGTTCCACCATGACTGGTAATATCGCCAACTCTTGCTGCTGTAGGCATATCCTTTAATTGATATTGACTATTGATCCTTTTACATTGGTTACAGCTGACGAACTGATTTCAGTCCCGGCTGAACCCTCGGCTTTGAATTGTGCTGATGCTTTGATGTTTACATTGATTCCCTCAATACTCAAATCGCCTTGCGATGATTGTATTGTGATATTTTTTGGTGACTGGAACGAGATGCCATCTGACGAGAGCATTATTTTATTATCGTTCGAATCTTCTATCGAAATTTTATCTCCATCGTCGTCTAATACAATCTTTTGTGACTTTTCTGTAACGATGTTGATGCATCCTTTTTCGTCGTCGAATTCTAATTTTAGTTTCTTTTTGGAGTAGAATCCCTTCAGGAAATTATCATCTTTAAGGGTATTTGGCAACGGTATCGTGCTGCTGTATAGTGATCCCAAAACGATAGCCTGACGAGGGTCGTTATCAAGGAACCCGACCACCACTTCATCGCCAATCTCAGGGAGAAATGCCAGGCCTCTTTCATTTCCGGCATCGAGAAAAGCTTTACGGGCCCAGATTTCATTGTCAATTCCAAAAAGTGGTAGTTTTATTTTGATGCGAAATTCGTTAGCTGGGTCCCCTTCAAGAGCGGTTACAACTGCTGTTTGCAATCCATCAGCCGGACTATTGCATCCAGCTGATGATGGCAATACTACATTGTTAAATCTGTTAATAAACAGATTTTTATCAAGACCAAGCTGAAGTGTAGTTTGCCAACCATTTTGTAAATTGTAGCTTTGTAAAACACCTGATACAAATGCATTTCCACTAAGCCGGCTTCCAATTCCTTCCAATATCACCAGATCTCCAGGTTTGACCGAAGTTGTTCCGATGCATTTGGCAACACCTGACAATTTTGAATAATTATTTTGTAAAATTCTGCTTTTTAGTAGTTTTTCTGTTTCATCCTCGGATAAATTTGAGGGGAGGTGTAAATAAAATGGTAAGTTGGCCGTTTCGTTGGCCAGTTGGCCAGTGGAGGCTGTTCCTCCCGGAGATCCGAATGTAGCGGATGGCAACTCAATATTTTTGGTTTCCTGTTCCGAAGCGTTCCATACCTTTGCTTTGTAAGTTGTAAATTCCTGTCGGCTATCAAGTTCCACTTCCAGGTCGAGCAAGGTGTTGCCTGCACGAAGCGATACCACTGGTGTTTGTCCGCTTGAAGTTTTTTTAAATAACAGTTTTTCGGTATCGGCAATCACCAGAAGAGAATTGGCTTCAGCCCGAAGATTCAGAAAGTCCCAATCGGATAGGTTAAACTGCACCATTTTATCGTGTGAGTTTCCGGTATCGTCTGCGTCGGTTGTTAGGTTGTATTCGCTGGTTATCGATTTAAAAATATCGCTGTCCGATTGATCGGTGAAAATTCTGTTTTTACGGTTCAGCGTTAGCTTATATGCATCGTGTTTTAGCGTGAAGATAACCTGTAATCCATTGGATTGATGTAGTTTTTGAGCAATTTTGATAATCCTTCCTTTAAAAATTGTCTGCGTATCAGTGCTATTCCCTGCTTTGATTTCGACTGTTTTACCCGTGACTAAATCATTCAGATTGGCATTCGGAAAACTGTTGTTTTGGTCGTCGTTCAGGTAATCGATACAAACAATCTCGGCCTCCGGGATACGGGCAATTTCGTTCCGTACCGCGATGGCCAGAACATCGCGCATGATGCTGCTTTCGTTTCCGTCAATCACGATCGACAAATGGGGCATATCTCGAAACAAGCTGAAGGACATTCTGTCAAGTTATTAGATATTATTTTTTACGGGAGGGAACCAAATCGCTGTACCCTTTTCTATCGTGCGAAAGTTATTTAACCCGTTAGCTTGAGCGACATCGGCATAGAGAAGGTTGTTTTGATATATTTTATTGGCCATCTGCACCAGTTTTTCGCCTTCCGAAACCACTCGTTTGTGGGTAAGGTCGGGCGATGACGGATTGTTAATCATTAGACTCAGATTAGGGTCGAGACAACTGGTAAAAACAGTGCTCAATTTGGCACGAAGGGGTTTGCCGTTGGGCGAAAACAAGTTGTAAGTGATTTCGACACTCCGGAGTACTGTTTTAAGCAATACTGCCCCGTAAAGAATCATCACAAAATTGGGCCGGTGCTTTGCCGAATTGTAGTCGTAAACCACTCTCAGAAAATTTTCGACCTCGTCGGGAACATCTTTTTTAATGCCATCGGTTACACCGGTCCCGTCGATCCAGAAATTGATTCGATAGTCTTGCGGCTTAATTTTTCTGAATTCCATCTTGCTTGAAGTAGTCCCGATTCCTTGTTTGTTATCGCTTTCAACTTCAAGTTTAATGGTCAGTTCTTCAGGGTTATACATTACTGAGTATTCGTCTGTTCCACCTAATCGCTGGGTAAACTGATTGGTTTTATAAGCCGTAAAACTCAATTTTGTCAGATGTCCATTTTCCTCCATAACCATATAGTTAACGTTCGTTTTTTGCGGCAATTATTTTGCTGACCAGTACCGCAGTTGCCTCAACTGTCTCATTCGATAGAGTTGATGGTGTGGCTGAACTTTCTTGATTGGTATTGGCCGATATGGTGACAATCAATTCGTTGATTTGTATGGGCATGGTTATTCTTCTTTTTTGGCAAACTGATAAACAAGCTCTATTGACTCGATAACCAGTTCATTCTTAGTGGCATTTAATGCCGACGTTTCGATTTTAACAGGGTAAGCTTTAGTGAAAAGCCATTTCTTAATGGGCTGATGTTCTTCGTTTAACAGGAAAACCTGGATATCCAATGGTTCAATATCGAGATCCTGTATGGCTCTATCGGCCCATTTGAGCAACTCAGACGAAACAGGGAAAATGGCCCGTTTAAGCACCAGAGGCGGATACTTTGCCCGGACGGGCAGTTTATGGACAAACCGGTTCTCGCCACCCTCTTTTAAATCGACAGTTTCGAGTTCGGAGATTAACCCCGATACTTCCTGAAAACGGGTGTCAATATCAGGATATTGTTTTCCGGGAAATGTGACCATAAAATGGAATCCGGGCAAAGGATATTCTGCTTCAACACTTGCCATAACAATGGTTATTGATTTTCGACACTAATTCCTTCGTGGGCCAATTCCAATGTTTCGATGGCAACCTCGTTTCCGGTAGCTTTTAATGACCCTCCGTCGACTTTGACAGGAAAGGCATTTCTAACTTTCCATATCACAATGGGTTCATGCTTTTCGTTCAACAAGGCAATGGTGATGTCGCGCCGTTCAATTTTATTCAACTGATGGGTGTTCCACCATTTGAAGAATTCGTTGTCGGCTGGCATCATTCCACGTTTCAGCGTGATATTGCCAAATTTTTGCATTCCGGGCATTTTGATGGTTGCGTAATCGGGATTAGCGCCGTCGCGATATTCAATAATCTGTGTTTCGATATTTAACCCCGAAACCTCGGAGAACCCAATGTTGGTACCGCCCCATTCAACCCTGAAATGAAATACCGGTAATGGATATTTTGTTGACATATGCTTGGTTTTATGTATTTTAAATCAGTTGTTTATGATTCCTGTAGCTTATGTGAAAATCTCAGGATTATGAATTCGGCCGGACGAACGGCTGCCATGCCAATTTCTACAATCAGTTTGCCTTCGTTAATGTCCTGCGAGGTCATGGTAAGCCCTAAACCAACATTGACATAGTAGGCATGTTCTGGCTTTGCACCGGCTAGGGCTCCACGTCGCCACAGATTGTTGAGGAAGTTTTCAATCTGCCCGCGAACTTTGGCCCAGGTGTTGGCATCGTTAGGCTCGAAGACCACCCAAGCAGTCGATTTTTTGCAACTCTCTTCAACAAAATTGAAGAAACGACGTACCGGAACATAACGCCATTCGTTGTCGTTTCCTGCTAACGTCCGGGCTCCCCACACCATTACTCCTTTGCCGGAGAATGGCCTGATGGCATTAACCGATTTTCCGGCATTGACATCAATATTCAAATCTTCCTGAATCTCATCGTTGATAAATTCCGAAACCCCGTTAACCGAATTAATGCTGACATTGGCCGGTGCTTTCCAAACGCCTCTGTCGCGGTCGATGGCTGAATAGATGCCTGCAATGGCACCGCCAGGCGGAATGGTTGTAATCTTTCGGTTCAAAGTATTGATAATTCCTTTATAAAATGGAATGTAAACCAGCAGTGAGCTTTCGATGGTCTCTTCGTAACCAGCTCCCATCCCCGAAATGACCGTAAAGCCTTCTTTGAAGATGGCAAAAGCGGCATCGAGTTTGGCCAAACATTGAACATATTTACTCTCAGTGTCAGCCGCTGTAAGGTAATTCGATGCTACCGGAGTCGTTACCGTTGACAATACTGCCGATTTAAATGATGATGCAGTGAAAGTTACGCCGCTGGTCGAAAGTTTTCCTGTGCCGGCAGCCAAGGCTTCGTTGTCGAGATTCACCATTTCGATCATGGCTGTTTTGATTCCGGTACCAATATAAGATGTTGTTGAGACCATTAATTGACTGTTGGTCAACAATCTTGTTTTCACCTTTGGATCGGTGGCCGGGACATAGGCAAATATAAATCCATCGATATTTTGAAGTACATCCCATAGAAAACCAAAAATGGCTTTCAATTTAGCCGTCTTGTTGGCGGGAGTGGTAGCTGATTGAAAATCAAGTTTTCTGGCCCTGTAAACAGCATCGATGGTTAGTGCTCCGCTCATTGATCCTTCAATAAATGCAGCTAAATCTGTCGTAATGTTCTGGTTATCGGCGATTAGACTTTCAAGTGCAACCAACCGATCTTTAATCTTGGTGCCGTTTTCGTCGATATCGCTATCCTTCATCAAATCTTTAATTTTTCGGCTTCCCGATGGAGTTGTAATGTTGTTATTGATATCGCGGAAGCGGAATTTTTTGGTAAAAACGGTGTTGACATAAGGATGGTAGGCTGAGCCATACTTCAGATTATTCATCCCGATATTGTTGCGAAATTTTTCTACATCATCGGCCAACGTATTTCCTGAAGCACTGTCTTTCACATCCATTATTACAAACCGATCGCCCAGTTTGGCGCACTGCAGCAAGGCTGCTTGTTGCAAGGTTCCCAGTTTGTCGACAGTGAGGTTTACCGCGTCGGGGAAGAGAATTAGCGTTGGTTCGTCATATTTCTTCAATTCTTCCAGTCCACCACGCAGTCCGCTCGAATTATCACCCATCTGAATATCGTCGGGCAATGTTTTCCCATAAGTTCCAACTGAAACAATGTAGCAGCTTCCGCCTCCATTGTCATAAAAAAGGCGCAAACTTTCGTACAACAAATATTTACTGTTGGCAACCGATGTTTCTTTTTCAACCGGAATATTGTTTTCATCGAGCTTGATAGTCAGCGAGGTAAATGTAGGGCCATAACCGAAATATTGCTCAAAATCGAGTAAACTCCGGATGCGTGTGGGCACCATTTTCAGGTCGTCAGCCACAATTTTGGTGGCTTTCTCTGTGTAGCCAATAAAAGCAGGGATAGCGGTCTCTACTTCGGCAACTGAAGGAGGGAATTTCGAGATTTCCTCTACATAAACTCCCGGTGTTTTGTAACTTCCTGACATAATTTAAAATTTTTGATTTTAATGGTCATTCTTCTAATATGAGTTGAAAATTAGTGTGTTGCGTAGTTTGAAAACTGGAAGTATATTCGATTTTATCGTTTAGTTTTATCATGATTACCATTTGCGGGCCATGTAGCTCAAATGCAGAATCGACAATAGCCTGAAATTTGTATGCTCCTATTGTAAAGGAGTAAAGGTCGGTTGGCAAGCCTAATAGGTTAACTAATGCAGAAAAGAGATTGGTAGGCTCACGAAGTAGCACTTCGTTGTAAACAATTGTTTCATCGCTATTTGTAACGGTGAGGTTCATCCGTGTGGCCGACGAACCCGTTAGTGAAGAGTTGACATTGAAATGGTAATTTGGAGCAATGACTGGCCAAGGTTTGAATTGTAGATTTATAAGATTATTGTTGTTCTTTTTCTCTCCGTGAAAGATTACAGGAAAGCCCCCAAAAGCTGGAATTGCAACCAACTCATCCAAAATCGATTGATAAAAGAGCCCTGGTTTGAGGTTAACTTTAAAAAAAAGTACGGCTTTTAAGGGAAGTTTCCCGGCAATATAGAGTTCCGTTGCGCTATTTTCATCTTGGATGCCTTGATAAACAATGCGTAATCTGGAATTCAAAATCTTGCATGATAATCCGTTATCCTTCAATAGACGCGTTGTTCCAATAGTTGGAATTAATTCAAACCTGTTGTCAAAGAGTTTACTGCCCGATTGTGATTGCAGCCTTAGTTCAAACAACTCTTTGTAAAAAGTGTTTCTCATTGAATTTACTCTTTGTTAAACTATTTTTTTGAAAATCAAGGTTTAATGAATGGATCGCAACCGGTTTACCTACGAATCGATAGATTGAAACCCAAGTCCAATTGTCCTGATTTCGGGCACGGAGTCCGATGACTTGTTGTCAAATATTTCTACAATTCGGACTTTGTAGATTACTGACGGGAAGATGCTTAAACCCATCGTTTGCCATAGGGCATTGTTTTGCTCGAACGATATTGGGTAATGTTCGATGATAATTTTGTGCAGCGGGGCAGCTACATTCGTGAGTTCGCTTTTTTCAAAGTGGGTTTTACCTTGAAGAATAGCAATTAGATAGGAGAGTTGTTTTAATCCTTCAGCATAATTTTTTTCTTTGAAAAAAGCAGTGGCCAACAGATAAAGATTCATCCTGATTTCGGGATTCACTTTTTGAAACTGATTGGCATCGGGGTTTGGTCGACGAAGAAACTCTTGATTTTTAAAAGTCAAATCTTCTTCGATGTGAATGAGCGAGAGCAGAATCGCATTTTCGGGATTACTCTCTTTGCTTATCCCCTTAAGTTTAATGCTTTCAACGTTTTCACCCCGCCCGAGCCGTGTATTAATTTCGCGGTTCAGGTAATCACTGATGAATGTTAAAGCAATGTCAATCATGCTTTGATACAATTATCATCACACTGGAAAAACGCCCGAATATCAAAAGTGGTAGAAAGCCTTGCGGCTTTGGAAGGAATATCATTAACAAGTTACTTCAAAAGTTCCACAATTTCAAGTATTTCGCTAATTTTTCTTAAATTGTATAAGATTTACATCCTTTTTATTTGTACCGCAGTGTAGAAAATTAACATAAAATGTCGAAGAGTATTATCAATAAAATGGTTGTTAAAGTCAATGATATCAGCTCCGAAGGTGTCGATACTATTTTTAGCGATTACAATCAATTTATCGAAAAAAGGTTTGTTCCGATACTGTCGAGAGTGCTTGAAGAATATTCAACATGGAATTTTGTTCTGGAACGTTTAGCGATTGATTTGACCGGAGTTCCTGAACAAGAAATCGAAATTGCGTTTGAAAAGAAACTTAGGAAATTACTTAAAATCAGGTTTGTTGAACCATTTTCAACCGAAAATTGGTCGATCGACAGAGAATCTATTACTGGAAAAGCGGTTGATTGGGCTGAGGTTTTTATTTCGTACCTCGAAAATGGTTATTTCCCGTGGTATGCCACCTCTTTCTCAGATTTTGCTTTTTTTCAACATAAAACCGACCAACCTGATCCTGCAAAATTGCTCGATTTTCTGTGCGAGAATGAACCGTCGAAGCTGGCTTTGCTTCTGCAGACAACAATAACTCAGCGTGCAACAGAGCGCCTTTTGTATTTATTGGAATCGAAATATTTTCTGACATTTAAAGTTGTCAGGCTTTTGTTTGTTGAAAAAAATGCTGTAAGTCAGTGGGTTATTTCATTGTCGGCATTATTGATCGAAACGGGTGATTTGAATGCACATTTGCGAGATTACATATTCAAACGATTGGTAATAGCTGGTCTCAAACCAGAATCTAAGGACGAAGGTTTAAATCATTTTGTAAATAGACTGGAAATCAGATTTGTGATGAAGGTTAACCAAAACTCGAGTCATTCAAAATGGCATTTTCATTATGAGAATATCCAAAGTGTTCCATCGCCTGGAGAGTTTTTAAAATTGATTTTGAATAGTCGTTTACAGAATTCTCCAAAATTCGAATTTGATGCTTCACGTATTCATTATCAAGATATTATTGTCGAAGAAAGCCTGTCCGAAATAAGAGATAGTGACGTTGAAACTTCGCTTCAAGTTCCAAATGCTGGATTGATTTTATTATCTCCCTTTCTCCACTTATTCTTTGAAAAATGTGAATTACTTCATTCCGATGGCAAGTGGATGAATCAACAATCTAAAATAAAGGCGATTCATTTACTTCATTATCTGTCGTTTGGAGATGAAATATGTCACGAGGGGTTATTGGTTTTCAATAAAATATTAATGGGATGGCCAATTCAGTTGGCTGTTCCGTTAAATATAAAAATGTCAGATCAGGAACGCACCGAAGCGACTCAGCTTTTCGAAGCCGTGGTTGGCTATTGGTCTGTTTTAGGGCATACTTCAGTCGATGGGCTGAGGGAATCCTTCGTCAGGCGAAATGGCCGGATAGGGGAACAAGAACATGGCTATTTGCTTCGGGTTGAGCCTCGTTCCTACGATTTACTTTTGGAAAGTCTTCCCTGGAGTTTTTCAGTAGTGAAATTTCCATGGATGAGAAAAACTATAACAACCGATTGGAAAACAAAGATATAGTGTTGTGGAAAATTTTCAATTTATTGAGAACGAGCTTAATTGGCTGGCCAGTGTGTTAGACACGAGAATGAGCCTGAATTTTGGTAATGAGACGGTGTATCGCTCTGTTTTTGAGCTCTCGCCGCCCAAGCCAGAAGGGGATGGGGCTTATGCGCAGTTGATTCGGCATTGGAAACTAAGTGCAGAAGAGAGACTCTGCCTTATTCTGGCTTTTAGCCCATTGCTTCGACCACAAATTCTTCAACCATTGGAGGTTGCGAATCCGGCAACTCAATCACCATTTCCGGAATTTGGCTGTATTAAAAGTGATAGCCATTGTTTGCTTCCAACCTTGGCAACGTTTTTGTTTCTGGTAGCTGGTAACGATTTGGATATAAGGTTAAAACTTATCTCTTTCTTCGACGAGAAACATTTGCTTTTCAGCCATCATTTCATCGATTTGAAGAAATATTCGGTCGGTGCCTCTATCCAGGAAAAAGTTTTACAGCCTACTGACGAAGCGGTTTATTCGCTATTGTTGGAACGGAAATATCAACCCGTATTTTCGAACGATTTTCCTGCACGTTTGGTCACTACGGCTCAATCGTGGGAGGAACTGGTGCTGGAACCGGAAGCCAGTCAACGGATTGATGAATTGAAGGATTGGCTCTATTTCGGCCAGAAAATGCTGATCGAATGGCAGTTGAATCGGTACGTCAGTGGTGGGTACAGGGTGCTTTTCCATGGGCCTCCTGGTACTGGAAAATCTATGACTGTCAGATTATTGGGAAAGAATTCCGGACGTGATGTATTCCGTGTCGATCTTTCTCAGGTTGTTTCGAAATATATTGGCGAAACGGAAAAGAACCTCTCCAGGATTTTCGATAAGGCTGAATCGCGCGATTGGATTCTTTTTTTTGATGAAGCCGATGCCCTGTTTGGAAAGCGGACAGATATAAAAGATGCACATGACCGTTTTGCCAATCAGGAAATATCTTTTCTTTTGCAACGTATCGAAGAATTTTCGGGTTTGGTTATACTTGCTAGCAATCTGAAATCCAATCTGGATGAAGCATTTTTACGTCGGTTTCAATCGGTTGTTTATTTTAATGTTCCGGGGCCAAAACTGAGAGTTAAACTGTGGCAAAACTATTTTTCGAAATATTCTATACTTGATAATAGTATTGATATAGAAGATATTGCAGCAAGATATGAATTGACAGGTGGCGAAATTTTGAATGTTGTGCTGTATGCTTCGCTTAGGGCATTCTCGAAAAACGAAAAAACAATCCGGTTGATCGATTTGCTGAATGGAATAAAGATGGAGCTGGCCAAAGAGGGAAGGACAGTGTCGTAAGTTGCTGCCGGGCTACTGTATTTCTCCGGCCAGAATAACCATATCTATCAACTCCCTGTCGATGGCATAAGTGAGATATTGGTAAGTCGGAATTGGTTCAGTGATAAAAATATTGGCTGCTTTCCCTTTAGCTACCGAACCGTAGCCTTTGCTGATATCCATTGCATATGCCGCGTTGATGGTTGCGGCGTTAATAGCCTCTTCGGCAGTCATACCGTGCCTGATGCAACCGAGCGACATCATCAGTTTCATGTCGAATGATGGTGTTACCACCGGATTATAATCCGATGCCAAAGCAACAGCAAGACCAGCATCAATCATGGCTCTGGCCGAAGTACTGGTTTTATTGCCAAAAAACGAAACCCCGGGATGAATAACCGGCAATGCCTGACTTTTCGAAATGATAGCAATTTTATCTTTCAGCTTTTTTTGTTGCGATTCAATGATTTCAATCTCCTGAGACAAGCTTTTGTTTCGCAACTTTCCTAAACCAATTTCCCCGGAGTGAATCTTCGGTTTAAGCCCGGCTTTGATACCCAGTCGCAGGAATTGCTCAGCAGTATGGTTCGAGTGGTAATTATTATTAAATCCAATGTCAATATTATCAGCCAGTTTTTCGTTTAAAACCTGAGGCAGAATAGAATCGGTAAGGGTAGCAAAATAATTGGATGGCGTTTTTCCCCAACCATTCGGAATCATTTCGTTTCCCAAAAATGTTGATATAATGGCTAATGGCGAAGTCTGTTTAAGTCTTTTGATAACTCTGAGCATTTTTAATTCGTCATCGGGTGCGAGGCCATATCCACTTTTGATTTCGAGTGCTCCTGTACCTTTTTTGACAATTTTCTTGATTTTTTGCATCGCCGAAAGGTACAATTCTTCTTCCCCTGACTGGTGGAGCAACACCCTTTTCTGTTCTTCGTCTCTTTTGGCCGAACCTGAATTCCGGTTACGCAGGCTCATATTTAAATCATTTTCAAAAGGATACAGCAAGTGAGAATCGGGGTCGCAAAAAGCAGGAAACACCATTCGTCCGGTACAGTCGATTTCCATGATTTGCTCAAAATTTTCAAAATTACATTTCTCGAGGGCAATCATGGGGCCAAAATCGGTTATCAATTCATCCGTAATCAAAAGGAAAGCATTTTTGATGGTATTAATCCTGGCCATATCTTTCCCTGAAACCCATTTACGGGGTTTATCTTCCACCTGAACCAACTCTTTGATATTAATTAGGAGTAATTTCATTTTCGGACTAAAGACCTTTCATAAATTCTATTCTTAAATATAAGCAAACAATTTATTATAAGTCAATAGTTTGAATAAAATTTCTGGTGATTGGTTTTTCAGGAACGAGATTTGAAGTTTTCGTAAATAATACTTAACTAAATGTTTTTGAAATTAAAACAAAAAGCCCGCTATTTAGCGGGCTTTCGGTAAATGTTATTTTACAACCTGTATTATTCAGGAGAAATAGCATCAACGGGACAAACTTCGGCGCAAGAGCCACAATCTGTACATAATTCAGGATCAATTTTGTAGATTTCACCTTCGCTGATAGCTTCAACAGGACATTCGTCGATGCAAGTTCCGCATGCGATACAACTGTCGGAAATTTTGTAGGCCATGTCTCAGAGTATTAAATTGATAATGTTATTAACTTTATTTCGAAGACAAATGTACAAAGAATGATACAAAAAAAAATTGTCTGGGCTATTTTCCGATACTTAAGGCCGAATTTAGAATCATTCAAATAAAATTTTATCCCCGGATGAAGCTGTTTAAAGTTAATTGTTTGATATATGGTTAATTATTCGGGTTAACTTATAGTGGCCTCGTTTTTATTGTCTTGAAAGTAAGCACAGTAAGGTTGAAGGCCACACGACGGACATTGGGGTTTACGGGCAATACAAACATAACGGCCATGTAAAATTAACCAGTGGTGGGCAATAGGAAGCATCTCTTCTGGAATGTGCTTAACCAGTTGTTGTTCTGTATCAAGCGGATTTTTTGATTTTATAGTTAATCCCAAGCGCGCGGCAACTCTGAAAACATGAGTATCAACTGCCATTGCGGGTTTATTGAAGGCTACCGAAACAATCACGTTGGCTGTTTTTCGTCCAACGCCGGGTAGCTTAGTCAGTTCTTCAATTTCGTTGGGGATATTGCCATCGAAATCAGAAACAACTTTGCGGGCCATTCCAACCAGATGTTTGGATTTGTTATTTGGATATGAACAACTTCTGATGTACTCGAAAACCTCGTTTGCCTCGGCTTCGGCCAATTTATAAACTGTGGGATATTGCTTGAATAACTCCGGAGTTATCAAATTTACTCGTTTGTCGGTACATTGTGCCGATAAAATAACGGCAACCAACAATTGATAAGGGGTTTTATAATCGAGCTCAGTTTCGGCTACTGGCATATTAACCTTGAACCAGTCGATTATTTTTTCGTAACGCTCTTCAATTTTCATAATGAATGATTATTGCCGCCTAAGATAACGTTTTCGTACTTAAAAATGATTTTGGTTTTTCAGTCCGATAAGCATAGCTCTTGGCAAACGGCCGAATCGTATTACTTTTGCCAAAAAGCAGGCTATTATGATACCATATCTTCAAATCGAGAATCTTACCAAATATTGGGGCGAACTTGCTCTTTTCGATGGAATCAGTTTTACCATCGCACAAGGCCAGAAAGTGGCTTTGATTGCCAGAAACGGGGCGGGAAAATCGACTTTGATGGATATTATAACTGGTAAAGAGGTCGCTGACAGTGGGGCTGTCACTTTTACCCGTGACATTACAGTAGGATATTTGCGCCAAATGCCTGATTTGAATCCCGATGATACAGTACTTGGAACCGCTTTTAATGCCACAGGCGAGCTGGCTGGCGTAGTGCGCGAATACGAGATAGCGCTTGGAAATGACAATCAGCAGCAATTGGCATTAGCTATCGAAAAAATGAATCGATTAAACGCATGGGATTATGAGTTGAAGATAAAACAGATTCTCACGGAGCTAAAGATTACAAATCTTAGTCAGAAAATTAGCGAACTGTCAGGTGGCCAGAAAAAAAGGGTGGCGTTGGCGCATGTTTTAATTGATGAACCCGATCTGCTTATTCTGGATGAGCCAACCAACCACCTCGATTTGGATATGATTGAGTGGCTTGAGAAATATCTTGAAAGGACAAAGTGTACATTACTAATGGTGACCCACGATCGTTATTTTCTCGATAATGTATGCAATGAAATTATTGAACTCGAGGATAATACAATTTATCGTTATCGCGGTAATTATGGTTATTATCTTGAAAAACGGGACGAACGAATTCAGGTGCAGAATGCTGAGGTGGACAAAGCACGAAATCTTTTCCGTACAGAGTTGGAATGGCTGAGACGAATGCCGCAGGCGCGCAGCCACAAATCGAAATACAGAACCGAGAATGCCTACAAATTGCAAGAAAAAGCATCGAAAAGAAGAGTTGAAGATAGCGTTGAGCTAACCATTCAGGGACAACGACTGGGAGGCAAAATTCTGGAAATTAGTGGTTTGTTCAAAAGTTTTGAAAGGGTGAAAATTGTTGATGATTTCAGTTACAAACTTTCCAGATTCGATAAAATTGGCATTGTAGGGAAAAATGGTACCGGCAAAAGTACTTTTCTTAACCTGATCACCGGAAACTGCAAGCCCGACAGTGGCCGAATCGATGTTGGCGAAACCATCAGTTTTGGATATTATAATCAGGAAGGTATCACCTTTTCTCCGGGCGACCGCGTAATTGATGTAGTGAAAGAGATTGCAGAAGTAATTGAAACCGGAAATGGAAGTAAACTCACTGCTTCACAGTTTCTTACAACATTTCTGTTTCCGCCCGACACACAGTATAATGTGGTTGAGAAACTGAGTGGTGGCGAAAAGCGACGGCTTTATCTTTGTACGGTTTTAATGAGAAATCCCAATTTCTTGATTCTCGATGAGCCTACCAACGATTTGGATATTCTCACCCTTAACGTGCTGGAAGAGTATTTGCGCAGTTTTAAAGGTTGTTTGATGGTCGTATCGCACGATCGCTATTTTATGGATAAGATTGTCGATCATCTTTTTGTCTTCGAGGGCGATGGAAAAATTAAAGATTTTCCCGGCAACTATTCTGATTACAGGATTTGGCTTGACGAGAAATTGAAGGCTGAACTTCCGGCAGAAAAAGGTGAAAAGATTCAACGTGTTAAACCACAGTCGGATAAGCGAAAATTGAGCTTCAAGGAGAAGAATGAGTTTGAACAACTTGAGAAAGAAATTCTGTTGCTTGAAAACGAGAAGGCTACGTTGGAAGAGGAGATGAATTCGGGACAATGTTCGGCTGATGAGTTACTTACCAAATCGAAACGTCATGGTCAAATAAGTATCCTTTTGGACGAAAAGGAAATGCGCTGGCTGGAACTGAGTGAAATTGCCTGACTCAGTTTAGATGCATCCGCATACAAAACGTTCGGCTAAACCTTCAAGCAGGTCATCGACCATCTTTTTTTCGTTGTCAGTGCCTTTGCATTGTTGGCAAACGGGCAAATTTACCATTGTGTTGTAGGAGTAGTTTCCGCTAACGATTGGTGCTTCGCAAACGAAACACTTTTTCCCAAAATCTTCCATTAGTTTAACCGGTTTTGGTTCTCTTCAATTCTTTCCATGATAAAGATACCACCGGTACCTTCAGCATCCTGACTACTGCCAATAATTCTACCATCGGGCATAATTTCACCTTCCCAAGTATCAAGTTCATAGATTATATCTTCGTCAGAAAAGAGAATTTCGCAGGAGTGTGATTTGATTTTTACACTATTCCCATCGATTCGGCCGGTAACTTCCTGCTTGACCATGAAAGTCTCTTCACCTTCGATCTGTTCCGAAAAACGCAGTTCTCCAGATAATTGCATCCCTTTTTGGCGCAATTCGGCAAAACCACTATCTTTTCCGAAGCCAAAATCTTCCTGATATTTCCAACGACCTGTCAAATCGATCTTTCTGCTCATTTACTACAAAATTGAGTTGCAAATTTAATCAAACCGTACGAATTTCGTGCCAAACTAAAATAGTGCTCATGATTAGAAAAAAGTAATCCGGGAAAAGTTACTTCCCGGATTATCTTTCTTTCAATATCGATTATCGGTTACTTTTCAGGAAAAGGGTTCCTTTCTTGATTTCGCCATTACCCAGATAAAGGATATATACGTAAGTCGCCGATGGCAAAACCTCATTGGTGAGCGCCCAACTGTTGTTCGAACGTCCATCCCACCACTCGGTTCCTGGCCAGTAGTTGCCGTTGCCGTAATTTTTCTTTTCGTAAACCAGCGATCCCCAGCGACTGAAAACTTGCAGATGGGCTTCTGGGAATTGATATAAGCATCTGATTTTAAATGTTTCGTTAATGCCATCACCATCAGGAGAGAAGGCGTTGGGCACGAGCAGTTCGCAATCGTCGGCTGGCGTAACATCGAAATAGATCCGTTCGGTGATACATTCATTTGGCGTTCCGTTATCACAAATTTGAACGTCGAAATAATCTCTACCAATGAAATCCATCTTAGGCGTGTAAATAAAATTTCCGTTCGACTGTAAGGTAACAGTTCCGTTGGCTGGTTGCGAAACCGGAGTGGTATTGATTGTTAAATCGCTGTGCAGATTATCAATATCGGTAACATCTTGCAAAATATTGCCATCGATGGGGTGATACTCCATCGTGGTGTAGTTGTTTCCATCATATACCGGAGGATCGTTAACCGCTCTGACGGTTATGTTGACCGTTGCGGTGGCACAGTCGCCATCCGTATCGCAAATTTGATAAGTAAAGCCATCTGAACCAAAATAGTCGGCATCTGGAGTGTAAACAATAATATCGTCGCCCGGATCGTTGGGTTTCGTACCAACATCAACCCTGATTTGACCGTAAAGTGGCTGAACCGTTATCACTATTGCTGACGAAGAGGGGCCGTTGCCACCAAAACTATCGTTGTCCAGCACATCGATATTGAGCTGATTATCTTCGTCCATCGCCACATTGTCATCGACAACAACCGGAACTACATTAAGGTTCGTGACGGTTACATCGTCCGGCTCGCCATCATTGTCAGCATCAACATTTGCACTGTTGTCCGGGTCGTCCGACAAATCGTAAAGCGTAGTTGTTCCCAATGCAATTGCTGCAACGGTTGCCTGATTGGATACCTTAGCGGCATCTATCTCCTTCAGGGTGAGTACAAAAGTTGCGCTAAACGTGGAGTTGTCGCTACCTCCAGCCGGTAACAAAGCTAATGCCCCACCGCTAACAGTAACCAACGGGTCGGTGATTATCAGATTGGTTAAATCAGTATTTCCACCATTTTGAATTGTAAATTGATAAGTGATAGTCTCGCCAATCTCGGCACGATTATTCCCGTTTTCGTCGTTAAAATGGGCTTTTTTGGTTAAAGAGAGATTACAATTATCTACGGTAAGATTGGTTGATGCAGTTGCCTGACAACCATCGGAATTGGTGTAAGTATAAGTAATTACATGCACTCCAGCACCCGCAACCGCAGGATTAAACTGACCATTGGTGATACCTGTTCCCGAATAGGTACCACCCGCTGGTAATCCTCCCGCAAGGGCAAACGGCGTTCCCGTATTACATACATTGCTCATCGGGGCAAGCGTTACAACGGGTTTGAGGTGGACGGTAATGGTAACAGGATTGGATGTTTTGTGACAACCAGTTGTTGTGTTATAAACTTCGGCAGTAACAACATCACCAGGCTGCAATGTCGAGTTGCTGTAGGTAGCCGCAGCTGAGCGGGCCAGAACAAGAATTCCGTTAACCAGAAATTCATATTCATCTCCACCGCTGGCTGTAAAACTGACCGGATTGCTTTCGCAAATGGTCATATTGTCAGCGGTTAGGGATGCATCTATGTTCGTCAAATCTTGAATGGTAATGTTTTGAGTCGCCTCACAACCCGCAGCATCGGTGATGGTTACAACATAACTCCCAATAGCGAGATTGGTGTAAATGCCTGTCGGTTGAGCCGTTGCACCATCAAGACTGAACGAATAAGGTGCAACTCCCCCTGTTGCATCGACTGTAAAAGAGCCTTGACTGTTGTTACAATCGACATCCGTTTTAGATATTACTGATGTTTGCAGCGCAGTTAACGGTTCGCTGATGGTGAATGTAGTGGTAGCTTCGCAAAGATTGACATCGGTTACTTTGGCGGTATAACTTCCTACCGGTAAATTTGTAAATTGTCCGGTGCTGTTGCTCAGCGCATTTGTTCCGTTTGTAATGTCGTATTGGTAAGGAGTCGTTCCGCCGTTGGCTGTCAAAGTTACCTCGCCGGTGTTGGTATTAAAGCATTTAATATTCTGTATTGATGGTGCCGTAAGCGTTAGGAGATCAGGCTGGCTAATGTTGAAATTAACATCGAAAGTACAACCTTTTGCATCCTTTACGGTAACCAGATGATTTCCGGCAGAAAGCCCGGCAAAAGTGGCAATGGTTTGATAGGCGCCTCCGTTCAGGCTATAGGTATAATCGGGAGTTCCGCCTGATGCCGTTATGGTTGCCGAGCCGTTTACCGCACCCGAGCAAAGTGGTGGGACAATTGTGCTGGCTGAAGCAGTAAGCGGAGCATCGGGGCCGGAAATGGTGATGGTTACATTGGTTTCGCACCCGTTTGCATCACGTACCAGAACGGGGTAGGAGCCTTTCTGAAGATTAACGTAACTTCCGCCCGACGGAGTGGTTTCATTGTTGAAGAAAAATTGATAAGGCGCTACACCCCCTGTGGCTGAAATATTTGCTGAACCAGTACCGTTGCCAAAGCAGTCGACATTGGATGTTACATCAACCGATGCCTGAAGCGCTGCCAAAGGTTCAGTTATGGTTGCGGTTACGGTTGTTTCACAGTTTTTGGCATCTTTAACCCCAATCGTGTAATTTCCGGCCACCAAATTATTGAATGTACCGGTATTGTTTTCTGTCGCCCAGTTATCGATAGTGAAACGGTATGGAGGAGTTCCTCCAGTGGGCGAAACAGTTACCGAACCGCTATTAGTCCCTGTACATTTTACATCTTGTTTTGTTGTCAAAGAGGCTATTAGCTGAAGTGGCTGATCAATTGAGGCTGTCAGATCAACAGTACAGTTATTGGCATCTTTGACCTGGATTGGATAGGCTTTAGCCTCCAGGTTCGAAAAAATATTGGTAACCTGAAATGTTGTTCCACCGTCAATACTATAGTTGTAGGGTTCGATTCCTCCCGTTGCACTAATGGTGAACGAGCCGGTTGCACTGCCGAAACAGCCTGCATCAGTTTTAGTTTGAATGGAAGCCTGAAGAGCTTGCGCCGGTTCTGTAATAGTAATTGTTGCCGTAGTTTCGCAGTCGTTAGCATCGCGGACGATTACGGGGTAACTGCCGGCAGAAAGGTTGACAAAATTGCCATCAACTCTTGCAATCGTTTCACCATTAAAAAAGAAACGGTACGGAGGAGTTCCTCCTGATGCGGTGACATTGGCATTGCCGGTTGTTGCACCAACACATAAAACGTCAGTTTTGGTATCGACTGTTGCTACAACGGCGTTGAGGGTTTGTGTGATATTTACCGGAACAGTAACCTTATCGCCCGCAGCATCCCTAACATAAACCGTGTAATTGCCTGCTGTCAAATTTGAAAATACCACAGTTGAAGAATAATTACTTTCATTGTTAAAACTGAACTCATAAGGGGGTGTCCCCCCGGTAGCTTCAATCGTCACTTCACCGGTATTCCCGCCAAAACAGGGTACATTTTTCTGGTCGATAATGTAGGCTTTCAGCGGAAATTCGACATACGAATCTTCAATCTCACCATTGGTAATGTCGGCATCGAAGTTTGCTTTTGCGAAAGCTCCCTGGGCTTCAGGGCGCACCATCACGCGTACACCAAAAGTTGAAACCGCGGTTGATGGTGGAGTAACATTCAGAACAACAGGTGTCAGCGTTGAAACGTTAGAGGCTCCGCTGTAAAAGCCATCCGAGGCATCGGTAAAAGAACCATTCCCATCCCAATCGAACCAAATTCCCCATTGGGCATTAAAAACAGATGCCTGCGAATTGATATTGATGATCCAGTCAGCCGGTTGCCCTGCAATTAGTTCATCCGGGACCATTAATCCGTCATCACCGCTATCGCCATTGGCATCAGTCGAGTAGAGCGGCGAACATTCAGAATAGCTGACTGAATTGCCCAGCCAGATGCTACCTGCGTTGTCGGGTGTGCCGTCTTTGTCGGCATCGGTATTGACTAATGCGCTTGGCGAACCGAATGATACGGGCAAATCGCCGTAATCGTAACCGGTAATATTGATTAAATGATCCTCAACTTCTCCGTTTAAGGCTATATTCAGGCTCCGTCCATCCAAATCCGATCTCGAATCGAGAAGGCTGTTGGTCGTAAGTCTGACACGAAGGTAACTTCGCCCGGCTTTGATGGTTCCCGCTGCACAGTCGTATTGGCTCAAATCCCAAACCAATGAGGTGATGCTTGGTACCGCGCTGCTTGGAATGGTGTAAGCCAACCCATTGTTGACCGCTTCATTGTCTTCAAAAAGTCCGTTTTGGTTGAAATCAATCCAAGCCAGCAGGTTTGCGTTGGTGCCGGAATTGTTGTATGAAAAGCAAGTCAATGAATAATTTCCTACATTATCGATAATAATATCGTCGACAACAGGTATCGATTCCTCGTCGTCAGTTCCCTGCAAGTCATCGCCACTGGCCTGATCGTTAGGTGTGTACGACGGGTCTGCATCGACAGTAAATCCCAGTCTTATACGTTCTTCAACTTTTGTAATTGGCCAATAGCTCCCAGGGTTTTGGTCTGGAAAAATCTGTCCGTCGTTGGTTGCTCCGGTGCCGAAAGTCCCCGCAGAGAGCGACGAAGTAGTGGCGATTCTTTCGATAAGGTGTGCAGCCGAAGCAAATCCTGTAACATCAGAATAATCAATCGGGAGAAAGAGTCCCATTGAAACAGCAGTCGCAGGCTTACCGTTCATCTCAAGTGAAAAGGCTGAGAGCGCCGGTGCCATCAGCAGATAGGTTCCTACCGGCGAAGCATTGTCAGTGCCTGTAAGTTGGGTAATAGCGATATTTCTATCTGTCCCCGAGATATTAACTGTATAATCTGATCCCGATGAGTTGGTTCTGTCCCAGCCTTCGAGAAAATACCAGCCATCTGTTCCCTGCCGGGTGATTTTCAAGTATTCATCTGCCGTGCTGTTGCCTGCATCGGCAAAAACCATTCGCGGAGATACGGAAGCACCGTTAACGGTAAGTTGAACTGTGACCTCGCGCGACAGCAACGCATTTGGAGGTGTACTTACTGCATTGTTGCTGAGCCCGTTAAAAAGGTCGTCGAATGTGTCGTTGGCATCGGTGCCCGAAGTGTAAACCGATGCGGCACCGTTCATTGCTGTAACTGTCATGGTCAGTTCTACCCCTTGTGGCAATCCGTCGTTGCTTGTCCAAATTATCGAACCGTTTATTTTGTTCAATTCGGCCAGTTTGCCATCATTCCAGGGAAGCCAGAAAATTTGGTTTTTGTAATATCCTGATCCGTTAATGGCATATTGGGCAAATGCGAAAGCAGGTAAGAGCATCAGCATCAACAGTAACAAGCGTTTGGCATTATTGTTTTTTTTGTTTTGAGTAGCAGGGTTGTTGTGGTTTCTGTCATCAACCATTTTATTATCAGCATTCTCAGCTTTGCCGAAGTTGCTGATAACGCGGAGTTCGATATTGGTTTTCATGGTCGTTGTATCCGGATTTTGGTTGTGGAACTATTGCAATAATTGTTTTAGCGAAGTTAAAACTTTCGTTGGTTGATGCCCTTTTTTTATCTGTGTTCCTGTTGATTTGTTGATAAATACCTCTTTTTTTGCGCTCAATTGTTAATTACGCTGAATGGGGGTAACTTATCTGATAAGTTATGTTACATTAAAATAAAAAACTATTTTTAGAGTGCTCAACGGTTGTTGATGTTCAGAAACCAAACAAATGATTGACAGATGACTGACCTCTACATGATTTTTACGGTTGTTTCAGCAGTCGCAATTTTATTGCTGATGGTTTTGCGATTGAAAATCAGTGCCTTTATTTCGCTGTTGATGATTTCGATTTATGTTGGCATATTGTTGGGGATGCCTTTAAAATCGATTCTGACCAGTATCCAGAATGGAATGGGCAGCACACTGGGTTTTGTGGCTACTGTAGTTGGATTGGGAGCAATATTTGGTCAAATGCTTGAAAGTAGCGGTGGGGCAGAGTCTTTGGCCAAAAACCTTGTCAGTCGGTTTGGAAAGGAAAAGGCTTCGTGGGCCATGATGATTACCGGTTTCGTTATTGCAATACCTGTTTTTTTTGATGTCGGTTTTATTATTCTGGTTCCATTGGTCTATGCGCTGGCCCGCGATACGGGACGATCGACCCTCTATTATGGAATTCCGCTACTTGCCGGATTGGCCGTTACACACAGTTTTGTTCCTCCCACGCCTGGTCCTGTTGCTGTGGCCGATATCATTGGAGTGCAGTTGGGTTGGGTTATTCTTTTTGGCATTTTACTCGGATTTCCAATAGCCGTGATAGCCGGTCCTGTTTTTGGGAAGTACATCTCCACTAAAATTGATGTCAGGCCACCTGATGATTTTGCAAAGAAAAGTTTTGAAGAGGTCAAAGACACCGGATTGCCTTCTTTTGGATTGGTGATTGCAATTATTGGAATTCCGCTTTTTCTGATTTTACTGAACACGCTGACCTCTGTGCTGATCAGTTCTGAGATAATAGCCAAGTCGGGACTGACTGATATTACCGAATTTCTGGGGCACCCATTTTCGGCATTGATTATTGCCACTGTCGTTGCAATTTATGTACTGGGAATACGCCGTGGTTTAGCCCGGGAGGAGATTCTCGACCTGAGTACAAAAGCACTTGGCCCTGCCGGGATTATTATTTTGATTACGGGTGCAGGTGGCGTATTGAAGCAGATTTTGGTCGATAGTGGTATAGGAAAGATGATGGCCGAGTCGATAGCCAGCTCTTCTTTTTCACCGATTTTGCTGGCCTGGCTACTGTCGGCAATTGTAAGGGTGACACAAGGTTCTGCAACGGTTGCGATGATAACTGCTGCCGGTATTATTTCGCCCATTCTGCCGTCGATGGATTTGACTGAACCGTATAAAGCATTGATAGTATTGGCCATTGCTTCCGGGGCAACCCTGCTGTCGCATGTTAACGACAGTGGCTTTTGGCTGGTCGGTAAATATTTTGCTTTGAATGAGAAGCAGATTCTTCGCTCGTGGACGGTCATGGAATCGATAATTGCTTTGTCCGGATTGGGTTTGACCCTACTGGCCGGGCTCTTCTTTAGATAAGCCTACAGGTTAAAATGTCAAAAAGTAAAAGGTTTTTACCACTAAATCCGTTGTGAGCAATAAAAAGGCTTCTATTTTTAAAGTTTCAGAACCAACATAAAACCAATTAAACATGCAAAAACAAATCAACTATTTTGTGCGGCTCTTCGTCATGTTTCTGGCGATGACATCTTCCGGCAACTTGCTGTTTGCCAAAACTATCCCGGTGCAATTGAAATGTGAGTATCATCTTAACCCAATTGGAATCGATGTAACCTCACCAAGACTTAGCTGGCAGATTGTTACTGATCGGTCAGGCTATCTTCAGTCGGCTTTCGAAATAAAAGTGAGTAGCAGCGAAGCCGGTTTAAAGAACACTAAGAATTTGATATGGAGCAGCGGCAAGGTGGCTTCTGATCAATCGGTTAATGTCGAATATACTGGTGCAGGGTTGCAACCGATGCAACGTTATTTCTGGCAGGTACGGGTTTGGGATAACGACGGCAAGCCATCTGATTGGAGCGCCCCCGCTTTTTGGGAGATGGGTATGCTTCAGCCATCGCAATGGAGCGCATCGTGGATTACAAGCCCGTCGGAGAAGGATAATGCAGCAGCACAACCAGCTCATTTCTTTCGAAAAGAGTTTGCCACTGCTAAGCCAATTCAATCAGCCCGTTTGTATATCACATCATTGGGACTCTACGAGGCTTATATCAATGGTAAACGCGTGGGCGACGAGCTTTTCACACCCGGCTGGACCAGCTATAAAAAAAGGGTTCAATATCAGACATACGATGTAACCTCGCTTGTAGGGGCCAGTAATACGATTGGTGCCATTGTGGGCGATGGCTGGTATCGTGGTTTTATCGGGTTTAGTGGTCAACGTAGCTATTATGGAACGAAATCGGCATTGTTGGCTCAGTTGAGGATTGTTTATACCGATGGAACAGAATCCGTGGTTGCTTCCGGAAGCGATTGGAAAACCGCCACTGGCCCCATTCTTGAGTCGGATATTTATAATGGCGAAATTTATGATGCCCGTCTTGAAATGGGCGACTGGTGCAAACCCGGTTTCGACGATGCCAAATGGGTGAGTGTTGCAACTTACCAATATCCAAAAGAAAATATTGTTGCCCCTCAGGGCGATCCGGTTAAAGCGATTGAAGAAATCAAACCGGTGAAAGTTTTCAGGACACCTAAAAACGAATTGGTCCTCGACATGGGACAAAATTTGGTTGGATGGGTGAAGATAAAACTCTCGGGCAAAGCCGGCGATAAAGTGACATTGAAATACGCAGAAGTACTTGACAAGGCTGGTAATTTCTATATCGATAATCTTCGCGCCGCGAAAGCCACCGATATTTATACCTTGAAAGGCGGGGGCGAAGAGGTTTATCAGCCCCGGTTTACTTTTCATGGGTTCAGGTATGTAATGGTGGAAGGTGTGGAGCAGATTGCAGCTGAGCAGGTTATCGGGGTGGTTATCCATTCCGAAATGGCCCCGACGGGCACTTTCAGTTGTTCCAACGAATTGATAAACCAGTTGCAACACAATATTCAGTGGGGACAAAAGGGTAATTTCCTCGATGTACCCACCGACTGTCCGCAGCGCGATGAACGTCTCGGTTGGACAGGTGACGCTCAGGTTTTCAGTATGACGGCTGCATTTAATTTCGATGTGGCCGCCTTCTACACCAAATGGATGAAAGATTTAAGCCTCGACCAGGCTGCCAACGGAAGCGTACCTTATGTGATTCCCGATGTGTTGAATGGGGCAGGCGCATCGACTGCCTGGGCCGATGTAGCTGTTATTGTTCCGTGGACCGTTTACCGGGTTTATGGCGACAAGCGCATTCTCGAACAACAGTATGCCAGCATGAAGTTATGGATTGAATACATGCGCCAGCGGGCCGGCGACGATTTAATCTGGTCAGGCGACTTTCATTTTGGCGACTGGTTGGCTTTTGCGTCAAACCGATCGGATTATACCGGGGCTACAACTGAAAAGGATTTGATTGCAACTGCCTATTTCAGGTATTCATCAATGCTGGTATCGAAAATTGCTGGAATTATTGGTAATGAGCAGGATGCAAAATCGTATGCCGCTTTGTCTGATAAAGTGAAAGAGGCTTTTATTAAGGAATTTGTAACTGCAAGCGGGCGTTTGGTCTCGCATACCCAGACAGCCTATTCGCTGGCTTTGGCTTTCGATCTGCTTCCCGAGTCGCTGAAAGAAGCGGCTGCCGGTTTTCTGGCCAACGACGTCAAATCATTTGGGCATTTGACTACCGGTTTTGTGGGAACTCCATTGCTATGTAAAACATTGGCAGAAACCGGTCATGCCGATTTGGCCTTTATGTTGCTGAACCGAAAGGAATATCCGTCGTGGCTCTATCCGGTGACGCAGGGAGCAACCACCATATGGGAACGATGGGACGGTCAAAAACCTGATGGCTCTTTTCAGGATGTAGGAATGAACAGCTTCAACCATTATGCCTACGGTGCAATAGGTGAGTGGCTCTACCATTATGTTGCAGGCCTCGACCTCGATGTGCAAAAGCCGGGTTACAAACATATTATTTTCCATCCGCATCCGGGAGGAAATTTGACCCACGCATCGGCCGAATTTAAAAGCCTCTATGGGTTAATCACATCCTCTTGGAAAATAGACCAGAGCCAATTCAATTACGAGGTAACCGTTCCTGCCAATACCACCGCATCGGTAATTCTCCCTATTGCTGCTTTCGAATCGCTAATGGTAAACGGTTTGCCTGTCTCGGGCGCTAAAAACGTTAAAGCATTCCGCGATACGGAAAATACGAAAGTTGAAATTGGCTCAGGTAAATATCTTTTGTCATATCAACTGAAATAGGTATAATCCCTAAACGGTCTGTTTAGACCAAAACTTTTCAAGGCTGTCGGGAAACGACAGCCTTTTTCTTTTATGAAAAAGTGATAATGTAAATTTAACACACAGAAAACTGAAAAAACGTTAAAAGTTTTCATATTTGTCAAGCTAATACTGATAAATGGAAGCCCAAGAAAAAATTCTGATTGGTTCGATAGAACTCTTTCTAAAATACGGGATTAAGTCTGTTACCATGGATTTTATTGCCGAAGAATTAGGCGTTTCGAAACGGACGATTTACGAACATTTTGCCGATAAAACCACTTTATTGACCGAAGGATTAAAGTATAACGGACAGTTTCATCAGCAGAAAATCGAAAAGCTACTTGCCGAAAGTGCCAATGCCATTGAAGGCCTTTATTTGATTGGACTGGAAAACCACAAAAAAATGAGCCAGATCAACCCATCATTTTTCATCGACTTGCATAAACATTACCCCAAAGTTTACGAAGCGGTGAACCGGGGTTTTCTCGAAGCTTCAAGACTGTTAATGGAGCATTTGTTTCGGCAGGGAATTGACGACGAAATTTTTGAAAGCCGTTACGAAGTGGATAAACTGGGAATTGTTTGGCAGAAGTTTGGAGAAATTATCAGTCGCGATGTCGATAATTTTGGCGAAGCCGAACAAAAAAATATCTGGCACAAACACTTTATGCTGCCTTTCCTTTCCGGGCTTTGCACGCCCAAAGGGCGCGAACTGCTCGAACGATATTTCGACAGTAATACCGGAGAACTGAATGTCTGAAAACAAATTAATTATGATATAAATATGCGATTAAAGATTGTACCTCTGATTGTTTTATTGGCGATCAACCTGACAGCGCTGGGTCAAAACGAAACCAAATCGTTTTCGCTGAAAGAGGCCCAGGATTATGCCATCGAATACAATAAAACGCTGAAAAATGCCGAACTGGATGTATTATCGGCCCGCAAGAAAATTTGGGAAACGATAGCTGCTGGTTTGCCCCAAGTCGATGCCAAAGCCGATTACTCGAACTACCTTGGTGCCGAAATGATGTTTTCGTTCGACCCCAATATGCCTGCTTCTGCCATTCCGTTCAACCCAACTTCAACTTTCTCGTTAACGGTTAGTCAGTTGATCTTTAGCGGAAGCTATATCGTGGGGCTGCAAACGGCTAGAATTTATCAGCAGTTGTCGGAAACCGCCTACGAAAAGGGCGTACTGACCATCAAGGAAAATGTCAATAATACCTATTCGTTGATTCTGGTGAACGAGCTTACCCGTGATATCCTGAAAAAGAACCTCGCAAACCTGAAAGACACCTATACCAAAACCGAATCGATGTATAGTGTTGGAATGGTGGAAAGAACGGATGTCGACCAGTTGTCGGTTTCGGTAAATATGCTCGAAAACCAGATTCGCTCTGCCGATAGGCAAGTGGTGGTTTCGTACAATATGCTCCGCTATATTCTTGGCCTTCCGGCCGACACTCAAGTCGAACTGACTGATAAGCTCGATCAGATAATCGAACAGATCAACTTTACAGTGCTGGCTTCCGATACGCTGAATGTGCGGTCGAATACCGATTTCCGTTTGATGGAAACCCAAAATGAGATAGCCCAAAAGCAGGTTACCCTATCTAAAATGAGTTACTTGCCTACGCTGGCCGGGTTCTACCAGAATTCGCAAAAGATACTGAAGCCAAAACTCGACTTTAGTCCCAAGAATGTTGTGGGCTTGAATCTTAGCGTGCCAATATTCTCCAGTGGTTTACGTAAATCGCAAGTCGATCAGGCCAAAATTGCGCTGGAAAAAAGCAATAACGATAAAGCTTTGCTTTACGATAACCTGAAAATTGAAGAATCTCAACTTCGCTTTAACCTCAATACAGCTGTCGAAAAGTACAACAGCCAGAAACAGAATGTTGAGGTTGCCGACAGGGTAAACAAAAATATCGAACTTAAATTTTCACAGGGAACCGTTTCGAGTCTCGACCTGACACAGGCCAATAACAGCTATCTGGCTGCCGAAGGCGATTTTATCGGTGCTACCATGGAGCTTTTGAAAGCCTATACTTCGTGGATGAAATTGTTAAATAATTTGTAATCAAAATTATATTCAAAAATAAAATGAGAAAGAATACATTAACTGTATCATTGCCTCTGTTGGTTTTGGCCCTTGCCGTTTCTTGTACCGGCAAGAAAGAGAGCGAAAAAAAGGCTGCAACTGTAACCGAGAAGATTGTGGCAGTCGAAACACAACCCCTTCAATCGGTTGATCTGGAAAGAACTATCGACCTCTCGGCCAACTTTATTGCTTTTAAGGAAAACCACCTTGTATCGGCAAGCCCGGGCCGTATTGAAAAGATTTTTGTCGAAGTGGGAAATCATGTGGGTACCGGTGCCCAACTGGTCAAAATGGACCAAACATCACTGCACCAGGCCGAAGTACAACTGAAGAACATCGAAGCGGATTACAACCGGCTTACGATTCTTCAGAAAAACGGTGCCGTTGCCGAACAACAGTACGACCAGCTTAAAACGCAATACGAAGTGGCCAAAAGCAATGTGAAATTTCTAAAGGAAAATACCACGTTGGTCGCTCCTTATTCGGGTGTTATCACCGGTAAATATTTCGAAGATGGCGAAATGTATTCGGGTTCGCCCAATACTTCGGCCGGAAAGGCTGCCATTGTTTCCATTATGCAAGTGAACCCCATTAAAGCCGTAATCAGTGTTACCGAAGCCGATTTCTCGAAAGTGAGCAACGGGATGGAGGTCAATATGGAAATCGATGCCTATCCGGGTGAAACATTTGCCGGGAAAGTCTATCGTATCTATCCATCGCTCGACCCCGCTTCGCGTTCGTTCAAAGTTGAAATTACCGTTCCGAATGCCAACGAGAAAGTGCGTCCGGGAATGTCGGGGCGTGCCATGCTGAAAATGGGAATGGCCGTTTCGAATGTCGTTCCTGTGAATGCAGTGATGAAACAACAGGGTGCCAACCAACGCTTTATTTTTGTAAACGAGAATGGGGCTGCACGTCGTATCAATGTTGAAACAGGTACCCGTATCGACGAGATGATTGAGATTAAATCGCCCGAACTGGTTGCCGGAATGCCGGTGATTGTGACCGGACAGTCGGCACTCGACAACGGTACGAAAATTAAAATTGCCCAATAGTTCGATTTTATTAATTACTCAAGAAAAGAGCAAAATGAGTATATACAAAAGTGCCGTTAACCGGCCGATTACCACTTTCATGGTGTTTGCTGCGGTAATTATCATGGGGTTGTATTCGTTGAAAAAACTTCCGGTCGACCTCTATCCCGAGATTGAGTACCCGGCCATCACATTAATGACCACTTATGCCGGTGCAAGTGCTGCCGACATCGAAACCAACGTGACCAAAGTGCTCGAATCGGGCCTGAATTCAGTTGACAAACTGAAAGAAATTACGTCGGTTTCGTACGAAAACCTTTCGGTCATTACACTCGAGTTTCAATGGGATGCCGACCTGAACGAGGCCACCAACGATATCCGCGACGCATTGAACTGGGTGACGCGCACGCTCCCTGAAGCATGCGACCAACCGATGATTTTCAAGTTCAACACCAGCAGTATGCCGATTCTCTTCTATGCGGTCAACGCAAAAGAGAGTTATGCGGCGCTCGATAAGATTATCGACGAAAAGATTGTCAGTCCGCTGAACCGGGTCGACGGGATTGGTTCCATCGGTGTTGCCGGTGCGCCTGCCCGTGTCATCTATGTCGAAACCGACCCTGCCCGCCTCGATGCCTATAACCTGACCATTGAACAGATTGGAAATGTTATCCGTGCCGAGAATATGAACATGCCTTCGGGAAATGTGAAGATGGGAAAGATGGATTACCAGATTCGCGTCGAAGGTGAGTTTGTTGAAAGCGAACATATCAAACAGGTGGTGGTAGGCAGTTCAGAAGGTAAACCTATCTTTCTGGGCGATGTGGCTACGGTAAAAGATACCCTGAAAGATACCGGCCTCGATGAACGTGTTGATGGCGAGAAAGGGTTGCGTTTCTATGTGATGAAACAGTCGGGGGCCAACACCATGACGGTGGCCGAGAATATCAAAACCCGAATGGCCGAACTGGAAAAAGATCTTCCTTCTGATGTGAAAATCATCCCGATTTTCGATTCATCGGAGTTTATCGGCAGCTCTATCTCCAACCTTTCCGAAACCCTGATGTGGGCCTTTATTTTTGTGGTGCTGGTCGTACTGGTCTTTCTGGGACGCTGGAGGGCCACCTTTATCATTGTACTTACCATTCCGATATCGCTGATTGTCTCGTTTATCTATCTCTACATGACGGGCAACTCCATCAATGTAATCTCGCTGTCGTCGCTGTCGATAGCCATTGGGATGGTGGTCGACGATGCCATTGTGGTACTCGAAAATATTTCTACCCACATCGACAGGAAGAGTAGCCCGCGCGAAGCTTCCATTTATGCCACCAACGAAGTTTGGCTTTCGGTGATTGTGACCACGATGGTGGTGGTAGCGGTATTCCTTCCGCTCACCCTGGTATCGGGAATGACCGGCGTAATGTTTAAACAGCTGGGTTTCATTGTTACCATTACAGTTGTCGTTTCAACCTTTGCAGCCATCACGCTTACGCCCATGATGAGTTCGATTATGTTGAAACTGAAACCACCGAAAGAGAACCCCAAATGGTACAGCTGGGACCGTACTTTCAAACCGATGCTCGATAAAATGGACGATATTTATGTGGCTTCCATTCATTGGGTACTGCACCACAAAAAACTGGTGTTGGGCTTTGCAACCCTTATTTTTGGGGTATCCATGTATTTGGCCACCTTTCTCGGAACCGACTTTATGCCGCAAACCGACGAAAGCCGTTACATGATGAAAGTCGAACTCCAATCGGGTGCCAGGGTCGAAGAATCGAATAAAGTAGCCCGTGAAATCGAAAAGATTATCCGGGACAAATCGCCTGAAGTGATTACGGTCAGTACCTCAACAGGTGCCGACGAATCGGGTGGTTTTACCTCCATGTTTAGCCAAACAGGTTCGCATATTATCAACTTTCAGGTGCGTACCGTCAATCCCAAAGATCGTAGCCGCACCATCTGGGAGATTGCCGACGGGCTGCGCCCAAGCCTCGACGAACTGCCCGAAGTGGTCAATTATACCTTCTCTTATTCCAGCGGAATGGAGGGAGGAAGCACCTCGGTGGATGTGATGATTTACGGATACGATTTTAACTCGACTACCGATGTGGCCAACCGCGTAGCCGACAGATTGAAAAATATCGAAGGGGCAGCCGATATCGTGATTAGCCGTAACAAGGAAAAACCGGAAATTGTTGTTTCGTTCGACCGCGAGAAGATTGCTTATCACGGACTGAATACCGCAACGGTTTCGACCATGATTAGCAACCGCGTTAAAGGGCTTACCGCTTCGCAGTTCCGCGAAATGGGCGATGAATATGATATTGTTGTCCGCTTTAGCGAAGAATACCGCAATACCATTTCCGATGTCGAGAATATCTCGATTATGACACCCACCGGCAAGCTGGTTAAGGTGAAGGAACTGGGAACGGTTAACGAATTTTGGTCGCCGCCGAATATCGAGCACAAACGCCGCGAACGTATTGTTACCGTATCGTGTACCCCGTACAAAGTTTCGCTGGGCACACTGGCCGAGCAGATCAAGAAAGAGGTGAGCACGATGGACAAACCGGCCGATGTGATGATGGAAGTTGGAGGGGCTTACGAAGATCAGCAGGAATCGTTTATGGATCTCGGACTGCTGCTGATGATCAGTATTATTCTGGTCTATCTGGTGATGGCCTCGCAGTTCGAATCGTTCAAAATGCCATTTATCATCATGTTCTCCATTCCCTTCTCCTTCTCGGGTGTGGTACTGGCGCTGTTGCTTACCGGAACCACGCTTAACCTGGTGGCCGCTTTGGGGGCAGTACTGTTGATTGGTATTGTGGTGAAAAACGGTATCGTGCTGGTCGACTTTATTAACCTGATGCGCGACCGTGGGATGGAACTCAACGAAGCCATCAAGGTGGCGGGCCGCTCAAGGTTGCGCCCGGTAATCATGACGGCATCGACTACCATGCTGGGGATGTTGCCCATGGCCCTTAGTGCAGGCGAAGGGTCCGAAATCTGGCGCCCGATGGGTATCTCGGTTATCGGTGGTTTAATTTTCTCTACCCTGTTGACCATGATTATTATTCCGGTAGTCTATGCCATTTTTGCCCGTCACGGCGAACGCGACAGGGTAGCCGCGCTACGTAAACGCTTCCATTTTATGGACGAGAACCCGACACCTGAATATTAATTTGTTAAATCAGTAACCATGAAAGCAGTATTTATTGCATACAACCAGGCCAATACCGAGCGAATCGACTATTTGCTCGATAAACTCGAAATCCGTGGCTTTACCCAATGGGTCGATGTGAATGGGCGGGGAACCGAAACCGGTAACCCCCATTTGGGCACCCATACCTGGCCCGAAAAGAATTCGGCCGTGCTCACTATCGTTCCCGACGAAAAGGTCGATATCCTTCTCGAAAGTATTAAACGTATCGACCATGTGAACGAGGAGGTAGGCATCCGGGCATTTGTCTGGGATGTTTTAAAGTCGATTTAAACAAGCCCTTTCCGGGCAACTGCCTGAAATATTATTCAACCCCGAAGGTTTTTTTAACCTTCGGGGTTTGTTGTATGATAAAGGGAAAGGGTAACACCTTACCGGTTTGAGAAACTTTTTGGATGCAACATGCCAATCGATATTTTGTAAACGGCTGTTTTTTTTGTGCAGACGGTTCTATTTTTTGTGCAAACGGTTCAATGTGTTTTTCAAACGCCTTTTTATGTTCTGCACATGCTTATATTAGGTTGTCAGATGCCAATTATTGTTGTGCAGCTCTTACTCTATGGTTGTAAAATGCAAAATATTGATGCGCAGATTGCACTATACGGTTGTAACATTCCAAATATTTTTCCGACAATGGTTCAATGTCGGGCGGAGTAGCTTCATTGTATAAACATCTACCTTCATTGTATTGTTTAGGTCAAAGATTGTACCGATATCTTTCAAGATTGTATTGACAAGATTGGATATTGTATGGTCAACATTGGAAAGTGCCGGTGCAACTTGATAAATATTGGTGATATTGACCTCCTGTTTGGTTTAGACTCCATTATTCGCGCAGTTAAAATGCCTTTCTTTGTTTGTAAGAAGCCTCTTTTTCGTTATCTCGTATTGCTGTTCGATGGGGACTTTGGAATATATGGAGTTGTTTGGCCAGTAGCTTCCTGTTGCTGCAGTTTTTATCTCAGGCAGGACGGACAAAATATTTCTATCTCCCTTTTTTCACCATAACAAATGGGAGAGCTAACGGGTTTGTTGCTGCACCCTTTTTCGAGAAAGGTACTTTCTGATGCCCAACGGTCACTTGTATGTGGTCGGGCGGGATTTCGAAGAGAAATCCTGTCAGACCCGCAGGAAAGTGGGCACGAGGTCTGACTTGTCAGACCGCTAAAACCCCCGCCTGCCATATACAAATTGTTAGGCGTAGTTATTTAATTTTTTCAATTACGTTTTTTACTAAATCTTGAATAAATCCAATTGCTTTGTAATCTTCAATTATTATTGTGTTGGGATGAGCACAAGAGTTTCTAATTCCTAATTTTTCGTCCAAAACTTTTCTAATATCATTTGATATTAATTTTGCGACTCTCAATAACTCAATAAAATCTGATTCTTTAATATCTCCGAAATTATCTTTGTTAATGATTGTAAGCTTTTTATACTTTCCATGCGTTTGGATGGCGTTATTAAATACAGAAAGATTAGCAGGTTTTAGTATAAATTCATAAAGGATATCCACTGTCAACAACCAAGTAAGAATAATTGATGCTCTGAATGATTTTACTTCAAAACAAGTAATAGCTTCTTCTAAAAAAGCTTTTTGTTCATTTCCGTTAATATTTACTACAAGGTCTCTGAGAGTCTGAGAAACTTCTCTTTTATGAGTGGAGCCTAAATAAATTTCCTCTAAATCTTTCTTTGCCTTTCTATGGAATGATAACCCTTGCTTACTTGATAATAAAACTGCAGGTTTTTCCTTTTTTAGTTTTGCAATTTCACTTGACACATTTGCAGGAATACTTAATAATTGTTTCTCAAATTCCTTTTTAATATCTGAGGATGTGAAATATTCTTTAGTGTATTCAGTGCAATGAAAGAATGACATTAATTTGACTTGCTCTTTTTGTGTCAACAATTCAAAGTTATCTACTAATTCTATAAGCTCTGCTACTTTCATTTATTAACTTCAATTGGTAATTGCTCATCAACAAATATTTCAGCTGCACGTGTCAACTTCCATGCACCATTAATATTATCTACTGGCTCAAATAAATCTCTTGTGTTTTTATTGTTAATAATAATTTGCCTCATGAATTTTGGTCTTCCCTTTAGTTCAAGAATTCTGTATGCAAAGTCAATATTGCCCTCTGTGAAATGAGGTAACTTTCTTACAAATTGAATGTAGTAGCCAATTGTTGCAATTATGTTTCCAGTATTTGCATTAGCACCAGGAGACTTTGATTGAAAGAAATCTTTAAGCCCCAAAATTTCTCCATCTTTCAAATAATCAAATTTCTCCGATTCAATTGCAGGTGCTTTACCAGTTGCCGTTTTCTTTCGCGCTTTCTTGTCCTGATTGTTATTGGTTGCTACTTGAGTTTCAGTTTTGGTTTCATTTGAAACTCTATTTGAAACTTGAGACTCTTTATCGATTGATTCAGATGAATCTCGATAAGTGTTTATGTAATCCTTGAAATGTTCAAGTTGTTTACTGACAAATTCCTCACTCCCTTCGAGTTCAATTTGTCCTTCTTTTAAGTTGATTTTTGCTTTTGCTGTGCTCATTTTGATTATTTTATAATTACGCCTAACGG
>JACCEE011422104.1_pt1 | contig 75642 bp, 81 predicted proteins | sample 7449931 | NCBI WGS metagenome assembly JACCEE01 (sample SAMN15323457, study PRJNA562643) | freshwater metagenome | isolation source: river surface water | place: USA:Blue River Watershed | collected 2017-08-19
CATCTGGAGTCAATATTGGCGCCGGCGGCAACAACAATCTTGTGGTAGAGCAAACTCGTGTACTGGTGCAAAACGTTCCTTTGAGCGTAACCGGTAACGTAGTCGGCGGCAATGTCAACACCGCTGGTGTGTTTGCTACTACTTTGAGTCTCAGTGGCAACGTTCAAAGCCCAATCAATACCACGGCTAATATCACAACAACTGCCAATATTGCTGGTGGCAACTTGAGCTTGTCTGGAGCATTTAATCCTGCTAGTGTTACAGCCACAGGCAACGTAGCTGGCGGAAACTTGACCACACAGGGACAAGTATCAGCAACTGGTAACATTACTACTGCTGGTTATTTTGTTGGTAACTTTGCAGGCAACATCACTGGCAACATTGTTGTGCCTGGTTCAAACACTCAGGTATTGTTTAACACAAACGGTAATGCTGATGCAGTAGGTGGACTAACCTACAACAAAGATTCTAACGTATTAGCTGTGCTGGGCAATGTCAGTGCTCAAGGTAACGTAATTGCTGGCAACGTAAGCACAGTTGGAAATATCAGCGCCGGCAATATTGCAGCTACTAGCGCCGTTGCAGGAGCAACGGTCAGTGCAAGTGGTAACGTTGTTGGTGGTAACATCAACACCGCTGGGTTGATCAGCGCTACAGGTAACATTATTGGTGGTAACTTGAGTGGTACTAGCATTGTTGGTACGCTGGCTACCGCAGCTCAAACAAACATTACATCTGTTGGCACACTAGGATCATTGGCAGTAACTGGCAACATCAGTGGTGGTAACTTAAATGCCACAGGGTTGAGCCTGAGCGGTAACGTTGTAAGCGCAATCAATACCACGGCTAACATTACAACCACTGCTAACATCAGCGGTAGTTTTATACTAGGTAATGGCGCATTGCTAACTGGCTTGCCTGCAACTTATGGCAATGCCAACGTTGCTACTTTGCTAGCAGGATTTGGTTCAAACACAATCAGCACCACTGGTAACATTACTGGCGGAAACATCAATGGCGGCGCCAACGTTAATGCTACATTGGTCAGAGGTACTACAGTCAGTGCCACAGGCAATGTAATTGGTGGTAACGTAACTACAACAGGACTGATCTCTGCCACAGGAAACGTCACCGGCGGCAACCTAAATGCCACAGGCTTGAGCCTAAGTGGTAACGTTGTAAGCGCTCTAAACGTTACCAGCAACATCACTGGTGGCAATGTTAACTCAGCTGGATTGGTAAGTGCTGCTGGCAACGTGGTTGCTGCTAACTTTGTAACTTCTGGTTCAGCTGGTAACATCACTGGCGCCAACGTCATCAGCGCAACTACATTCACAGCCACAGCCAACGTCACAGGTGGCAACATCAACACAGGTGGTTTAGTAAGCGCCACTGGTAATGTGATTGGTGGCAACGTTTCAACTGCTGGTTTGATCACCGCAGCTGGCAACATCACCAGCTCAGGCAACATCAGCGCCAACTATTTCATAGGTAACGGTGCGCTGCTCACAGGCATCAGCGGGGGCGGCGGCACACCGACTCAAATTGTCAACGGCACCAGCAACGTAGTAGCTGAAAGTTCTGGCAACGTCACAGTAGGTGTTGCTGGTTCTGGAGTGGCTACATTCAGTGGCAGCGGATTGAACGTAACTGGCAATTTGCTTGCTGGCAACCTAACCGGTACATTTGTCACAGGTACATTGACCACTGCTAGCCAAACCAATATCACAGCAGTTGGTACACTGGGCAGCTTGAACGTCACTGGCAACGTTGCTGGTGGTAACATTTCAACTAGTGGATTGATCACAGCCACTGGTAACATCGACGGTGCTAATATTACCACTGCTGGAGTTGTTACTGCAACTGGCAACGTTCGTGGCGGTAACATCAACACAGCAGGTATACTGAGTTCAACTGGTGGAGTTAACACCATTGGCAACATCACTGGCGGAAACCTCAATACATCAGGATTGGTCAGTGCAACTGGCAACATTGACGGCGGTAATGTTAACACAACCAACTTGAGCCTAAGTGGCAACATTTTAGGTGCCATCAACACAACTGGAGCCATTACTACAACAGCCAATATCACTGGTGGTAATATCAACACTACAGGATTGGCTGCTTCTGGCAACGTCAGCGCAACAGGAACTGTTACTGCTACTAACCTCAGCGCAACAGGAAACGTTCAGGCTGGTTACTACATCGGAACTGGCGTCAGCCTAAGCGGAAACGTAATCAGTCCTCTGAATGTAACTGGCAATGTGACTGCTCCGTTCTATTTTGGTAACGGTAGCCAGCTTACTGGTGTGGTTGCTACAGGTATTGGAACTCTTGAATCATTGTCGGTATCTGGCAACGTTACCGCAGGTAATGTTAACACAGCAATCGTAAGTGCGACTGGCGCCGTAGTTGCTGGAACCAGCGTAACTGCTGCTACATTAACCACAACTGGTAACGTAGTAGTAGGCGGCAATCTTGCAGTCAATGGCAACATTAGCTATGTCAATGTAAACACATTGACAGTCGAAGACCCAATTATCGAAATGGGTCGCGGTCCTAACAATACACCATTGGTTACCGACGACGGCAAAGACCGAGGTATTGACCTTTGGTACTACGATGGTACAGAAAAGCAAGCATTTGTTGGTTATGACAACCTCAACAACAGAATGTTTGCGGCCACCGACGTTACTATTGCCAACGAAATTGTTACTGTTAATTCTTACGGTACATTCAAAGCTGGTACAATAGATAGCAACATTGTTACAGCTAGTCAATCAGTTAGCGCCACCGGAAACGTAACTGGTGGAAATCTGGTAACTAGTGGAATAATTACTGCTGTTGGTAACATTATCAGCAGTGCAAATATTACTGGCGGAAACGTTATTGCATCATCTGCACAATTTAGCGGAAATGTCGATGCAGCAAACGTCAATGCTACTGTCGTATTTGGAACTGTTATCAGTGCAACTGGTAACGTCACTGGCGGCAATGTTATTACAGCTGGTCTTGCTAGCGTTGCAGGCAACATCACTGGCGGTAACTTAATCACAACAGGACTGATTACATCTAGTGGAACAGTACAGGCCACAGGAAACGTCACCGGCGGCAATGTTATTACAGCTGGACTGATCACAGCAGGTAGTACAATTCAGGCTACAGGTAACATTACCGGTGGTAACTTAAATGCTGTAGGACTGAGTTTGAGTGGTAACGTTGTGAGCCCTCTCAACGTAACAGGCACTGTCTCTGGCGGTAATGTTGAGTCTGCTGGTCGTGTAAGCGCCGTGGGCAATGTCACTGGTGGTAACATCAATACCAACGGATTAATTAGCGCCCAGGGCGCTGTGGTTGCAGCAGGCAATGTCACCGGTGGTAACTTAACCACATTGGGACAAGTTAGCGCATTTGGTAACATCACTGGCGGCAACCTTGAAGGCGTTAGCATAGTTGGCACTCTGCTTACTGGCAGTCAAACAAATATTACCGCAGTTGGTACACTAGGTAGTTTGAATGTTACCGGTAACATATCTGGTGCTAATGTCAATGCTACTAATTTGAGCCTGACCGGTAATGTACTTGGTGTTTTGACATCTACCAGCAATGTTACAACAACAGCCAACATCAGCGGTGGCAACTTAATCACTTCTGGTACCGTACAAGCAGCAACAGTTAGCTTGAGTGGCAACGTTACTTCAGCACTGAATGTAACTGGCAACGTGACTGCTCCGTTCTTTATTGGTAACGGTAGCCAACTCACTGGCGTAGTTGCTACCAGTATTGGTACTCTAGACAACCTAACAATTACTGCAAACACATCAACTGGAAACTTGAGCGTAGCCGGCGTTGCTGAAGTCACTGGCAATGCTATTGTTGGAAATGTTATTTCCAACGGTTTAGTAACCGCAACTGGCAACGTTCAAGGCGGCAACATCAACACTGGCGGTATAGTATCAGCCACTGGCAACGTTCGTGGCGGAAATATTATTTCTGCAGGATTTGTTGACGCACAAGGTTACGTACAAGGTATCAATCTCTACGCAACAGCAAACATTAACGCAACACAAGGTATTACGTCCCAAGGCACAATCAGTGTTGACGGCAACATGCTAGCAGGAGGTTTTGCTAGTGCCACAGGCAACGTCACTGGTGGCAACATCAATACCGCTGGTTTGGTTACCGCAACTGGCAACGTCACTGGTGGCAACATCAATACCGCTGGCTTAATGTCAGCCGCTGGCAACGTTAACGGTGGCAATATCAACACAGCTGGAAGAGTCAGCGCCACAGGCAACATTGTAAGTTCTGGTAATATTGCGGCAGGAAACTTGTCACTAACAGGTGGCATTGAATCGGGAGCGCAAATTTCTACCAGCGGCAATATTGTTTCTTCTGCATTGATCAGTGCTAATAATTTAAGTGCAACTGGCAATATTGTAGTTGGCGGTACATTTGACGTTACAGGCAATACCACAGTAGGCGCAGACTTTACTGCGGCTAACTTGATATCTCAAGGTTTTGCTAGTGCTGCTGGCAACGTTGTTGGTGCTAATTTTATTACCAACGGTTTTGTGAGTGCCACAGGTAACGTTGTAAGTTTAGCAAATGTTCGTGGTGCAAACATCACCACCACAGGTTTGATCAGCGCCACAGGCAACATTACCGGTGGCAACATCAATAGTACAGGAACAATTTCTGCGGCTGGTAATATTATCGCCGGCTACATTATCGGTAACTTGGTTGCCACAGGTTCTGCTAATACACAAGTTATCTACAACGATGACGGCAACGCAGTAGGCTCAACAGGTCTTGTGTTTGACAAAGTTGGAAATGTATTCACTGTGGGTGGTCCAATCAGCACTGCTAACGGTGGCAATATTACTTCAGCAGGATCAATAACTGCTACAGGCAACATTGTTACAAGTTCGGGCAATATTGATGGCGGTAACATTGCTGTAACTGGTATTGCAAGTGCAACCGGCACAATCACAGGTGGCAATATTGCCACAGGTGGTACAGTCAGTGCTACAGGCAATATCACCGGTGGCAACTTAGCAATCCAAGGTGCGACAACATCGGGTACAGTGTCAGCAAGTGGCAACATCACCGGCGGAAACATCCTCACAGGTGGATTGATCAGTGCCGCAGGCAACTTGTTCAGCGGTAATATTACAGGAACTGGCTTTGTCAGTGCCGCGGGCAACATTATTGCTGGTACAGACCTGTATGTTGGTAACGGTGCGATCTCTGCAGGTTTTACTACCAACCCAATCTTTGTGGGTCGTGACGCAGGTACTACATTTGTACAAGCAGCTATCCAAAACGCTTCGGGCGATGGTTCTGCAGACTGGACTGCATACGCCAACAACGGTGCAGAAGATCAGGGCTGGTCCGACTTTGGTATGACTGGCAACACGTTCAGTGACACTGCATACAGTGTAACTGGACCCAACGATGGCTACTTCTTTGTTCAGGGCAATGTTAACCACGGCGGTAACTTGGTTATTGCCACAGGTGAATACGGTACCACCAAAGACATCATCTTTGCTACAGGTGGATTTACAACCAGTGCAATCAAAGCCCGACTTACCAATGCTACTGGCCAGTTCAGTGTTGCAGGCAACATAGTTTCAGCCAATGTCAACACCGGTGGGTTAGTCAGCGCCACAGGCAACGTAACCGCTGGCGGCAACGCTGTGATCGGTGGATATGCTACAGTAACTGGCAACGTCACAGGTGGCAACATTGCCACAGGTGGTCTTGTAACAGTAACTGGCAACGTCACAGGTGGTAATATTGCCACAGGTGGATTGATTACTGCAACTGGAAACGTTAGAGGTGGCAATATCACCACCGGTGGCCAAGTCAGTGCAGCAGGTAATATCACAGGCGCTAACCTCAGCGTTGCGGGTGTGGTAAATATTGCTAACCAGAGAGCAGCTACAGTTGACGATGCAGTTGCACTGTCAATAGCTTTAGGATAAAACGAAATGGCAAATACTTTTACAAGAAAACTTAGTCAGAATGTAGGAACCACTGCAACTGCCGTTGGTAGCTACACAGTAGCCGCTAACACAACCGCAGTGGTTGTAGGACTTACTATTACAAACGTTTCAGGCAGTGCTATTGCTGCCAACGTTTTTATCAACGATGGTGCTGCTAATACCTATATTGCTGCAAGTGCTCCAATCTCATCGGGCTCCAGCTTGGTAGCAATTGGCGGAGATCAAAAGGTTGTGCTCCTGACCGGAGACAAAATTTATGTCCAAAGCAGCGCATCAAGTTCGATGGACGCTGTCCTTAGCATTCTGGAAATCACATAATGAGTTATATCGGCTTAAATCCAAACACGCCTCTGCTGAACACAAGTACACAGTACTTTAGTGGTAACAGCGTTGCTCTGCAATTTTCGTTGAATCGCAGCGTAGCATCAGCCAGCGACTTGGATGTGCTGATCGGCCAAACTGCTCAACGCCCTGGTATTGACTACGACGCTGAAGGTACATCTCTGATCTTTACATCAGCGCCAACTACCGGAACTAACAATATTACAGTTACCTTTCGTGGCGGCGCACTAAACACCCTCGATCTACAGACCACTGCTTTCCCAGCTGGTACTGTAGGCGCACCGAGTGTATACAGCCTTGCTGCTAACAATTCAGGTTTGTACTGGGGTAATGCTACTACAATGAACGTGTCGATTGCTGGCACAAACAAAGTATCTTTTACCAATGACACTGATTCAGGCTCTGCAACTAGTGGAACTTTGAGAATAACTGGCGGACTAGGTCTGACTGGCAACGTTCATGCTGGTGGACACGTTCACATAAACAGCAACGTAAACAGCGCCAACGTTGGTTCTGGTGCGTTAATTGTAGCCGGTGGCGCTGGCATTGCTGGTAACTTAAACGTTGGACAAAACATCACCTGCGTAGGCGACTTTACTGTAAACGGTACATTTACTACTACAGGTACAGACAGTCTGGACGTTACTGATCCGTTTATCTTCTTAGCCAATGCCAATCCTGGCGACACCTACGACTCTGGTGTTGCTACCGAATACAACGATGGCGTCACACGCTACGGCGGTTTGTTCCGCGACATCACAGACGGTCGATGGAAACTGTTTGGTAACTTAACAGTCAAGCCAACTACTACTGTAGACACTAGTGCTGCTAGTTTTGCTTACGAAGATTTAGTTTTGGCCACTGTTAGTGCTACAGGCAACGTTACTGGTAATTACATTCTTGGTAACGGCGCATTGCTGTCGGGTATTGTTACCTCAGTCGGCAACATCAACAACGGTACTTCCACAGTAATCATTCCGTCGATTAACGGTAGCATCATTAACAACGTTAATGGTACTACTATTGCTACAGTTAGCTCAACAGGTGTAGCAGTTACTGGTGTAGTAACTACATCTGGCAACGTCAGTGCTACAGGAAACATCATAGGTGGCAATGTTACCACCGGCGGATTGATTACAGCCACAGGCAATGTCACAAGTGCTGCTAACATCAGCGGCGGAAACATTCTGTCAGGCGGATTGATCAGTGCTGTCGGATTGGTTACTGCCGGCGGCAACGTTACTGGTGCAAACTTAACAACCGGCGGTCTAGTCACAGCCACAGGAAATATTGGCGGTGGTAACATCAACACTGCTGGGCTGGTCAGTGCCACAGGAAATATTGGCGGTGGTAACATCAACACTGCTGGGCTGGTCAGTGCCACAGGCAACATCATTGGTAATTTCATACTTGGCAACGGTTCTTTGCTGACTGGTTTGAGCACTACACAACTCACTAACGGAACATCCAATGTCAGAGTCATTGCCAACGGCAACGTAACGGTTCAAAGCGCAGGTACAGCTAATGTACTCGTTGTCAGCTCGACTGGAACCACAGTAACAGGTGTAGTATCGGCCAGCGGAAACGTCACTGGTGGTAATTTGATTACCGCTGGTCTTGCGACTGTAACTGGTAACATTGGTGGCGGCAACATCAACACAGGTGGTCTAGTTACTGCAACTGGTAACATCAGTGCAGGCGATAGCGTAAATGCCACTAACATTGTCAGTGCAGTTGGCAACGTAGTTGGCGGTAACATCAACACAGGTGGTCGTGTTAGCGCCACAGGCACAGTTACAGCAGTAGGTAACATCACCGGCGGTAACTTAATAACTGCTGGACTGGTTAGTGCCGGTGGTGCAGTAACCGCCGGCGGAAACGTTACTGGAGCAAACATTGTAACTGGCGGCTTGGTTACCGCAGTCGGCTCAGTTAGTGCAGCTAGCGTAACAGCTTCTGGGGCAGTTCAAGCAGGAACTACAATCAGTGCTACAGGCACTATCACTGGCGGAAACATTGCTACCAATGGTACAGTCACTGCAGGCGGTACAATTAGTGCCACAGGTAACATCACTGGTGGCAACGTAAACACAGCTGGGTTGGTTAGCTCTACAGGAAATATTATCTCTACTGCCAACGTTGCTGGCGGCAACATTGTTGCTACCGCAGCATTGGTTGGTGCAAGTGTAAGCGTAAGTGGTAACATCACTGCCAACAATGCAGCATTTACAAACATTGTTACAGCAGCAAACGCCGCAGCAGATACCAATACCAATCAGGTTGCTACTACTGCTTATGTGATTGGCCAGGCCAGTGCAACTGTACCGGATCCGATTGGTAGTTCTACTGTTGGTCTAAGCAAAAAATATGCCCGTGAAGACCACACCCATACTGGTGTAGGTAACTTGGCAACCAGCGGTACTGGTATCAGTACCAGCGCCGGCACAGGTAATATCACAGTTACTCTAAATTCAAACACAGCTAACAGTGCTAGCACTGTTGTTTTGCGTGATTCAGCAGGTAACTTTGCAGCCAACACCATTACTGCCACACTGACTGGCGCAGCAACTACAGCATCTACTGTAACTGGTAACGCTCAAGCTAACATTACATCTGTTGGTACACTGACAAGTTTGAGTGTGAGTGGCAACGTTGTTGGTGGTAACATCAACACCGCTGGATTGATCTCGGCAACCGGCAACGTTATTGCTGGCAACGTTATTACCACTGGCGGCAGTGGCAACATCAGCGGGGCTAACGTCATCAGTGCTAATGCATTTGTTGCAACTGGTAACATTACCGGCGGAAACTTAATAATCAGTGGTGGCATTTTCGATGCAACCCAGCTCGATCTTCAAACCACATCTCTTAATGCCAACATTGTGCTCACACCTAACGGCACAGGCAACGTAAACATTGGACGCATGAGTGCTAGTGGTAACATTTCTGCGGTTGCTTACTACGGTAACGGTGCACCGTTGACAGACCTCAACGCTACCAATATCTCAAGTGGTACATTGGCACAAGCTAGATTGGCTAATTCAAGTATCACAGTCAACGGCACAGCAATTTCGTTGGGAGGATCTGGTACAATCACAGCCACTGCAACCAATGCACTGACTATTGGCACAGGTCTTGGCGGAACCAGTTACAACGGCAGCACAGGCGTTACTATTACCAACACAGGTGTTACCAGTATTGTAGCTGGTACCAACATTGCTGTGAGTGCAGCAACAGGTGCAGTAACCGTCAGTGTCACAGGCACTGTGCCAACAGCTACATCAGCAACCACAGCTGGCACAGTGACCACAGCAGCACAAGGTAACATTACCAGCGTTGGCACGCTGACCAGTTTGGCTGTAAGTGGCGCTATCACTGTAAACTCAGGAGCTGCTGCAACTGCAATTGTCAACGGTGCGAGCTCGGGTGTTGGTAACATCGGTAGTGCAACTACTACGTTTAACACTGTATTTGCTAAAGCAACAACAGCACAATACGCTGACTTGGCTGAAATGTACTGCGCTGACGCAGACTATGAGCCAGGCACAGTTTTAGTGTTCGGTGGCAGTCAAGAAGTTACTATTGCAAACAAAGTTGGAGACACCGCAGTAGCTGGGGTAGTATCAACTAATCCGGCACACCTAATGAATTCTAATTTGGATTGCGATTGTGCAGTTGCCCTGGCGCTGACCGGTCGAGTTCCAACCAAGGTCATTGGACCGGTGACCAAAGGCGCACTAATGGTCAGTGCTGGCAACGGCTATGCAATGGCTTGCGCCACACCTACCATGGGATCTGTGATCGGTAAGGCCTTGGAAAACTTCAATGGCGAAACTGGAACAATCGAAGTGGTTGTTGGAAGACTATAAGGATATAAAATGGCATATTTAGGTAATACTCCACAAACAGGTCAATATCGATACATGGATCCGCTGACCTTTGATGGCAGTACCAGCACCTTTCCTATCGAAGTTGGAGGAATATCATTTTCTCCAGCTACAGCTTATGCAATGATGGTAAGCTTAAACAACGTAATTTTGAACCCAGGAGTGGGTTTTAGTATCAGCGGATCAACAATCAGTTTCCCAACGCCTCCTGCTGCTCTAACACCTTTCTTTGCAATCATAATGGGCGATACACTATATACTGGTACACCCAGTGACGGAACAGTGACTGACAGTAAAATTGCCAATGGTACTATCAGTTACAACAAGTTGTCAACTACAGCACAAGCAACATTGACAGCTAATCAAATCATATTTGGAGTTTAACAAATGGCACGACAACGAGTTAATAATTACATTTTTACACCTGGCACAGCTGGCCTAGGCACAGTGGAGATTGCTGGGCGTGTAAATTTGCCCGAGTTCTTGGCCATTTACAATACCACAGACGGTATTTGCATTTACAACTTTGGCGACCCAGCGCTGGGCGGCACAGTGAGCTGGACCGCAGGTACCAATTCGGACTGGCCAGCAGCCTATGATGGCGTCACCACACTGACTTTGGACATTGACACCAGCGCAATGAGCGCCAGCGATAAGTTAGCAGTATGGATTGAAAACCAAGAAATTCTTACCAAGCCTTGGGGTTTTGGTGAAGACGCAATCGGACGCAGTCGAGTATCAAATCCCGAAGCACTGATTGATGCTGACTTTGAATATGGTTTGCAAAATACCAAATGGCAAAACTGGTCTGTAAACAACAACATTCCTGGCTTCTTTGAGTACACCGGAGCTGACATTGCATTTTCTACCAACGGTTATGCTAGTTTGATTGCTGGCGACGATGTTATTACATCCAACGTTGACACTTCTGTACGACTAAGCAACCCTGGCTCACCAGAGTGGGTTGTTGATGACTTTGCATTGCTTATTAGTCAAACACAGGGCAACATCAGCGCTCTAACATCCACATACTTAACCACTGCGGTCCCTAGCCCACAAGAACGTCAATTCACAGTTGCCAGCAGCTCAGACTTCTTTGCTGGCGAAAACGTTGTGATTATTCCTCGTCCAACCACAGGCGGAACAACAATTGCAGCTAACATTACTAGTGTGGCTACAACCACTATCACTGTAGCAGATGCAGCAGCCGCTGGTATTGTAGACGGTAGCTACATTATTGTACAAACCAACACAGCCAATGTTTATGAAACCATGGCAGTGACTAACGTTAGTACAAACACACTAACTGTTATTCGCCAAACCAACCGTACCAACTCAGCAGGCGCTAATATCACTGCTGGTAACAATGCCTACGTGGTGCCCGGAATTGAAGTAGCACAGATTCTCGACGTTCCTGACGGCAACACCATTGAAGTTACTCGTGGCTGGTACAACATGCCAAGCTTGAGTTCAGCAGCAGTGGGTAGTATCATCCAAAAACTCAGTGGCAACCTTGAACTAGTACAGCACAGTTCTATCAGCACAGCAGTCAACGGTACACAAACCATTGGCCGCAGCGCATTTGGTACCACAGCAATTGCAGCCGCAGGCGCAGGTAGTTTGTTTGTGCGTATGACTGGTATCTACAATGCCAGCCAAAATGCCAACATTCCGCTGGTTGCAGTCAATGCACCTGATCACGGAATTGGCGAAGGCGAAGGCGAGTACTGTACAGTTCTTACTGCAAACGACACAGATGTAAACGGTATCAACATCGTTAGCTCACTGGGCTACAACACCAATAACTTCAGTTACTATCCTCGACGGGATCCTGCACAAGCTTTGGGCTATCCGTTGAACAAAACCGATACCGTAGTGCGCGAAGCTTATCCATTCTCGGGTGCCGATCTTGACATCTCTAGCATTGTCAGCGATGGCGCTAGCCCAAGCACTATCACTGTGACCACACACTATGCTCACGGATTGGTTCCCGGTACTCCTATTTTGGCTAACTTGACTGCTGGTACAAACTATCAGTATGGCCTAGGTAGCTTCTATATTGTTAGCGTGCCAAGTACAACAACATTCACCTACACCGCCAAGGCAGGCGCCGCAGTCAGCGGATCTATCTCTGGCACAATCAATGTTCGCAGCAATGCTACATTCTTGCCTCGTCCGTTTGACGGTGGTGTTATCATGGGCCCGGGTGTTCCGACACACGGCGCCAGTGCTGCACGTCAAACCAAGAAGTACTTCCGTTATCAATCGGGTAAAGGTATCCTGTTTACATCAGGCACCATGCTGAAACCAACGTTTGACATTACTTCTTTGGTTGCTTCAGGCACAACACCTGGCAGTACAATCACAGTGACCACCGACATTGAACACGGCTTGCAACCCGGTGCGGTAGTAGCGTTGAATGGTATCAACACCGAAGGCTATACACGCAGTGGCTATGTTGTTACCAGCATTGGTAGCGACATAAGTTTCACAGTCGAAGCTCAGGTCAATCTTGGCTCAGCCACACCTAGCCTTGCCCCTCAACCTCGCGTCAACGTTGAAGCTTGGCACGGCGCTAGTATCCGCGCTGGTATTTTTGACGATCAGAACGGTATGTTCTGGGAGTGCGATGGCCAAAACGTCAATGCCGTACAACGTAGTTCAACATTCCAAGTGGCCGGTTTGGTTTCTGTGGGTGTGGGATCTAACCTTGTAGTAGGAGATGGCATCAGCCGATTCCAAGAACAGCTCAACAACGGCGACATCGTTGTTATCCGTGGCATGACACACACTGTTACAAGTATTCTCAGCGAGAACCGCATGACAGTGGTTCCGGTGTATCGTGGAGTATCTAACCAAAACCGCGTGAAGATGTGCTTGCGTCAAGAAATTCGCGTCAAGCAAGCTGACTTCAACATCGACCCACTGGATGGCACAGGCCCAAGTGGGTATACTCTCAACACAGGCCGCATGCAGATGTTGGGCGTTGAATACTCATGGTACGGTGCAGGTTACGCACAATGGATGATTCGTGGCCAAGCAGGCGAAATGATCCCTTGCCACCGTCGTCCAAACAACAATGTAAACTACGAAGCATACTTGCGTTCGGGTAACCTGCCAGCACGTTACGAAGCTATCAACGAAAGCCCAGTCAACAGTTTGGCCTCAGCCATCGATGCAAGTCAGACAACTATCACTCTTAACGATGCTACTTACTATCCAGATGCCAGTGTTACATATCCTGCATATGTGATGATTGACTCTGAGATCATCAAGTACTCAGGTAAGTCAGGCAACAGCCTTACAGGTTGCACACGAGCTGCTACATTCACTCAGTGGATTGAAGGTGCTAACCGCAGCTTCACAAGCTCGGCTGCTGCGAGCCATGCTATAAACACTGGTGTTATTCTAATCAGCAACACCTGCACTCCGTTGATTAACCACTGGGGTAGCTCAGTGATCATGGACGGTAGTTTTGACGGTGACGAAGGCTACCAGTTTACATATAACCGTACCAACTATGGTTTCCCATCCAGCGTAGGTACTAAGCAAACAGCGTTTGCTATGCGTTTGGCACCTAGCGTAAGCAACGGCGTTATTGGCGATCTCGGCGAACGCGACCTAATTAACCGTGCTCAGCTCACACTGTCTAGCATGATTATCAACGTTAGTACCGGTCGTTACTTGGTTGAAGGTATCCTAAATCCAAGTAACATCAACGCTGCCAATACTGTTTGGGCAGGGTTGAACAATGCAGGTGGTGGCTTCCAGCCTAGCTTTAGTCAATTCACTACAGCGCCTACCTACACTGACGAAACCACAGGTGGCGTAGTTGGTAGTCCATATAACACCACTGGCGGCTTTGTTAAGAGTGGTACTAAAGTAACATTCTCTAGTGCTAGAACCTATGCTAACATTACTCCTACTAACGTATCAAGTTCAGGAGCCAATGCTAACATCACAGTTCAGCTGACAAAGACTGGTACAACCTACAACGATACCACAGTACAAATCACAGTACAAAACCCTGGTTCGGGATATGCAGTAGGCGATACACTCAAAGTGTTAGGTAATGCACTAGGTGGATCTACACCAACCAACGACTTGAACCTAACAGTTGCTGCGGTTACAACTGAAATCACAGGTGGCGAACGACTGTTTGCTATTCCAGTCCAAAGTGGAACAAACAACATGCTGGATCTAAGTACAATCAAGCAGATTGGTACCAGTGCAGTACCCGGCACAGGCGTGTACCCTGATGGTCCAGAAGTATTGGCTATCCAGATTACAGCGTTGGGAACAACATCAAACCCAACAGGAGAGATTCAGCTGCAATTCCAAGAATCGCAAGCTTAATACCTTAGGTTATTTGGAATCTACTAAATCCTGCGTAACCCGCAGGATTTTGTTTTGTACCGTGTCCATGTTAACGGTACTCCACAGGCCTGGGTGCAAAGGTTTAGGCCAGTGCCCAGAGTCCATCCAAGCATACCCAAGGTGTTCGTGATTGAGCACAGGGACAAATTCTGTGTCTACTACACAAACAAAAGTGTGGTACACAAATTTGTCGTCAGAAGAAGTAAACTTTTCAATTGGCACAAGCTTTTGGTATACAGGAAAACTACCAAGCTCTTCTGTGCATTCTCGTTCCATGCCACCCAGCAGGGTTTCGCCTACTTCGATTTTCCCGCCAGGTAACCCCCAGGTTCCTGGGTGTTTGGCATCGTTGCGTAGTAGGTAAAGATATCGGTGTGTTTGGTTACTTAAAAACCAAACGCCAACCGCATTTACAGGACCAGTCTCCAATTTCCGCCTGGATATATTCCTTGGTAGCTTTTGATCCATCCTTGTCCTGTCCATTCGTACTGTATACCAGTGGTTAAGTTAGTAATATACTGGATATCTGTTTCGTAGTCAGCATTAAAGGTAACATCCCACCACAGTCCATTGAATTCTATTACGTCGTTGGCTCTTGCAACCAGTTGTCTATTTGCTGGACCTAACCATGCTGGAGCAGGGTATTGGTTGTTGCTATCGCCTGTACCTTCGGTGAGCAAATATCTTTGTCCAGCGACCGCAGCAGGCAAGCCTATTCCGGGTGCGCTGGTCAACGGATTAACCACAGCATTTACCGGCGGCATTGTATTCTGCGGCACAGTATCTTCGTCCACAGTGAACAACACAAATCTTTCATCGTTGGGGTCAACTACAATGGTACCAATTACTTCGCTGCCGTCGACTTGGTCCAGTCGAATCTGACTAACGCCCGGTCTTAAAGCACCATACATTCCAATCACAGCGGGCCATGTCAGTCCGCTGTCACTTACAATATCAGGCGGTGCCAAACTGTCGTTGCTCTGATCTACAATTTCTCGCTCTTGCAATATTTGAATGGTGTTTCCGATTACAACAATCTTGTAATTAAACGGAGTGATAGCCTGGCGTGTGCCTAGCAACAGATCACTGTTGGTAATAGCATCCTTGAGATCCCCGGTTCCGTCATAAATGCCGGCAATAATGCGTTCAATAACACCCAGCTTCTTGACTTTGGCAGGGCTGGAAATCCAAATAGGGATACCAAAAGTCAAAGTCATAATGTCAATAGGGTTGTCTGTGCCCTGTGGAATAGTCCTAGAGCTCCAATTCACACGTTCTAGTTCAACAACACTCAATGACGTCCAGTCAATGTAGTTGTCTGTGCTTTGAATTTCTAGTGCTGGATTGAACAGTGTAGAAATTTGCTCAAACAACTGAAACTTTTGATTTGTGTTTGAAGTCCAAATGTCCAAATTAATGGTCATTTTGTAAGGCACAGGCATCAGTCGTTCAATGGTAAAAGCATTGCCTTGGGTAGTCTCGTAAGTATCGGTAGCTGTGTCATAAGTGCGCTGCTTCACAGCAAACTTGCTGACAAAATACGGTTCTTGCATCCTTGGGCGATCGTAGTCTAGACCAGTGATGTAAAAAGTCATCAGCGGAGTAGCCGGCAAACTGTTGGCAGAGTTTTCTTGTATGATTGTTTGAGCGTTGCGACTAGCATCTCCATAGCGCACAGGTACTCGTAACAATGCGTACTCGTCGGGATTGTTAGGGTCACGACCGTACTCAACTTGGAACCCTGAAAAGATCCTAGTGAACTGAAGTAAAAATCGACGAATTTGATCGTCGTAAAAAAATTGCTGCATGTGTTAACCGCCGTTGTCAGCCTGTGGCTTGAGAATTTCGCTGAGACTTTGACGACTTGGGATCAATCCACGATCTGTGGTCTGGACCTCAGCTGTGTTATTTACAAAGCTTGATCTCAGTGTCTTATTACTTGGGCCGTTGTTGAGATCTGTGCGAACATTGTCTTGAATTCGTACCCAGCGAGCTCCGTCGAATCGGAACAATCTATTGGGACGATAGTCAAGTCGTAGGCAGTAATCTCCGGCTACAGGACTGCTTGGGAAAGCAACACCGGGAGTAACTGGATCGCCGTTGGGTGCTTGTCCATCGCCAGTTAAGTAGCCCATAGTATAACCAAAACTTCTTGGAGTTCCGTTCATGCCACCTTCGGTTCCGTCTACAGTGGTCATTGAGCTGCCGTCTAAGCCCACTGGGTTAGCAGGTTGCCCTGTGGATTCCAATGTAGGTGTAATAAAGAACTTGTTGACATCGTAACCAGACAACGGAACTTCGGCATCAGCTTGTGCTAGGATAGCATCATTGATTTCCTGATCCTTGGTTCGAGTTGACATTATATCGCTTTGAGTCAATGGGTTGTACTCAGTCCAGTAAGCAGTATTGGAAATATCTGTACCTGCTGGAACGTTTTGCGATGCCTGGTAGTAATTACCATTTTGATTTACAATAGATCCTGCAGGATAGAAGTTGTCTGGGTCCCACGCAGTGTCGTTGACCATGGGCTTTTTAAGTATGTCTTTGTATTCTTGTGCGTTGGTCAACGGCGTGGCTTTTACACGCCATAGGTGCGGCAACCATGTTTGGCTGAAACCTTCGGCAGCAAACGCAGCATCCTGAATTACATAATACTTGGGCAAAGCTTCAGGAATATTTGAGTTCAGCGGATAGTAGTCTTTGAGTGTGGGAATCTCGAGTACATCGCCGCTCATGAGCTTGCGTCCAAACTCGTCAATCATTCGGTTAAAGTGAAATGTAATGAACAAGGTATCGTTGTTCAGGAACAAACCAAATTGGCTTAGATCAAAGTCAATATCTTGTGATTGAAAAACACCTCGCATGACATACACATCTTGGTCGTATATGCGATCTCTGTTTTCTAGCAACAGCAAGTCCTGGATGTTCAGCGGACTTTGGTTTTCATATACAGGTTGGGTAGCGTCAGGGTTTTGGTTAACTTCCCCAGTTTGAGGTCCCATATATTTGTGAACGTAGATATCCACGCCACCTACGGTGTACATTTCGTTGATCGTGCGATCAATAAATTGGTAATCGCGGGTGCGATTTGGACGGTATAAACTTAAACGTGGCATGGTAATACTATTTAGTTAGTGGTTGACCATAAATTGGGCAAGTGCTATAATTACAAAATATCCACAAAGGAGCCAGCATGAAAGTTTCACTCAAACCCCTAAATCCCCGCAGTCCCGACACCAAATACGTGGGCGAGGAACCGCTGTGGCGCAAACAGCCCGGAGAAAACCGTTTTGCTGAACTCACCCGTGCGTTTAATTGGTACAACTACTTCTACGGAAAAAAAGAAGCCAAGGACTTTGTGGCAATGTACTTGGATATCAACGACCGCAACAAAGACGCTAAAAAGATTCGTAGCCTAAGTGACAGTCAAGTGCGGCTGACCACTGGCTGGTTGTGTCGAATGGCTTCTATGGGGCTACAACTCACTGAGCACGAACAAATCAAGCTAGACAATTTGATTGACGAATTGCTGGCTATCAAAGACGCACCCAAAATTGAGGTTGCCAGCGACGAGCCCGAAGTGCCCAAAACCACGATCCAGGATCGCCTGCGTGAAAAAGTTTCAGAGTGCCTGGGTGAGTTGGATGGCTTGTTTGACGAGTTTGTGACATCGGGTGCCAAGCTCAATGCTGACTACAAGCCTGTGAGTCTGATGCGTAGCATGAACATCGCCCCGCAAATGATTAGCCAAATCAAAGACACGTGGACTCGCAAAATGGCCGAGTTTGAAGAAGCTGTGGCAGGCCGAGATCCTGACCTTGTCAAAGCCTATGACTACATGACCAAAACTCAACTCAAGAACTGTGTGAAGTTCTGTGAGCTTGTGTTGGCTGACTGTGGCTCGTATGTGCAGATCAAGAAAGTAGAACGCAAACCACGCAAGGTCAAGCCTGTGAGTCCAGAGAAAAAGGCTGCTAAGTTCAAGTTCTGTACCGAATTCGCTGAGCTCAAGCTCAAGAGTTTGCCGGCTGCACAGCTAGTGGATAAATCAGAAGCCTGGTTGTATGACACTAAAAAGCGCAAGCTGATCCACGTTGTAGCTGACGAGTATGCCAAAGTGTTTACAGTCAAGAACAATGCCATTGTGGGATTCAACCCCACAGAAACTGTTCAAAAGACTGTGCGCAAGCCAGCTGAAACGCTGAAAGCACTCAGCGCCGCAGGTAAGCCATCGGCTCGCAAGTTGTTCAAAGAGCTTACAACCACCGAAACTCAGTTCAATGGGCGTGGCACTGAGAACATTGTGATCCTCAAGAGCTGGTAAATAATGGGGACGGAGTTCCCTATGGCAGAACAGCAACAAAACAGTCTTGACGTACTAAAACAAAACCTTAACGATTATGTAAGGCTCCAACTCGGTGGTGATATTGTAGACATCGAGTTGGATCCTGCGCACTACGAATCAGCATACCAAAAAACCATTGGCACCTATCGTCAACGTGCCCAAAACGCCTATGAAGAAAGCTACAGCTTCATGGAGTTGGTACGTGACGTAAACATCTATCAGCTACCACAAGAAGTTGTTACTGTAAGACAAATTTTCCGTAGAACTTTCGGTGATTCCACTGGCCCATTTGCGTCAAACTTTGACCCATTTGCTCAAGCATCGCTGAACGTGTATCTCATGAACTTCAACGTAAGTGGCGGCCTTGCTACCTACGATTTCTACAGCCAATATGTTGAGCTTGCTGGACGTATGTTCGGCGCTTACATGAATTATACTTTTAACCCTGTAACCAAGAAACTCCAGCTGGTGCGCGATCCAAGAGGCACTGGCGAAAATGTTCTGCTGTGGACCTACAACCTCAAGCCCGAAATTAACCTGCTGAGTGATTTCCAAATTAGCCAGTGGATCAAAGACTACATGGTAGCCAACTGTAAAATGATCATTGGTGAAGCTCGTGAGAAGTTTGGAACCATTGCTGGCCCACAAGGCGGCGGCACACTCAACGGTGCTGCAATGAAAACTGAAGCCAAAGAAGCAATGACCGCCCTCGAAGACCAACTCAAGAACTACATGGATGGCTCACAACCCCTAACTTGGGTCATTGGCTAATTGACTTGTTGGTGCAAATCTGCTACAATGCAGTATGCACCTAATGATCGACCTAGAAGGGCTAGCAACCGGCCCAGACACCTGTATTCTCACCATAGCTGCTCAGGCGTTTGATCCGTTTGGGCACGGTCACTATGAGCAATCCTACTATGCTAGGGTTACGCTGGAAAGCCAGCCCGACAGGGCAATTGACCAAGGTACAATTGATTGGTGGGCCACGCAACCCGCTATTGTGCGGGACGAAGCGTTCAACGAAGAAGGTCGTATTCCCTTAGATCAAGCACTAGACGAATTGGGCAAGCTAATTTGGCACTCCAAACTGATCTGGGCGCAAGGCCCTACATACGACATGAACATTCTAGAGCATGCTTACAAAAGCTATCGAAAGCCTTTGCCCTGGAAATACTACATGGTTCGGGATAGTCGTACGGTGTTTAGCCTCTGGCCTGACCAGCCCATTCCGCCCACAAGTCACCATGCCTTGGAAGATTGTAGGCGCCAAATTGGCATGCTACAAAACACTCTGCGTCACCTCAAAGTAACTGAACTAAAATGAACATTTTTCAAACCTCTACTACACAAAGGCCCCTGCTGCCCAAGCTGCTGATCATCGGCAACGCTCGCCACGGCAAAGACACTGTATGCGATATCCTACGTGAAGAGTTTGACTACAGTTTTCGTTCTAGTTCTGACTTCTGTGCTGAAAAGTTTATCTATGCTGCGCTCAAAGACAAGTATGGATACACAACTTATGAACAGTGCTTTGAAGATCGCCACAATCATAGAGCAGAATGGTATGACATGATCCACGACTACTGTCGGGATGATTATGCTCGGTTGGGCAGGGAAATTTTTGCTGAAAACGACATTTACTGTGGGTTGCGCAACAAGTCAGAGTTTCATGCCATGAAGAACACAAAGGTATTTGACTATGCAATCTGGGTAGACCGTAGCGATCATTTGCCCCAGGAAGATAAGAGCAGCATGAGCTTGGAAATTTGGATGGCAGACTATGTTATTGACAACAACGGTACGCTGGAAGATCTAAAGCGCAACACTCGTGAGCTTGTTACACATCTGGTTGCAGATCACCGGGTCGCCATACAGAATCAGATTTTGATAAATCGACTTCGCAGTTACGGCACACAGTTTTGAGATTTTTTTGTGCTGTATTGTTGAGATCTCCGTCGACATGATACACTAGAGTTTGTGCTGAGTAGCGGGCTTTGAACCCGCAGCGATCGCAAATCATTTTCTTCTTGTACCCTGCTGCCTCCCAGCGGGGTATTCTCTTTTTAAGACCCCGACCCTTGCGTAGGCAGTTGTCACAGCGAGTGCGATAGTGCTTGACTCCATCTTTGATGTAGTTCACAGCACAAGGGCGTTGGTTACAGGCCTGACATACGGGTCTTTGCATGGGGTATTTATGGTGGACCTTTGCCAAAGGGCAGCGTAGAGCGGCGATTTTGGAGGATATCTATAAATATTGATATCTTGAAAAGGAATAGACTATGGCTCTAGTATCACCCGGCGTAGAAGTAACAGTTATTGACGAGAGTCAATATATCCCTTCTGCTGTCAACACAGTACCTTACTTCCTCATTGCCACAGCACAGAACAAAATCAGTGCTAGCGGTGTTGGTGTAGCCCCAGGTACCTTAGCAGCAAATGCTAACAAAACTTATCTCATTACCAGTCAGCGAGACTTGGCAGCTACTTTTGGCGTGCCATTTTTCTATCAAACCACTGCTGGTACACCGATCAACGGATATGAACTCAACGAATACGGCTTGCTTGCTGCTTATTCTGCATTGGGTATTACTAACCGTGCTTATGTTCAGCGTGTAGACATCGACTTGGCTGAACTCACTGCTAGCTTGAGTCGTCCTACTGGCAACCCCAATGACGGCGCAGTTTGGTTAGATACATCATCTAGCGTTTGGGGAATCCAAGAATGGAACCAAACCACTGCTAAGTTTACTGTAAAAACCCCATTGGTAATCACAGAAGATACTGACGTGGTCAACGCCGGCAGCGGCGATTACACACCTTTGCAGAGCGTGGGTAGCATTGGCGATTATGCTGTAGTAGCACAATCGTTGAAGATTCCTGTGTATTACAAGAACACATCTAACGAATGGGTTCTGCTTGGTTCAAATGATTGGAAACAATCATGGCCTGCAATCACTGGCACAGGAACCCCAAGCTCATTGACACCTGGCAACGTGCTGAGTTTCAACGATGTTGCTGTTGCAGTTGGTGCATTCTCGACTGCTAACACAGTGACTGGATATGCTAGTGCCATTAACCAATCAAATATCACTGGTGTTACTGCTGGTGTTGTGAGCGGCAAGCTTGCTATCTATGCTGATGCAACCGCAGGCAACGACGGTTCTACTTTGAGCAACAACGGTTTGGTTGCTATTCAAGCTGGTTCAGGCGGATCTGCACTGTTGTCTGCACTAGGTCTGCTAGAAGGCGAATACGCTGCTCCTCAGTACTATCCTAGCTACAGCTACAATGCTCCACGCTGGAGAGCAACTGATACAAGCCCACGCCCAACTGGTTCTGTATGGAACAACGTAAGTTCGGTCAACAACGGCTTGAACGTTAGCCTCAAGAAATACAGTGCTGCATTGGATACATTTGTTACACAAGAATGCCCTGCATATGTCAACGACTATAGTGCCATTTACGGTTTTGACCCTTCTGGCGGTGGCAAAAACATTCCGGTCGGTACCACTTGGATTCGCTGGAACTCTAGTTTCGACACTGTTGGTTTAACTTCGGGCAGTTTTGAAATATTCAGCAGAATTGCACTAGGTGCTACAGTGGTTACTTCAGACGTGAATGATGCTGTGTTTGTAAACGGCAGTAGCTTTACGATTATTGCAAGTGAGCCAGGCACCTCAACCCCAACAGGTCCAGTAACTGTTACAATCAACGGAACCACACCTACAGATTTTGTTTCTGCAGTTAGTGCGGCTAACGTTCCAAATGTCAGCGCAAGCATCAACAGTGATGGTTATATTGTGTTTACTCACGCCACAGGTGGTGTAATTGTGTTGAACAACGTCAGTGGAGTTCCTGTAACACTTGCAGGATTTACTACATCTACTGAATATTGCCGACCAAGTAATACACTATCGACTGCTTTGGTTCTTTCTAATTTTGTAACTTCTCCGTTGTTTACATATACTGCAAGTACTACAGCTCCGGATCAAGATCCGGCTGACGGTCGTTTGTGGTATTACAGCACCGTAAATGAAGCTGATATCATGATCAAGAACGGCAGTAACTGGGTTGGATATCAAACTGTGGCCAACGATGTTCGCGGTTTTGACCTAACTCAAACCAACGCAACTGGTCCTATCATCAGTGCAACTGCTCCAACAACACAAACCAACACTGCTCAGAGCCCGTTGGCATACGGTGACTTGTGGATTGACACCAGCGACCTGGAAAACTACCCCAAGTTGTATCGTTGGGAACCTGTAAACGGCGTCGATCAGTGGGTAGAAGTTGATACCACAGACCAAGTTACTGAAAACGGTATCTTGTTTGCTGACGCACGATGGAGCTCAACTGGTACGGTTGATCCAGTTGCAGATGCAATCCCAACCATTGCAAGCTTGTTGAGCAGCGACTATCTTGACTTAGATGCTCCTGACGCTGCTCTGTATCCACAAGGTATGTTGTTGTTTAACACACGCCGCAGCGGCTACAACGTCAAGCGTTTTGCTGTTGATTATTTCAACACCGCCAGCACAAGCTACACAATTGATTCATACTCAGCTGTGACACAGTATGCTTACAACGACTTTGTTGTATATAACGGTGTGATTTATGTCTGTGAACTAGCTCCTCCGTCAGTTGGCATTGCTCCAACCAATACTACATATTGGTCAGCAATCCAGGTCAATACCTGGGTAACAGCCAGCGGTAACAAAGACAACGGCAGCATGTGGTCAGGACGCCTAGCTCAGCGACAAATTGTTGTTGAAGCACTGAAGAGCGGTATTGATACCAGCACCGCAGCACGTGAAGAGCAATCCCTCTACAGCTTGATTGCTACGCCGGCTTACCCTGAGTTGATCCCCAATATGATTGCACTCAGCAACGAGCGTAACAACACATTGTTTGTGGTTGGTGATACACCGATGCGTTTGCCTGGCACAGGAACCGACATTGTGACCTGGGCAACCAACAACAATGGTCTTGGACTACCAACAGAAGATGGACTGGTTGCTGCAAGTCAGTACATGGCTACTTTCTACCCAAGCTGCCAGACCACTGACCTTAGCGGCAACGCTGTAGTACAGCCACCAAGCCACATGATGATACGTACTATCATCCGCAGCGACGAAGTTAGCTATCCATGGTTAGCACCTGCTGGTACACGCCGCGGTGTTGTAGACAATGCTACTGCAATTGGTTACATTGATTCTGCTACAGGCGAGTTTGTCCAGATCAACGTAGGTCAAGGTCTACGTGATGTGCTGTACGATAACGACATCAACCCAATCACCTTTATTCCAGGTGTTGGTATTACCAACTTTGGTAACAAGACAACCACCAGCATCACTAGTGCGCTGGACCGTATCAACGTATCACGTTTGGTTGCGTTCCTCCGTGGACGTCTTGAAGAGATTGGTAAGTTGTACTTGTTTGAACCAAACGATGAGATTACTCGCAATGAAATCACTAACACCATCAACTCGTTGATGATTGACCTGATTGCTAAACGAGCAATTTACGACTACCTAGTTGTCTGTGACTTGAGTAACAACACACCTGCACGTATCGATCGTAACGAACTGTGGGTAGATATTGCCATCGAACCAGTCAAGGCAGTGGAATTCATTTACATTCCTCTACGCTTGAAGAACACTGGCGAGATCTCTGGAGCAGCAGCCTAATAAACTGGGGGGTTAATTTTTAGCCCCCCAGTTAAGGTAAATAAAGACATAGGAGATATAAAAAATGGCAGTTTCATCATTACAGAGAATGACCGTACCGTTGGCAAGCGACCAGAGTTCTAGTACTCAAGGTCTGTTGATGCCTAAACTCAAATATCGCTTCCGTGTGATGTTTGAAAACTTCGGTGTGTCTACTCCTCGAACAGAATTGACCAAACAAGTGATGAGCTTTGCTCGTCCCAACTTGAGCTTTGAAGAAATCGCATTGCCTGTTTACAACTCAACATTGAAGTTGGCTGGTAAGCACACATGGGCAGATACTACTTGCGAAATTCGTGACGATGCATCAGGACAAGTTAGCCGTCTAGTAGGCGAACAGTTGCAGAAGCAAATGGACTTCCTGGAAATGGCTTCTGCAAGTTCAGGTATTGATTACAAGTTCTTGACTCGTTTCGAAATCCTCGACGGCGGCAACGGCGCTGCTGAACCTGTGGTATTAGAAACCTGGGAACTGTACGGTTGCTATCTAAAAGCAGCTGACTATGGCGCAATGAACTACAGCGAATCTGCTCCTGTCACAATCAACTTAACAATTGCTTTTGACAATGCTAACCAGATTCCGTATGGTGTTGGTGTTGCTACAGGACTTGGACGAACCTTGGGTGACGTTGTAACTGGTGCTGGTGGCGGAGGCGTCTAATGCCAGCTACCTGGGGCCAGGACTTCCTTAAAGGGTTCTTTGGTACTGATACGCTGCGTGATTACACTCACGCAGCCAAAGTATTTAGATCCAACGGTTATGAATTAAAGCCACGGTTTAAGTTTTTATTCCACGTGGCTTTTTCTATTAACACGGCTGAGATTCCTTCTCTTCGTGGTGCATTGGGTGTGACAGACGTCAACAACATCAGTTATGTTGTTAAAACTGTTGACCTGCCCAAGTACAACATTCAAACAGAAACGTTGAATCAGTACAACCGCAAGCGTGTTGTACAGACCAAGATCAATTACGAACCTATCAATATCACTTTCCACGATGATGGCGGCGATTTGATGCGTAACCTTTGGTACAACTACTACAGTTACTATTACAAAGATCCTACTCAGCAGTATGGTGCTGCTAACAATACCAACGGTAGCCTAGGCGCATTGGCTAACCGAACCACTGGCTTTGGATACAACAGTAGAGATATCTACAATCAAGATCGTGTAGTCAACGACTGGGGTTACATTGGCGAGAGCATCAGTGATGGCGTCAATGCTGCTTCGGGCAAACCACCGTTCTTCAAAGACATTAGAATTTTTGGCTTTGACTATCAGCACAAGTATGCTGAATATGTATTGATCAATCCGTTGATTACTAACTGGAGTCACGATCAATACGATTACAGTCAAGGCAATGGCACTATGCAAAACTCAATGACTATTGCATACGAAACAGTAAAGTATTACCAAGGTGCTCCCAACAAGCAGGCCCCTGGATTTGCTGATCCGAGCCACTATGATACAACTACAAGTCCTATTTCCCGTGCCGGCTCCACTCAGACTATATTGGGTCAAGGCGGTCTACTAGATGCAGCCGGTGGCATCCTTGAAGACCTACAGTCAGGTTCTGTCCTAGGATTGATTGGTGCAACACAAAAAGCTGGCACTGCGTACAATACATTCAAGAATGTCAACCTTGGTCAAGTATTGTCAACAGAAGTTCAAACTGGTGCTGTGGCTGCTGCAAAAGCTGCTATTCCTGCTGCGGTCCGCACAGTTTCTAATACCGGCGGAGGTTGGACATTCCCCACTGGTAGCACAGGTACTAACAACACCACACCTAACAGTTGATAATTAAGTTGTATGACTACCGTTAACCAAACCAATCTTAGCCAAGATCTCACTGTACGAGTGTTTGATCGTTTTTACAAGTACGAAGCTTCGGTGCCTTCGTCAGAGTGGGACATTGTGTATTCTTACTTCAACAGTGTAATGAGTACTTCTAGGGCAGCTAGTAACTTTTCTAGCGCACTGTTTAGAGTAGCTCAAGAAACAAACACACCAGCTTTGACATTGTTGCAAGCGTTCCAGGGCGCCACGGGTGTTAATTTGTCAGTAACACTGGCATATTACTTAAACTTGATTCGCAGCAGAGCCACGCTGCTGGGTGTAAGTGCAGCAGCAGCACCAAATCAATATGCTGCTAGAGCAGTATTGCAATGAGCAAGTGGGCGCAAGGATTTTATCAGATACAAAATCCTGACAAGTATGTGGGCAACAAAACGCCTAGATACCGTTCAGGATGGGAACTCAGCTTTATGCGTTTCTGCGACACAAACGACAATGTGTTACAGTGGGCAAGCGAAGCTATTCAAATCCCTTATCGACATCCGCTTACTGGCAAGCAAACTATCTATGTTCCTGATTTCCTAATCACATACCGTACTCGCAACAATACTATGCGGGCAGAACTCATCGAGATCAAGCCCAAGAAGCAAAGTGTAATTGAGTCAAAAATGAGCTCAAAAGATCGTGCTGTGGTTGCTATTAACTATGCAAAATGGGCAGCAGCCCAAAAATGGTGCCAACGTCAAGGCATCACATTCCGAGTAATAACCGAAGATCAAATGTTCCACAACGGTCGAGCCTAAGCCACTAAATATGGCATGACTCGTAAACTGGAAGAATTGTTTGATTTACCTCCTACTTCTGATGAAGTAGATGCTGCTGTCCCTGAGTTACCTACCAACAGGGAAACACTGGCAGCATTAGACGCTACTATTGACAAAATTGACGATGCTCTGCCTGCTGTGCGAGGCTTGGAAAGCACTGATCAAGAGATGGACGAACTTGCTAGCCTGGCCACAGGTAGCTACAAAGATCTCATGGATCTGGGCATGCAAGTTGACAGTCGCTTTGCTAGCGAAATCTTCTCAGTAGCGTCAAACATGCTAGGCCATGCTATCACAGCTAAGACTGCCAAGCTAGACAAAAAGCTCAAAATGATCGATCTCCAGATGAAAAAAATGCGTCTGGACCAACAAGCTGCGGAAAAAGAAGGCGACTCTGGGCCCACGCAAACAGCACAAGGCGTGGTTTTAAATCGCAATGATTTGCTAGACCGTTTGCTCAAAGACAACAAGAAAACATAAATATACAACAGGAACCTGACATGAAAACATTCGCAAAATATCTTACTGAGAGCGAACGTACTTACAACTATCGTATCAAGATAGTTGGTGATCTGCCTGAGGGCTTTTTAAAGAGCCTCAAGGACAAACTAGCCCAGTTTGACGTTGTAAAAATGTCAAACCCTAAGACCACCCCGGTACGCAAGCAAATCCCTGAATTCCCATCTTTTCCCAATGAGTCACTGACCATGGTAGATGTTGAATTTAGATATCCAGCCATTGAGCCACAGATCAAACAACTGGCTCGCCTTGCAGGCTTAGATGAAAATCGTATTGCTATGGGTACCGTTGCTCATGACGAAAGCTTGGATGTTGAGAACAACAAGATCATGGATCAAAACAAAGACTTGTTGGACGATCCAGACTATCCAGCTGACGACAAAGAACAAAAGGCTCTCAAGAAAGACTATGGTACCGAACCTCATGACCACGTGGTTCTTAAAAATGCTTACCGTACAAAATTTACAGTAGCCGGGGGCAAGACTCCGCCTGCTAAAACCACAAATGATTTGCCACAGGGCGAAAAGAGTCCTTTCAGCAATATCAAGCGTCCAGCCAAGCCGCCTACAGGCGCCCAACCCCGAGGATAATTCAAAATGACATTTTTCTATGACTTAAACAAAAAACTCAAGGATGTGCTAGACGCACCAAAGAGTGAGCACAAGCAGTTGAACGAAGGTGCTATGGTAGCCGATGAATCAGCATTGCAAGCAGCTATCGGTAAAAAGAAATATGGCGAACAAGGCATGAAGGCTTTGCAAAAAGCTGGCCGCGAAGGTGCTAGCAAAGCAACCATGGACAAAATCAGAAACCGTCACGACAAGTTTGACGAAGGCCTTGGTGATGTCGCTAAGAAAGTTGGCGGTGCTGTAAAGAAGGTTGCTAGTAAGGCACTGGACACACTAGGACACGGCAGCGACGAAGACATGATCCGTGATCTACAAAAGAAAGCTGGTGTTCCACAACACGGCAAGAAGGGTATGGCCCAATCTAACGAAGGCGTTGACAAAGAAAAGTTTGCCGCACTTGCACCTCCAAAAGACAAGATCACTTTTGCTGACAAGATTGCTGGTGCCAAGAAAGAAGTCGACGAAATGCTAGGCGACGTTGCGGCCAAGGCAATGAAAGACGCTGTTACTAGCAAAGGTGGTACATTGACCAAGACTGCCGGTGGCGTCAAGCACAAAGCAGGCCCTGGTGTATACGGCGGCTCAGACCAAGACGACAGCCACGTTGTTGATCGTCTCAAAGGTCCCAAGATGAAAAAAGTCAAAGGCCGTGAGGAAACTGACGAAGGCTGGGACGAAATGATGAAGTCTGTGCGTGACCGCGCAGACAAACCAAAAGTTGGATCAGTTGAGCGTGGCGCCAAGCATGACATTGAGCACACAGCCACAGGCCGTCGAGTAACTCGTCGCACAGACGATCAAGGTATTTCAGTTGGCGCCGACGATGGCGAAACCAGCAAAGCAGATGCTCCCAAGCGCGGGCGTGGTCGTCCCAAGGGCACAGGCGGCAAAATGGGCGCCAAGGGTCCTAGCGGCAAGTCTAAGTTGATGACCAAAGAATCTGCCAGCGAAGATGATATTCAAATCCTTGTACGCATGCGCGACGAAGCATTTGAAGAAGGCAACAAAATGCTAGGCAACAAGATTGAAGACATTTTGCAAATGCTAGAAGGTGACGAAGAACAAGTCAATGAAAAAGCAGTAAGCAAGAAGCAACAACGCTTCATGGGCATGGTCCATGCTGCACAAAAAGGTGAAAAGCCTGCTAGCAAGGAAGTTGCTAAAGTAGCTAAGTCAATGGGCAAGAAAGATGCCAAAGACTTTGCTGCTACCAAGCACAAAGGTTTGCCTGAAAAGAAAAAGCCTGAAGGCAAGAAGAAAGAAAAAACTGAAGAAGCTGGCGGTACAGGAACACCTACAGCATCCAGCGGCTTTGGCTTCGGCAAGGGCATTTACGACAGTTACAATCGTGAACTAGAAGACATGATTGCTGAAAGCATGAACCGTCTTGATGCTACTCTCAATGAGAGCATGAGCGTTAACATGAGCAACAGCACCGAAGGTGGCAAGAGCTTGACTATCACTGCCACCGAAGAAGATGCAATGAAGCTAGCAATGATTCTCAAGAACGCTGGCCTTGGTAGCGGTGACGATCACGGTTTAGAACAAGATCACGGTGTAGTGCCTGATGAAGGCGGCTGCGGTTGTGGTTCAACCCCATGTGGCTGCGACGATGCTGGCCCAGAAGAAGTTGAAGTTGAACTCGGCGAAGTCACTGACAACCAGCCCGACTATCCTACTAACACAGAAACATCTGATGATGCTCTCCAGTACAGCGGAGGCTTGAATGCTCCTAAGAGCACTGGCCAAACCACAACTCCTGTTATTGCTAGCCAAACCGATCGTCAGCACAGCTATGCTGAAGAGGAAGAAGCTGCTATCAAGCGTATGATGGAAATGGCTGGTATCAAGGAAGCTAAAAAAGTAGAAGAAGATGATGTCGAAGAAGGCAACAAGTTTACTGGCAACCTGATGAAAGCTCGTGCTGCTGGTAAGAAAGAAGCTGACTTAGACGGCGACGGCGACATGGAAAAAGTCAAAGAAAGCGTTGACGAAAGCATTCTGGCTGCTACTCGCAATCTTTGGAAAACATATCAACCAAAGTAAGACTATGACCAACATGATGCGACCATACAACGAAGTGGCAGACGAGCTTGCTCGTCGCCGCGCCAACGAGTATACACCTCCAATGATGCCACAAGTAAAACAGACCCCTGTTCCTATGACTGGCGTGTTGGAGCAAAGCCGTGCTTTGTATAATACCTATAACCCCAACAAGGATAGCAAATAATGGCTGCTAACGTTTATACCAGTTTGGCCAACGCCACTGTTTACACAGACAAACTCAGTATTGCCACTGGCAATACTGCTGTAACATACCAAGCCTATGCCGTAGCTCTAGGCACAGCCAATGCTGTAGGTAACTTGTATTCTGCTGCTGTGCAGATTCCAGCTAACTCAGTAATGGAAATGTACTGTGGTGCTGGTAACAAAGTTACTATCACTGGTTCTAACTGGACCGCTACCGAACTAGGAACTGCTAGTTCTGCTGTATACAGTGTTTACAACTCTGCAGGGCAATAATGCGAGCCAGTGAGTTCATTGCCGAAGACAAACAAGGTAAACTCAGCAAACGTTTACGATATGGTACTCGCGGCCTTCACAAATTCAGAGACCAGAATTTTGCTGATCGCACATATGAACTTAATCGCGTGATGATGGCAGTGGCCAGTAACGACGGCCAAGAGTTTGTAAACGAGATTGATTCAGAATCTTGGTCTGGTCGCAATGACGTTGCAGCTCCTTATACAAAAGAAGAGGCCGACATGCTAAAGTTAGCCTACAAAGCTGTGGGTTCAAAACACTGGGATCTCAACCACGGAGACCTTGACTCTGAAGAACATCCAGCAGTCAACAATGTCAGTCCTGTCAAGGGATTCAAAGGCTACTGATGCGAGCTAGAGAATTTATTCGTGAACAACGCGAACTTCCTCCAGAAACTCGCGAGCCTATGCGTTATACGTACACTCTTCCGGGGTTAAGTAGTTCCGATCCATATAAAACATATCGAATGGGCGTAGCTGTAGCTAGAGCCCGTAGCGATTACCGCAAAGACGATGTGAATCCATTTATGCCTGAATGGTCAGCAGAAACAACATTTGGCGAACATGCTGTGGTATCAGGCATGAATTCAGGTATCGGCGATGTGATTGATGCTGCACTTAAGATGACTGGCACGCCGGGCGGCAAGAAAATAGTGTCAACACCTGAAAGCGAAGAACCCGAACTGGTTCAAAACAAAAGTCCTATCACAGGATTTAAAGGATATTAAATGAAAAAGTTATTAGCATTGGCACTGATGCTGCCATTGTTTGCCTTTGCGCAAAAAACACCACAGGGCGTTACATACGACGCACAAATTGTTAGAATCAACGATGGAGACACAGTTGTAATCTCCGCGCCCTTTCTACCTGCTCCGCTCAAGCCAGAACTGGCTGTCAGAATCTTTGGTGTTGATACCCCAGAAAAAGGATTCCGAGCCCAATGCCCTCAAGAAGATGCTAGAGGCAAAGCCGCAACTGAATTTACCAAAGCTGCGGTTGGAGCTAGCCAAAAACGACAGGTTGTTCTTTATGCCTGGGATAAGTTTGGTGGCCGTGTCTTGGGAGATATCATTCTAGACGGCAAGAGCCTACGCCAGGGTCTTATTGTCAATGGTTTTGCACGTGAATACTACGGCGAAGCCAAAACATCTTGGTGCCAATAATCTACCCGTAAATACGGGATGAGTAATTTCTTTTGCGCAGCCCCTTGGCGCGGGCTGCATATCAACCCCCGCGGTGACGTAAAAACCTGCTGTGCTGGCAACCCAAACATGCTGGGTAACCTCAATGAGCACAGCATTATTGAAATCCTTGATAGCAAACTGCTGAAAGAGATCCGCGCAGATCTAGCACAAGGCAAGCCGCACGAATACTGTTCAAATTGTGTACAAGCAGAACGCTTTGGTGCAGATTCAGAACGCAAGTGGCACAATGATACCAATCCAGGTTTCGATTACAGCACCGCAGGCGAGCTGTATCACTACCCTGTGATTGTAGATGTGCGTTGGAACACAACCTGTAACCTAAGCTGTAACTATTGCTCAGAATGGGCCAGCTCTAAATGGTCAGCACTCAAAGGTATTCCTTTCAAGTCAGGAAGTCGTCCATACTACGAAGCTGTGTGCGACTTTCTTGAACAGCACAAAGAACACATACGAGACGTTGCACTGGTAGGCGGCGAACCACTGCTGCTGCCCGAAAACGAACGCCTGTTGGACGTTATTCCTGAAGATTGTACAGTTACCTTGATCACCAACATGAACGTGGATCTTGAGAAAAACAAAATCTTTCGGAAGCTGGCGCAGAGGAAGAAAGTGGGCTGGTCAATGAGCTTTGACAACATTGGTCCGCGCTTTGAATACGTTCGCTATGGTGGCGAATGGGATCAAGTGTTGCACAATCTTGCTATAGTCAAAGACCTGTTTAAAACACAAGGACACTGGGGAGGCATTCATGCAGTGTACAACATCTACAATGCTACACGCATCACAGAGTTCCGTGAGTTTGCAGCAGAGCAAGGCGTAAGTGTGTTATGGCAGAACTTGTTCCAACCTGACTACCTTGATCCATTCTTGCATGGCAAGGAAGTTGCCGAACCTGCGGCTGCTGAGATTGAGCGTTTCTATGCTACTGGCTTGGCCACAGGCGGAGATCGTGCTTTCCTGGACCAGGCTCTGCGTAACTATCAAGCTGTGACACAAAGCAAGCCGGAGATAGCTCGCAAGCTATCTAAACACATCCAAGAAATTGAAACACAGTATCATCCAGATCAAGCAGGACAGTTTGCTAAATTGTGGCCTGAACTACAATCGTTAATAAAATGACCAAGCCTTTGCATCAGTGGAGCAATTATGCTGGGACAACCATTAAGTGGTTAAGCCCGGACTCTGAAGAGAACTATCGCAAGAACTCAACAGATCCGGCCAAGCGACAGATGCTAGAGTCCTTTGGTTGGTTAGACGCTGAAGTCAAATACACATTCAACAGTCATGGTTTCTGCACGGATGAATTTGATTCGAGATCAAACTGGCTGGCCATTGGATGCAGTTTTGTTCAAGGCACTGGCATCAATGCCCAAGATCGGTGGACTGATATTGTTAGCAATCAAATTGATCTGTACTGCTGGAATCTTGGAGTAGCTGGCTGTGCTGGCGACACATGTTATAGAGTTGCCCGTCACTATATTTCCGAATTGAAACCTAAATTTGTTGTATACCTTGAGCCCAGATACAATAGATCAGAAATGAAAACAATGCTAGAGCCGGTGCCGTTGATTATCAATTGGGCGCACGATTATTCAAGTTGGCAAGGAACATATGTAAAGCAATTGCTGTCTGACTCAACAAACTTTGAAATTGCAGCAGAAAAAAATCGTGAAGCAATACGCAGTATGTGCCAACAACACAACATACCGTTGATTGTGTATTCGCCAGATTCGTATAGATCTAGAATCAAAGACACAACACAGCTAGATTTGGCTCGCGATCTATTGCATCCCGGCAGGTTAAATAATCGAGCATTCGCACAAGTGGTTGCGGAGGATATACAACAACTATGTTAAAACCAGGATTAGAAGGCGTACTAACCAAAGCGCCGCACCGTAAGGAAACATTTACGGAACAACAACTTGAAGAATTCATGAAGTGTGCCGATCCCGATGACGGCCCTATGTTCTTCATGGACAACTTTTTCTACATTCAACACCCCACACGTGGTAAGATGTTGTACCATCCCTTTGAGTTTCAGCGCAAGTTAATTGAGAACTATCACAAGAATCGTTTCTCAATCTCACTGATGCCTCGACAAACAGGCAAATCAACATCGGCTGCTGGATACTTGTTGTGGTATGCTATGTTTGTGCCCGATTCCACTATTCTTATTGCAGCACACAAATACTTGGGCGCACAGGAAATTATGCAGCGTATTCGTTACGCCTATGAATTGTGCCCTAACCACATTAGAGCTGGTGTTACTAGCTACAACAAAGGCAGCATAGACTTTGACAACGGGTCACGTATTGTATCGCAAACGACCACTGAAAATACCGGTCGAGGTATGTCTATCTCGCTCCTATACCTAGACGAATTTGCGTTCGTTAGGCCTACTATTGCGTCGGAGTTTTGGACTTCTATTACACCTACACTGAGCACTGGTGGTAAAGCTATTATTACCAGTACTCCCAACTCAGACGAAGATCAGTTTGCGTTGATCTGGAAAGGTGCCAACAAGACTGAAGACGAATACGGTAACCAACGCCCCAACGGCTTGGGTATCAACGGTTTCAAAGCATTCCGTGCCTTCTGGCGCGAACACCCAGACCGTGATGAAAAGTGGGCAGATGAACAACGAGCACAACTAGGCGAAGAACGTTTCCGTCGAGAAATGGACTGCGAGTTCATTATCAACGACGAAACACTGATTGCTCCTACTACACTTGTGGACATGGAAGGCATAGAGCCTTTTAAGAAAACAGGCCAAGTGCGCTGGTATTCTGACCCCAAGCCCGGCAGTATCTATGTAGTGGCACTAGATCCTAGCTTGGGTACCGGTGGCGACCCTGCTGCTATACAAGTGTTTGAAGCAGGCACTACAGAACAAGTAGCAGAGTGGCGGCACAACAAAACAACCATTCCTGAGCAAATACGCATCATGGCAGGCATAGTAGATCACATACACAGTATCACGCGAGACGAAAAAATGATCTACTATTCAGTGGAAAACAACACCATTGGTGAAGCAGCACTACTGAGTATTGCTGAATACGGGGAAGAAAACATCAAAGGTTACTTCCTTAGCGATAATACAGTAACAGGCAGCTCAGGACGCAGATTCCGCAAAGGATTCAACACCACAAACAAAAGCAAGCTCAGTGCTTGCAGCAAGTTTAAGATTCTTGTAGAAACCAAACGCATGAAGATCAAGAGCAAACCTTTGATTTCTGAACTTAAAAACTTTGTGGCACTGGGTACTAGCTATGCTGCTAAGCCAGGAGAAACTGACGACCTTGTGATGGCTTGTCTACTGGTCACACGCATGCTGCAATTGCTGCAAAGCTATCACACAGACTTGGATTCACACCTTAAAGACCACGGCGACAACATTGTTGAACCAATGCCGTTCATTGCAATGATGCGCTAAATATAAAACTATGGCTACACAATTAAATCTTGAACAGAAACTTGCTGACTTATTAGACACTCGGAATTATCACCCAGAAATGCTGGGCAAAGACGGGCGCCCTGTAAACACAGCAGAAGACGCAAAGACTTTTAGCTTTGACTATGTTTCGGGCTCAGGTAAAAATTACGGAACCATGGTTGTCATCTTGGGCGCTGACAATGAAATGTACATCATGTACGGCGACAATCTTGGCAAGACCATTGAAGATCCTGAAGATCGCAACGAGTTCTTCCAGTTTCAACAACAGCTCACTGATCTTGCTAACCGCAATCGTTGGACAGCTACACTGACAGATCTCAGCAAACTCAAGAGAGTACAAGCTGGCATTGCTGCTATCAAAGAAGGCCTGTTTGAAGGCTACTATGGCACACGCAAAGTCAGCTACACAGGCGAGCCAACTGAAGCTCGACTAATGATCAAACATAATCGGACCCTGGGCGAAAATGACGCACGATTCCGAAATGTTGAAAGTATTTTTATTGAAACAGCCGATGGCGAACGTTTCAAGCTACCGTTCACACATATGACTGGTGCTCGAGCCATGCTCGAACACGTTCGTCAGGGAGGCAAACCCTACGACATTCGCGGCAATCACATCTGCGAAATGGTCACAGAACTCAAAGTGTTGAGTCGTTTTAATCGTGCTGCTGCCAACCGTGTAATGGAAGGCGTTACCCAGCAGATTGTTGAACAGGCTCAACACTACTATGCTCAACTACGTGATAATCTCAAAGCTCTGGGACATGGGCGTGGATATAACACATACTTTGAATCGTGGCATCCACTGGACGTTCAAGAACAAGAAAGTCTGGTCGAAGATATCAAGACCATGTTCATTGAGCAAACACTAGACACACGCATCGAAGCCGCACTACCGTTGCTGGCTAGATTACAGCAACAAGGAAAAACTATGAAAGAAGCAGACATTTTTGAATCCTGGGCCAACAAACTACTTGAAGGCACATGGAGCTTGCCAGAGACTCCTGAGCAAGTAAACAAACTCAAAGAGCTAATGAGCAAAGAACTCATTGTTGGCCCTGATGCTACCAATGCCACTGAGCAACTGTATGACTTGGTAGGTGACGATCAGTTGTTTGATCGACTCAGCGAACTAGCTCAACGTGATCCACGTGCTAACGTTTGGAACGACACAGAAGTCATGGACCGTCTGCGTGAACTTGGCATCGAAACAGAAGGCCAAGAACCTGCTGGTGCTGAAGCCGATGCTGCTGCGGCCCCTGCTGCTGAAGTTCCTGCTCCTGCTCCTGAGCAACAACCAGCTGTAGCAGAAGACTTTGACCGCATGCTAGAGCTTGCTGGTGTAGTAAGCGAAGCACGTATCATTGACGAGTCGGGAGAAACACTGCAACATATCTTGGATCGTTTCAAATTTGAAGTTAAACAATTTGAAGAGGGCGGTGACCTTGACTCTGACTTGTATGAGGCACTGTTTGACTACTATTCTAACACAGGCGAAATGCCCTACGGTACAATGAAAGCCCGTACTGGTGATCCTTATGAGTGGATCACTGATCGACTGGATCAAGAACTGGGCACAGGCAATCATGCGCCTCGTCCACAAGTACCTGAAGGTGACAACATGGCTACCTTCGAAGCAGATGCTGCTGCGGTGTTCGGCGAAGGTTCGGGTTGTAATCACACCATGGAAGGCGAATACTGCCCCGAGCATGGCCTCATGGAATGTGGCACTATGGAAGAAAGCATGGGCGGTACTGTAGCTGGTGCAGTTGCTCCCGTGTCTGAAGTCAGTGCGGATACTTTGAAAAAATACAAAACAGCAGCTATCAAAGACGTTGATCGCGACATTGCTGCCAAAGCAGCAGGCACAATTGGTAGAGACGAATTTGAAAGAAAAATGTCCAAGCGTGGTAAAGGCATGGCTGCTGCCCAGCGTCGTCTTACTCCGCACGGTACTAGACTAGATTTGTCCCCACACGGTGACTCCATCCAAAAGGATTATGATCGCTATCGCTTTGACGAGCAAGGTGTGGCAGAAGGCAACGACGATCCAATGAACTACAATGCTGCCATCACCAGCAGCTACTATGAGTCTGCAGATCCCCTAGCTCGCATAAAAGAGTTGGCCTTGCGCAAGTAAACCGTAAATACGGGCATGCTGAACTTTAAAGATGCTCGTCAAATACTCCCACAAGTCTGGCACCTGCCAGACTTCCTTTTGGACATTGATTCCTTGCGCCGCAGCTATAGAGCTAATCAACAGCCCTGGCGTTCGGAATATCCCAATAGACTGTTGACTCCTTGGGGGACCAATCCCGAGATTGAATCAGCATTGGCCGAAGCGCCCAAGCACATACAACAGCTCACAGGACGCACAGTAAACACGCAAGTGGGCTATGCTAGTCTTGACCTATCGGGCAGTCGTATTATGATGCACCGTCTGCACTCTGACATTGGTGCTTACATTCAAGTGTTCACAGGAGAAGATCCTTCGCCGGAACTGTGTGGTATGTTTTGCTGTGATCCGGACATGAATGCCAATCACCCACAAGACTACGCAGACATCAGTGAGTTTCGCCCCGATCAGTTGGTCAAAATAAAATACCGTCCCAATGATGCTTGGCTCATGATCAACGAGCCTCGTTGCTTCTTTGGAACGGCATTCACGGTTGCACCTAATTCGGTGCGTGAAACTGTTTGTTTACACTTTGCGTCGGAATTGCCAGCAAGCACTTAAACGTGTGCCTGTGATTGTATCTGCGTGATGCTCTTTGAGATCAGTATTGAGATTGATGTAGCCAGTGTTGGGCACAAAGTCTAGTTTGGTAGGCGGAGAACTGTGTGTAAATTCTGTGCCATGCACATCGCCGTGGGTCCACAAATAAACTTGATAAGTTACAGCCAACAAATCAGCATCTGAGTGATAAGGGCAATGCCAGTTTGAAACATCTAGCCACATCTTGCAATCAGCTGGCATAAGCTCCTGACCTGTGATACGTTCGATTTCGGGTAGTATCTCGGGCGCCATGTCTCGTAGCTTTTGCAGCATAGGGCTGTCTGGCGTGAGTTGCAAACGGTATTCAAGGCAGTCAGGGTGACGGTGCCAAGTGTCTACATAGTTTAAGTGTGTGCTTGCAAGCTCTCGGAATGTTTCTTCGCTGAAGCAATTTTTGACGCTCCAAAGTTGACTAGCAATAGGCTCAACTTCGGACAAAGTGTCATAGATTCGGTGTTGGGTCATAGTAAGGTATTTACTTGTTAAAAATTGTGTTTTGGATATTTTGATTTGCGTTATCGCAAATGTTGACTAATAAAATTTTGAGCATCCACTAGTTGCTGACTGGACATACTCACAATCAAATTATGGTTGTGTTCTAATACATCTCGATAGTGAGCATAAACTTCTCTAGGATCGGTGCGATACAATCGTTGGGTTTGTTCCCAGGCCATGGCAAAGCGAAGAGCATTGTCTGGCTCTGCATCATAGCTTTCGTCTATGTACTTCCCATGAAAAGTTTTGAATCCCAGCTCTCGCAATGCTGCCAACAGTCCAGCACCGTTAAACATCAAGAATATACGTTTGGCAAACAAGCACTTGGCTGTTTTTTCGGTTAAGAAGTCAATGCCTTGCCCTAGGTCGTGTGTTTCGAAAACAATGCTGTACCAGCTACATTGATAAATGTGCCAGGGTACTATCACACTCATAGGAGTACCGTTTCCGGGCAGTGCTCGATCACGGATACGAACCAAGTTCACACTGTATTTTTCGGCAGCAGATTTATTTTCTGTGTTAGTTTTGAATTGTTGCACAATTGGGACTTCGAGTTCTTTCAGCCCTGTGCTAGAATAGTTTTCTATTCGACCGTGCTTGACATAGCCTTCAGGGTCTATGTCTTGTATCAGACTCCAATCGTAGCTATGCGGGTTCTCTTGAAGATTGACCAGTACATGATCAGCCCAGCCACTGTCTAAAAGTCGGTAGAGAAAAAATATTCTTGCTGTCTTTACTGTACCTAGCAACGCATCGAACATGTATTTGCGTCTTGGAGTGTTGACTTCGTTGATTTCTTGATAGTCGTTGGCTACTACCACGTAGTTAAAAAAACTACGTAAATTAACAAACATAAAATCTTTGGGTGGATGTGTGTAGCTTGGATGCCCACTCCAAAAACAAACAATTTTATCATTGTGCAGGCGCTGGCATATGTTACCGTAAACTACAGGCCACCAATTGTTCAAGCTTTCGGTAGTATAGGTTACTATGAGGTCTGCCCATTGCAGCCCCAGGTCGTTTATTAGACTGTGCCCTAACACCGGCTCCTTGCCTGGACGCCCAATGAGCTCGTGAAAGACCAATGCAACCTTTTTTCTTGGGTCATTGCGAAATTGCCAACCGGGTGGCACAGGATCTCGGTTTATTTCTGCTTTGGGGAAAAATTCTCGTCCTTGACTCAGCGCCCTGTTGAACTCCCACCACACATGTGGGTCCCACACAAACCATTCGGTCTGGTCGACAGTGTCAGGGTTGGACGTACACAGTCCTAGGTTTGGGTCCCATATGTAAAAATCTTTGTTTTCCATTGTTGTACTTATTGAGCAAAAAGTTTGCCTTTTGTATTGCGATGCTAAATACTTCCGCATACAATACAACTTGTATGCACAGGCAACTAGAATCTAAATTTTTAGATAGGCATATAACATAGGCAACTTTTGAAAGGAAATATACTATGGCATCTCTAGCAGAAATTCGCGCACGTTTACAGGCAGCAGAAAACAAAGGTAAAGACGGTTCACAAGCTGGCGGCGGCGACCGCAGCATCTACCCGCACTGGAACATGGAAGAAGGTCAAAGCGCCACACTACGCTTCCTCCCAGATGGCAATCCCAAGAACACTTTCTTCTGGCAAGAACGAGCAATGATTCGCCTGCCCTTCAACGGCATCAAAGGCGAAATGGACTCCAAGCAAGTTATGGTTCAAGTACCTTGCGTGGAAATGTGGGGCGAAACCTGCCCTATCTTGACAGAAGTGCGTACCTGGTTCAAGGACAAGAGCCTTGAAGAAATGGGTCGCAAATACTGGAAGAAGCGCAGCTACATCTTCCAAGGTTTCGTTCGTGAGAACCCTCTTTCAGACGACACCACTCCTGAGAATCCAATCCGTAAGTTCATCATTGGCCCTCAGATCTTTACCACCATTAAAGGTGCGTTGATGGATCCTGAACTGGAAGAACTGCCAACCGACTACCTGCGTGGTTTGGACTTCCGTATTAGCAAAGGTAGCAAAGGTGGCTTCGCTGACTACAACGGATCTAAGTGGGCACGTAAAGAGTCAGCACTGACCGAAGAAGAGCAAGCCGCTGTTGAGAAATACGGTTTGTTTGACTTGAGCAGCTTCCTGCCCAAGAAGCCTGGTGAAGTTGAACTCAAAGTTATCAAAGAGATGTTCGAAGCCAGTGTTGATGGTCAACCTTACGACACAGAGCGTTGGGGTCAGTACTTCCGTCCTGCTGGTGTACAGGCACCCGGCGGCTCCAGCAACGACTCTGAAGCATCTGCCCCAGCAGCCGCTACTGCTCCTGTAGCAAGCAAACCTGCTGTAACTGACGATGATCCTCCGTTTGACACAGACGAAGGCACTAGCGCAGCCGCTGCTCCTGTAGCAAAGCCAGCTGGTGACAGCAAGAACGCACAAGACATTCTTGCTATGATCCGCGCTCGTCAGAACAAGTAATGCTTGTTCTTTGCTATCACAACGGTGCATTAGGGCATACAGTGACAGCCCTAATGGATTGTTGTACAAAAGAAGGGAATGTAGAATTCCCTTCTTTTGTTAAAGGCAAAAATCTACATCATCATAGGCCCAGGTCTACATTTTATAAAGTGCGCCACCCTGCTATTGATATCAACAAAGAAAAAGCAGAAGGCAATACAGTCATTAGCTCAAGTTCGTTTAGTACGTTCGGTAGGTTGTTGATTATATTGATGGGCCTTAAAAAATGGACCGATGCTGTGCCTGAATTTAACTCTCCTGTGCTTCTTAGGCAAGACGGGGACTCAAAACAGGAGCAGTTGGAAGTGTTATCTAATACCTTGCTAGACAAGGTTATTTCAGACAACGGTTGGTTCACTGATGTTGATCACGTTTTGGATATTGTTGACTTCTTCAAGCGACCTAGTCAAGTATCGGAATTTTTGGCTCGCTGCGGATTACATCCAATAGAAAATCGAGTTGAAAATTTTTGCCAGCTGGTAGCAGAATCGAATCAAGAGTATGTTGACACAGTGGAGAACTGTGCTAAAATAACAACTGATATACTTGACGGAAAAGAATACAGCGTTGACCTAAGCTTTTTTGAAGCAGCAATGTGTCATATGATGTTGATGCAACGGACTGGAAAACGGTTCTATGAACAACCGCGTAGGCTACAACACTTTCCTGTTAGTACAGTAGATTATATAAAATTGTTTAAGGATTGATCATGGGAAAACCATTCGATATTTCAAAATTCCGCAAGGAAATCACTAAGAGCATTGATGGCCTTAGTATTGGCTTCAACGACCCTACTGACTGGATTAGCACAGGCAACTATGCGTTGAACTACCTCATCTCTGGAGACTTTAACAAAGGTGTTCCATTAGGCAAGGTAACTGTGTTTGCTGGCGAATCAGGTGCTGGCAAGAGCTACATCTGCTCGGGCAATATTATCAAGAACGCACAAGAGCAAGGTATCTATGTGGTGCTGATTGACTCAGAAAACGCACTGGACGAAGCTTGGCTACATGCACTTGGCGTGTCAACAGACGAAAGCAAACTGCTGAAATTGTCAATGGCGATGATTGACGACGTTGCCAAGACCATTGCTACTTTCATGAGTGATTACAAGAGTTTGCCCGATGGCGAACGCCCCAAGGTATTGTTTGTAATTGACTCATTGGGCATGTTGTTGACCCCCACTGACATCAATCAGTTTGAAGGCGGCGATTTGAAAGGCGATCTTGGTCGCAAGCCCAAGGCGCTGACTGCACTGGTTCGTAACTGTGTCAACATGTTTGGTAGCTACAACGTTGGCTTGGTTTGCACTAACCACACATATGCTTCACAAGACATGTTCGATCCTGATGACAAGATTTCAGGTGGTCAAGGCTTTATCTACGCCAGTAGTATTGTGGTTGCTATGCGCAAGCTCAAGCTCAAAGAAGATGAGGACGGCAACAAAGTCACAGACGTCATGGGTATTCGATCTGCTTGTAAAGTAATGAAGACTCGTTATGCTAAGCCCTTTGAAGGTGTACAAGTTAAGATTCCTTATGAACAAGGCATGAGTCCTTACAGCGGTCTTGTTGATCTTGCTGAAAAGAAGGGCATGCTGAAAAAAGACGGCAACCGATTGATGTTTGTGACCAGCGATGGCGAAATCATCAAGCAGTTCCGCAAGGCGTGGGAAGCCAACGAAGATGGCTGCTTGGACAAGGTCATGGCAGATTTTGCCAACCAGGTAGACAAGGTAAGTACCAGCGAAAGTGATAGCGAGGAGGTCTAATGCATTCACACATTGCTGCCGAAATTTGGGGCGAACTAAAACGTTACGTCAACACTGTTGATCGTGAAGAAGCTGCTGAAACACTGGTGTCAATCCTGATTGACAACGACGAAGATCCTGAAGATATTCGTGATGTTTTCAAAGGCGATTCAGACATCAAACGTGCTCTAACCAATTATCTCGACGACAACAAGTTTGAAGAGGAAGAGGAAGAAGAGTACGACGACGATGACGGTTACAACGACGAAGATGACGACTATTAATGTCAAAGTACTTTCCAATACAAACTGCTACAAGCTGCAAACTTAAATGGGCTTGGAGCAGTTTGCATCTAAACAAAGGTATAACAACATCCTGCCATCGTGCAGGATCTTCTGTTATACCGGATCAGTTTGATCAATTTCACAACACAGAAACAAAAATATCACACAGGGCTGCTATGCTTCGTGGTGAATGGCCCGGCGGCGGCTGTGAATATTGTAAGAACATTGAAGATGCTGGAGGAATCAGTGATAGAATGTTCCAACGGGAAATACCAGGTTCCTACCCGTCGGAACTTGACACAGATCACACTCTATTAGAAGTCGAACCGTCAATACTGGAAGTAATGTTTTCCAACACTTGCAATCTTGGTTGTGTTTATTGCAATGCTTCGTTGAGCTCAACTATACAAATGGAAGATCAACGTTGGGGCGGCTCAAAGATTCCTGTCAATGAGTTTTTGCCCAAAGAAAATCAGTACAAAGATCTCAACTCAAAATTTTGGAATTGGTTTGAGAAGAACAGCACAAAGTTGCAACGATTTCATATTTTAGGCGGCGAGCCCTTTTTGCAAAAAGATCTGCAACGATTGTTGGATTTTTTTCAGACAGTTCCTCACCCCGATCTAGAGTTCAACATTGTCACTAACTTATCTTTAGATACTAAATTGATCTCAGGACCATTGGATCAACTGGCCGAACTAAAGAACAAAAACAATCTCAAACGCATTGATCTACAAGTTAGTATTGATTCCTGGATTGAGTCGCAAGAGTATGTGCGATACAATTTAGACCTCGAAACGTTCGAGCGTAACCTAAACTATGTAATGGACCAGAATGCATATCGTGTTGGACTATTGTCTACAGTGACTTCTTTGTCAATTGCAGGATTGCCAGCACTTGCTCGCAAGTACAACGAATGGAACAACAAGCATACTGTCTTTTGGTACATGCATCTAGTATATCCGGGTGATAGCGTTTTTGATCCTACAATTTTTGACTTTGATGTTTTTGCTTCTAGTCTTGCTGAGACTCAACAACTGTTGCCCAATGAAACATGGGACGACAAAAAGATTGTTGAAATTTTTGAAGGCATAGTGTCTAAGTTGGAAAAAAATTGTACCAACGACATAGCTAGACAACAAAAGTTATTGGACTTTTTAACAGTAAACGATCAACGAAGAAATACAAACTGGCGGCAAGAGTTTCCCTGGTTAGAAAAAGTGTTTAAGGACAATCATGTGGTATAGTAAAGTAACCTCAGATATAGGAAACATCCCGGACTTCATTGCTCATTATGAACGAGAGCTTGAAGATGCCAAGCGCGAATGTCGCATTGGCGGTTTGGTTGAAAAGGCGCTGAAAGAACTTCCTGGACATACAGAACATAGATTTAACCAGCTTCAAGAAATAGAAGCAGTGTTGAACTATCTCAATATCCAATTGCGAAAAATTAGACGCAAGCATTTTCAAAAGTATCTAGAAAGCTATGCTAGGGCGTTGACCAGTAGAGATGCTGAAAAGTATGCCGACGGCGAGGATGAAGTCATTGACTTTGAAACCATTATCAACGAAGTTGCACTGTTGCGCAACAAATGGTTGGGTATCATGAAAGGCTTGGAAACCAAGCAATGGCAGTTGGGACATATCACAAGATTGCGCACAGCTGGCATGGAAGATATTACAGTGTAACCTTAGCTACCTGTAAATAGCAATATGAAGATTGTTATTGTTACCGGTGGTTTTGACCCCATCCATAGTGGACACTTGGCCTACTTCCAAGCAGCAAAAAATCTGGGCGATAGACTTGTTGTAGGACTGAACTCTGATGCATGGCTTGCCCGTAAAAAAGGTAAGCCATTCATGCCCATGAACGAACGCTTTGCATTGGTCAGCGCACTGCGTATTGTTGACGAAGTTGTTACTTACAATGACGACGATGGTTCTAGCAAAGATGCTATTGTTAGAATAAGACAAAAGTATCCCAACGCCGAAATTGTGTTTGCCAACGGTGGCGACCGCACAAAAGAAAACATACCCGAAATGGATGTTGCTGATGCTAATACAACATTTGCGTTTGGCGTCGGCGGCGAAGACAAAAAGAACAGCTCCAGCTGGATTCTTGAAGACTGGAAAAAGCCCAAGACAGAACGTACCTGGGGTTACTACCGTGTGCTGCACGAAGTGGGGGCCAATACCAAACTCAAAGAACTCACGGTGGCACCCAAGACTTGCTTGAGTATGCAGCGCCATGATCAGCGTGCTGAGTTTTGGTTTGTAGCAGAAGGCACAGCCACAGTGTATACATTGGATGCAGCCAGCACAGACACAGATGTCAAGTGTCATTTGGACATGCATGAACATACATTTATTAGTTGCCAAGAATGGCATCAGCTGTGTAACGAAACCGATCAGCCACTCAAACTGATCGAAATTCAATACGGTGCAAATTGTGTGGAAGAGGATATTGAACGCCGATGAAGGCCATACCTGTTTATATAGGCTATGATCCTCGCGAAGCCATTGCATATCATACCTGTGCTAACTCAATCATTCGCAACAGTTCAAGACCTGTGGCCATTGTGCCTGTGGCCTTGAACTTGTTTCGTGACTACAGTGAAACACATACCGACGGTAGCAATCACTTTATCTATACACGTTTTTTAGTTCCTTACCTGCAGGAATACGAAGGACATGCAATCTTCATTGACGGTGATATGATTGTGCGCGGGGACATTGCTGAGCTTTGGGATCTACGCGATCCAACCTGCGACGTGCAAGTGGTCAAGCATGATTACAAAACACGCATGCCTGTGAAATATTTAGGAGCAAAAAATGAAGACTATCCTAGAAAAAATTGGAGTAGTGTTATTCTGTGGAATTGTGCTAGCTTTCCTAACCGTCGGCTTACCCCTGAGTTCGTCCAACAATCCACAGGCAGTGAGCTCCACCGCTTCACGTGGATAGATGATAGTCGTATCGGCGAACTCCCGCCTGAATGGAACTGGTTGCCCGACGAGTACGGGCCAAATGCCGACGCCAAGTTACTGCACTACACACTTGGTACGCCATGCTTTCACGAGTTCGCTGATACGCCGCAGGGTTCAGAGTGGCACAGAGAACGCATACTCACAGAGTATTGTCAACAAAGGAATATTTGAAATGATCGATCAACTGGAAATAAGAGACGGCCTTTGGTGGCCAAAAAACGAAGTTAGATGCTTTGCTTGGACCAAGAAAGAAGAAGATCTACCTGAGCATCTAATGTCGCATGTACCTGAGAAAAAAGTCATGATTCAAGCTGGCGGCAACATGGGTTGGTTTACCAAGATATACGCCCAGCAGTTTGAACGAGTATATGTATTTGAGCCCGACAATGTAAACTTCCTTTGCTTGACGCTGAACAATCCCGAGCGCCATGTCATGAAATATCAAGCCTGCATTGGCAACGAGCGAAACCTAGTCAGCGTGACTTGGCGCGAAGATGACCGTGGCAAAAATCACATTGCTGGCGGCCAGGATTTGGTCAAAATGGAGAAGAAGGGTAAAAAGGAAGATAAGATTCCTACCTTGATGATTGACGACTTGAATCTAGATGACTGTTCATACATCCATCTTGACATTGAAGGCTTTGAATGGTTCGCACTCAACGGTGCCGAACAAACTATCAAGAAATATTTGCCAATTATTGCTGTGGAAGAAGCTGGACACGGTTTACGATACGACAAGCCTTTCCCTGAAGTTGAAAAGTATCTTGCACAGTTTGGGTACAAAATCATTGACCGCTATCGACACGAAGCAGTTTTCTCTGTATGAAAGCATTTGTAATATATTTGCCATCTCGAGAGCACAGCGTTAATCATGCTCGTTACATGATCGACACGCTGAATTCCTACAACTTAGATGCTGAACTGTTTGAAGGTACTCCCGGGGACGAAGCTGTAAAGATGGCTGAGAAAGCCGAAAAGTCATTGTATCCTTACAGTATCAAGAACCGTGTGCTCGACGACAGCGATATCAAAAACTTAATACGCCCTGAACTCTACGAAGACTTCAAACGTAAACATCATTATAGCATTATTGAGAGACAGCTAATCGATGACAAGGATATTCCTAAATTAAGTCGCCCGGGTGTGATTGGTTGCTTTTACAGTCACTTCAACCTTTGGAAACGTTGCATGGAGCTCAATGAGCCTATAATGATTTTTGAAGATGATGTTAAGTTCTATCGCGGTTGGCATCCAGTGGAGTTTGATGGTGTGTTGATTCTGAGCTTGGGCAAAAGCAGTTTTATGACTGATCCGCAAAAGACTTACTTGGAAAATCCCACTGGTCCAGTAATGGCACGCAAGTGGCAAAACTTCAGCATGCCAGGCGCCAGTGGTTATGCTATCACCCCAGTGGCTGCACAAGCTTTGGTCAAGTTTTACAGACCTTACTGGTATCCTGCAGACAATGCGATCAATCAGTTTGTAGTTCCTATTCAGATCAGCACTTATATCATGGGTCGTAACACATTGCCTGAAGAAGGCAACATTTCAATGACCAAAGCCAAGGATTGGATCAAACCATGAAAGTAGGAATATTTTACAACTCAATCTCCAATCCTGCTAAGTTCAGCAACAAGGTCATGCTCATGGACAACTTCAAAGCAGGAGTAATAGCCAATGGCGACGAAGTAGTTGAGTTTCACAGTAATCAATTGCCTGAGGGCCACTTGGATGCTGGATTTGTACTAGGCTACACGCTGGAAGAGAACTTTAGAAAGAAGATCATTGATCTATTACGCCAAAGAAAAACACCCAGCATCTTTGTAGACAGCAATATCCTGCACTATGCTAGATCCGAGCACGAATGGCATCGCTACAGCATTGGGTCAGTGTATCCAGATTCAGGTACCTACTTCTTTACAGAACTCGATCGTACCAAGTGGGATACGTACAGCAGTTGGCACAACACTTCTCTAAAGCCCTGGCGCACACAAGGCAACCATATCTTGATACTTTGCCAACGTCCCAAGGGTTTCAATATGTTCACAGACCAGGATGCTTGGTTAGAAAAAACTGTTGATAAAATTCGCAAGATATCTTCTCGTCCCATTGTTGTACGCATGCACCCCGGTGATGGTTCTAGATTCAAGCAAATTGAAAAGATACAAAAACGCTACGGTAGTTCGGTAACAATCGATCAACATGCCAACATCAGAGATGCCTTGCAGAACTGTTGGTGTACTGTGGGCATAAACTCCACACCCAACGTTGTGGCAGCATTGGAAGGCGTACCGGGGTACATTGAAGATCCACGACACTCGTGGGCCACTGACGTTGCGTTTACTGATCTTAGATACATTAACAACCCACCATTGCCAGACCGCAACGAATGGATTCACAAGATTGCCAACATACACTGGAGCAATCAAGAAGTAATTTCTGGACGGTTGTGGTCCAACATCAAGAGTTATATTTCTTCAACTCGTTGACAAATACTTCTAGGTCTTTGCGTTTGCCCTTGGCAGTCCAAATGTAACTGCTGGGGTGCATGCCCCAATCAATGTACTCAATGGGCAACTGTCCGTGCTGATAGCGTGGTACTACAACATTCAGCAAGTCTTGATCAACGCCCCAATACAAGTAATCGCTGTTGATCTGCTGTGTTAGAACACCGGCATATTCGCTGATAAATTGACGAGACTGGTCTCGTCCTGTGAGATAAATGCCGCCTGCTAGAAATCTTGGATCCTTCTTGGCAATGTAATGAATGTATAGGTCCTGATCTGCGGGCAGTTGCGGAATAGGGTTGCGAACAATAGCATCAGAGTCAATGGCTAAGACCTGCGTATTGGTTGGTAAAATTTCAGCAAGTCGCACAAATCTAGCACAAGCATAATAAGTCTTTTGCATGCGATGGTGTATGCTAGTGTCATTGCCTTTGCCCATGGCATTCAGCGTTCTTCGATATTGCAAAGCATGGGGTTCTGACACAGGCTCTGCTGCCCACCTTTGTGCCGCTGTGTTGAATTGATCTGCAGACACTGACTCATAGGTTACGCTTACACGAGGTTGGTTTTGGCAAAACTCTAGCTGGTCTGCTCTGGGATTGTACAAATGTAAATGAATGCCAGCATCGCTGTTCTGCTGAATGCTGCGGACGATACCGCGACCAAATTGATCAAAATAGTCAGTATCGCAGGCTGTGTAAATGAAGAACCCAGATTGGTTGCAGGTTCCTTGTAGTTGGGGCAATTGCATGGTTAAATATTTAACAGTGATCAAAAACGTAGCCTATTTTCCCGCCCAATGCGCTCTCAACTCTGGACCAGTGATGTCTGCTGTGCTAGACAGTTTGCAGGCCAGTGGCATTGCCACGCATGAGAATTCAATGTCAGCAGATGCTGCGGTAATTTGGTCTGCACTTTGGTCTGGACGCATGCGCGGCAACCGTGCAGTGTACCAACACTATCGTCAACTGGGCCGGCCCGTGATATTTGTTGAAGTGGGCGCACTGTATCGTGGCAACACTTGGAAGATTTCTGTGAACAACATCACAGCCGACGGTTATTATGGACACACTGAAGATTTAGACTGGGACCGACCCAAAAAACTAAACATCAGTGTAGCACAACCCATTGAACTGCATCCGCATGTTGTGCTGGCACTACAGCATACACAGAGCTTGCAACTTGCTGATGTTGATTATGCACAATGGATCTTGAGCAGTGTAGAGCAACTTCGCAATCACACAGATAGGCACATAGTTGTAAGACCTCACCCACGTTGTAGAATGCCACAGATATTGTTGCCCAACGATGTGGAAATTCAGCTGCCGGAAAAATTAATCAATACATATGACAGCTTTGACATGAGATATAATTGCCATGCTGTGGTTAACCTAAATTCGGGCCCAGGCATACAAGCAGCTATAGCAGGAATTCGCCCAGTGGTTGCCAGCAATAGTTTGGCGGCACCGGTGGGCGTTGATTTTGCCAACATTGAACAACCCTACGATGTGGATCGCGATCTGTGGCTCACAGAAATATGTCACACTGAATACACTGTGGAAGAAATAAAGAGAGGACTATGGATCAAACGTCTAGAATCAGCACTGATGTAATTGACTGCGCCTGCGTCATACACGGCACAGGCTACAGTTGGGAGTACGTTGACAAGCTTTACAACATGTTGAATCGAGTTCATCCTGGTAGGATTCGATTACATGTTTATACTGAAGCCAGCAGGTATGTGCCCAATCACATGATCAAACACGAGCTACAAGAGTGGCCCGGTGTAGAAGGTCCAAAAAAGTCATGGTGGTACAAACTACAGTTATTCAACAGAGACCTGTTCAATGGCAATCTACTGTATTTTGATCTCGACACTGTGATTGTGCGTGAAGTAGACTGGATCACAAAGCTGGATCTCAAGTACCTCTGGGGCATAAGAGATTTTCGCTATCTGCAGACGCCACACAAGCAAAACCTCAACAGCAGTGTAATGTGGTTCAGTGTTCCTGAGTTTGGTTGGCTGTGGGATGAGTTCAGACAGCAAAATATTGAGTCAGTGATGCGTAAGTATCACGGCGATCAAGATTACATACAGGCACAGCTAGGGGTCAACAGATACAGATTACTACCAGACTGGCAGTTCCAAAGCTGGCGCTGGCAGTGCGTGGACGGCGGCTACAACTTTTCTCGCAGGCAGCACAAGACCCCAGGTACAGGGGCAAAAATAGAACCTAATACTTCAGTATTAGTTTTTCACGGCCGTCCCAAACCACACGAAGTTAACGACAAAGTAGTACAACAGCTTTGGCAGTAAACGGTTGACCCAAAATGCTCTTTTTGCTACAATAATGACTTAGCAACAAAGGAGTCAGCGATGCGTGAAATTGAATTCATGGAAGGTTATCGTATGATGCGTTCTGTAGGCGCAGACTGGCTGAGCTCTGTGTTCATGGCCTTTGTTTGGGTCCTGCGTGGCGACAAAATTTACGATCAGGAGTAATACTATGGGTTACAAAATTCTGCGCGATCGTGATGCCCGTTACACTGAGCGTCCGGGCTTGGAAGGCCCGTTCTTTTACCCTAACGGTCAGGTGCTGTACTACGATCCCAAAGAGGGAATGTACTACGATCCTACTACTGATTTCTACGTGGAATACGAGCAGGTGGAAGAGCTCAAAAACATGTTCCTGCAGGTACTTGCAAAGTAATACTCAAGTATTACAAAATTCGGTTGACCCAAAATCACCGATTTGCTATAATAACAGCATAGACAGCAAACAAGGAGCCACAATGCAGTACACACTGATCACAGGTAAAGGGAAAGTATACACTTTTTTCATTCGTGCTGTAGCAGAGCAATTTCAACAGGCCTATGGCGGTGTTGTAATTACGCAACAAATTCTCCAAAATCAAGAAGTGGTTGCCCAATAATTCTTGATTTGCTATAATATACACATGTTCAGCAAAAAGGAGTCGCAAATGGAACTCGCAATTGGTACCCAGATCCGCTACACCAGCGCCGCAGGCACCCGTAACGCTGTGATTGAAAACATCAAAGTTGGTCCCACTGCTGACCCCAAGCGCATGAACACCTGGCTCACACTGCGCATTCCTGTGCAACGTGGTGTGAAATTTGAAAACCGCGTTCAAATTCCCGCAGACAATGGTTCGCTGTCTGCATTCAAAATTGAAACTGTTTAAGGAAAACACTATGTCTCTCAAAATTCGAGCACTGATTCAAACCGTGGGCATGATTGCTCTAGCCATTGCATGTTCCGCAACCGTTGGCTTTGTTGTTGCCAATGTCAGTACTGAAACCATTCTGAAGGCCCTGGGCTTTGGTGCCCTGGCATGGTTTGTTTACTTGTTTTACTCCATCACACTGAGCCGCCTGGAATACCAGGAAAAACTCAAGGAAATCGTTGACATCAACAAGGGTTGACCAATAATTCCCAATTTGCTATAATAACTGTATTAAACAACAACGGAGCCACCCATGAGCACAATTCGAGTTATCAACGGCAACTATCGCGGTACCACTGTACAGAACACTGAGTTTGAACTGGTGTCTGGGTTTCAAACAGGTGCCCGTGGCGGCTACGTCACAGTTAAAAATGGAGGCAACTTTCCTCGTTGCCCCGATACGGTTCGTATCAAGGTAGACAACATTGCAGATATCGAGTATACTGCTGGTATGACTACAGACAACACCGTGCATTTTGAGAAGGCTGTGCCTGTCACTGAAACCGACGAACAAGCCATGGATCGTATCCGCGAGCGTTTTGACATCCTGCACGAGATGAGCAAGGCCTGTGTCAGCGGTGACATCCGTGCTATGATTGTTTCTGGCCCGCCTGGCGTTGGCAAGAGCTTTGGTGTTGAACAAGAAATTGACAAGGCAACCCTGCTGGACAAACTGGCTGGCAAGCGACTGCGAGCTGAGGTTGTCAAAGGTTCGGCCACTCCTATTGGCCTGTACCAGACCCTGTACAAGTATTCTGACCCCAACTGTGTTGTGGTGTTTGACGACTGTGACAGTATCCTGCTGGATGACGTTGCGCTGAACCTGCTGAAAGGTGCCCTGGACTCAGGCAAGAAGCGTAAGATTTCGTGGTTGGCTGATAGCCGTATCCTGCGCCAAGAAGGCATTCCTGACAGCTTCGAATTCAAAGGCTCAGTGATCTTCATCACTAACTTGAAGTTCGACAAGATGAAGTCGCAGAAACTGCGTGACCACTTGGACGCTCTCCAAAGTCGTTGTCACTACCTGGACTTGACCTTGGACACCATGCGTGACAAGATCCTGCGTATCAAGCAAATTGCCAAAGACGGTGTGTTGTTTGCTGACTACGACTTTGAGCCTGAGACTTGCGACAGCATCATCGAGTTTATGGACGAGAACAAGAATCGCCTGCGTGAAATGAGCCTGCGCATGGCGCTGAAGGTTGCGGATCTGCGCAAAAGCTTTCCCAACAACTGGAAGCGCATGGCTGAAACCACTTGCATGAAAGCCGCTGATTAAGGAGAGCACAATGCGTGAACTTGTTATTAGTCGACTCACTGCTTTTATTGCAAACACAGATGGCTACGGTATTCCTCGATGCTTTGATTGCGACGAGGATGACTACATCAAAGACCCAGCAGAACTTGAGAACATGAGCAACGAAGATCTGTTGGAAGCCTATGAGTCAGCAGTAGGCTTTGCTGGTTAACCCCTGCCGTGTGCGTAACGGGCAGTGCCAATAAGTCCCGTTTCGTTAAAGGAACATCATGAGCCTTGTGATATATTTGATTTATGTATTTGGAGCATTTTCGCTCTACATGCTTTGGGTGCTGGGGCTTACGGCTTTTGTTGAAGTCATTGTTCCGTGGCTGACGTTTGTGGCAGTAATTTTTGCACCACTGCTTTGGACTCTTCGTAAGGATTCGAAATGATGTCACTATTTCTTTACTGTGCTCTTGGTGTAGCTCTAGCCGCAAGCGGTGTTAGTGTACTTGATAAGCCTTGGCAATTCTTGGTAATCATGGCCATTGTTGTTGCAATCGATCATGTCCGTTGAAAGACTTAAAATGAAACAGCGTGGATTTACTCTCATTGAAATGATGATTGGGATTGTCTTTATAATCACTATTGGATTGATGGTGATTGGTGTGACTAATGGTTCGACACAAGGTAACACAATCCGTTGGGGCGTCAACGGCATGACTGAAATGCGTTGCGTTGATGGTTACAAGTTTGTAGTCGGTGATCGTGGTCAAGCCCGTCAAGTAATGGACGAGTTTGGCAAAGGTGTCAAGTGCGAGACAGCGAGTGTTCCCAATGGGATCCGATAAGGCATTCTTTGGTACAGTGTTGGCCATGCTGGCTCTGTTTGCAGGGCATCCGGGTTGGGCATTCTTGATCTTTTTGATTGGGGTAATGTAATGAGTTTCTGGGTTGTGCTGAACATCTTCTTTGCGTGGCTCATGCTGAAGTGGGCCAAACGTGATTTTGACAATGGGCATAACACTCTAGGTTGGATGAACATTGTGTTCAGTGCATGGAATGCCGCAGCCGCAGCCAATGCAATTTTCTAAGGATCAGTATGTGGATTTTGATTTTTATGACAGGAATGACCGTGGCGACGATTGAAGGTTTTGCTGAACACGATCGTTGTTTTATTGCTTCCGAACAGCTCAAGCGATCTGTTCCTGAGCTCAAGTGGGTTCGTTGTGTAAAGGTGGAAAAATGATCTACGAAATTTGGGATGGTGATTTGTTTTTGTTCACTGTGGACGACAGCTTCGAAGCTGACATTCAAGCTGAAGCAGGGTTTACAGTAAGAGAGGTTTCCGCTAGAGCATAAAAACGGTTGGCTCCGGCTCTAGTGTTTACGACAGGCACTTCGGTGCCTGTCTTTTTGACTTTTGTCGGCGGTAACTATATACTGCTACAATGTCTGCAAAATACATGACTATAATCTTGGGTAAAACTGATCCCTTGCCCTTGAAATTTAAAATTAAAAACTCGCCCATTGCCCGCCTCTGGGTAGATCGAATGGAAAATCGGCACTCCTGGTCCATGGATCACCCTGACAGATTCTACGGGTTTGACTCTGTTGATGACGAAAAGCAACGTGCCGTGAAAATGATCCAACAGTGTATCGATACAATCAACAGCTATGAACCTATTATTCAGCGTCCATTTGAATACACACAGGACTGCTTAAACTATCTACATCACATATTTGAAGTATATCACGGGCTACTAGATCAACAGACAGGAGAGTTCTGGCAACATGCTCCTAATCCAGTTCGCCGTGCTCTAGCAGAACTAAACCTAGCAGTACATCGATGCGAAACTGCTAATCGAGGTTCTCAACCGAGATTTGTTTGTACTTGGTTTGGTATGCCCAAGTTGCATAAATTAGATCCTGAATTACAAGCTGCCTATGGTAGTTGGAAGATAGAGTTTGGCACAGTGTATTTGAACTATTGCGAAATAGGCAAAACAGTTGAGGACCTGTTTCAGGACAATGATAAGTACATCGCAGACGAAGCGTTTAAGCCCTTTAGTCATTACAGTGCTGACTTCAACGTGCAATTCCACGATCGCAACCTAAGCGAAATATACGGCAAAGTTCAACGCTACATTGATCAACATCAAGACTTTTTTGTTGCACACAGCATCACAAGTGTGTATAATATCAAGGCACAGCCACTGAGATATCCCGTTGCTGATTTACTATACAACGGCAACCGAGAACAATTATTGAAAGAGATTGCACAACGGCAGTGGGTGCAACAAGTTATTTTAGAATGAAACAGGCAACCATAGTTATCAAGGACGAAGTCAACATCAAGATCGAAGGACTTGATTTGGACTGTCGCAAAAAATTAGTAAACACATTCAAGTACGATGTGCCGTATGCACGATATTTGCCAGCAGTGCGTTTAGGACGTTGGGATGGCAAGGTCAGTTACTTCCAGCTAGGCGGATCAACATTTACAAACTTGCTGCCTGAGATACTGCCTATCTTGGAGCAGTACGACTACGACGTTGATTTAGATGATCAACGCGACTATTCCAACACCTTTGACTTTGACGAAGTAGAAGAACATCGTTGGGCATACAAAACATGGCCCAAAGGGCATCCTGCAGAAGGACAGCCTATCATGTTGCGCGACTATCAAGTTGAGATTGTTAACAACTTCCTAAAGAATCCGCAGTGTATTCAAGAAGTGGCCACAGGCGCAGGCAAAACAATTATGACTGCTACCCTGAGTGGTGCTGTGGAAGCCTATGGTCGAAGCATTGTGATTGTGCCCAACAAGGACCTGGTGCGACAAACAGAAAAAGACTATCGCAACGTAGGACTAGATGTAGGCGTTTACTTTGGTGATCGCAAAGAGCACGGACACCAGCACACTATTTGCACATGGCAGAGTCTCAATGTGCTGATGAAAAACACCAAAAACGGCACTGCTGACATTACCATCCAGGACTTCATTGAGGGTGTTGTATGCGTCATGGTAGACGAAGTACACATGGCCAAAGCAGATGCTCTCAAAACACTGTTGACCAGTATCATGGCAAAGATTCCTATTCGCTGGGGGCTCACAGGCACAGTGCCCAAGGAAAAGTTTGAAAGCCAAGCACTGTTGGTCAGCTTGGGTCCCGTGATTGGCAAACTGTCGGCCAACGAACTACAACAACAAGGTGTACTAGCACAGTGTCATGTTAACATTGTGCAGCTCATGGACCATGTAGAGTTTGCAGACTATCAAAAAGAACTAAAATACTTGTTGGAAGAGTCAGGCAGACTGGATGCTATTGCTGCGCTGGTCCGCCAGGTAAACGAAACAGGTAATACCTTGGTGCTAGTAGATCGCGTGGCAGCAGGGCATGCACTGGTGGAACGACTGGGCGAAAAAGCAGTGTTTGTATCGGGTGCAACCAAAGGTGCAAAAAGACAAGAAGAATATGATGAAGTGGCTGAAGCAACAGATAAAATCATTGTGGCAACATATGGAGTGGCTGCTGTTGGTATTAACATCCCCCGTATTTTTAATTTGGTTATGGTTGAAGCTGGTAAAAGCTTTACTAGAGTCATTCAGTCGATTGGCCGTGGCATTCGTAAAGCGGAAGATAAAGATCATGTGGAGATCTGGGACATAACCTCAACCTGTAAGTTTGCCAAGCGACACCTGACCAAACGCAAGGCCTACTACAAAGAAGCCAACTATCCGTTTACACAAGAAAAGCTAGACTGGATGAAGCTGGCTTGACATATTGAGTACAATACTGTATATTACAACATATGAGAATATTAACCCTAGACAACGAAACCTATGACTTAGATCATTTACCTGAAGAGATAGATGACATGCGCTTTGCTATCTTAGACAATAGCAACCCAGCAGACCCTGACTATCACTTTATTCCATTGATCTTCCTAGAGAGTTTTAACTCGCCTGCCTTGGTGCTACGCATAGGCAAGAACACTATTCGCATGCCCATGGACTGGCAGGTCCTGATTGGAGAACCAGACATTGGTGATTTAGAAGTACTGCCACTGACCAGCATCAACGATCGTGGCTTCAAAGTATTTCAGTTCAATCCACTAGGCAGTTTCCGCCCTAGCTTTCCTGACATTGAAATCTTGGATGTGTATCATGAAGTGTCGTGGTATGCTCCTAAACTAAAGAACGGACAGATGTTGGCAGTGCCGATCACAGACGGAGAGAATCCTGACTGTGTGTACTTTGTCAAAGACGTAAGTCGCAACTGCGAGATTGTAGATTACAACAAGGCATGGTGATATGAAAATCAAATACGACATTCATGACATCGGCGGGGAAGTTGTCAAAGACAACGAAACATACCTGCTGAAAGATAACAAGACGCTGAAGAATCTTGTGCTGAGCTCCACTAAACTGTATCGTGGTCAAAGCACACGTGGCCACAATCATGCAGGCCAGGAAGAAGTTTACTTTTTTGTACAAGGTACAGGAGTAATGATCGTGGACGAAGAACGTTTTCGCGTCAACCCTGGCGACATTGTACTGATTCCCGATGGCGCATTTCATCGAGTGATCAACGACGGCGAAATGAACCTTGTGTTTAACTGTGTGTTTGACGGCAAAAGGAACCACTGATGGGCACTCTAACTCCGGGCGCAACTTACATCTACGAACGAGCAGACGGTCGTATCTATGCTCGAGAGTTTGGTCACACTGAACGCAAACTAGTGGGTTACGATAACCAGCATCAAGGATCTGCCGAACGCAGATACCTCATGACAGAAATGAACTCAGTGCTGACCATGTGCGAGCAACACACGGACATGAAAGACTTGCTGGACAAGTTGTTTGTGCTGTATAATCTAAGAAAAACACATGAGTGATAAACTAAACATTGCCAATGAAATGCGTATGTTTGACCGCAAGGTCAGAACGTTCTGGGATGATCTCACAGACGAAGAACGCAAGAAGTTTGCTCCGTTCTTGATGATCCGTTGGGGCAGTTGCGTAGAAGGCAGTCGCGAACTGCAAGAGTTCTATGTGATTGCCACCAACGAGCGACTCAACAAGCACTTCTTCAGCTTTAACTCCACGCGGCACAAAAAGCTACAGTGGTTATTGGCCACAACAGTGAGTCCAGACTTGGGATCATTCAAGCACAATTGGATCGCCCCCAAGAAGAAAGAAAGCAGCAACGCCATACGCAAACAATTGGCTGAGTTATTCCCACACTACAAAGATGATGAGCTAGATTTGCTAGCCAGCATAACAACCAAAAAAGAACTAGATGAGTATTTGCGCAAGCATGGAACAGACTCAAAGTAAATTTGTCTGCGAGTTTTGTAAAAAGTCTTTTGTTCGTGAGAGTTCTATTATCTCACACATGTGCGAACCCAAACGTCGCAGGCTAGAAAAAAGCGAGCGCGGAGTTCAGCTGGGCTTTCAAGCCTTTGTGTTGTTCTATAGGACACTGAAACCCACTGCGGTCAAAACATTTGATGACTTTGCTGACTCTCCTTACTACAAAGCCTTTGTAAAGTTTGGGCGCTACTGTGTAGACATCCGAGCAATCAATCCAGCACGTTTCATGGAATGGTTGCTGAAGCAGAACAAAAAGATCGATCGTTGGTGCAGTGACCAAATTTACACAGAGTATCTCCTGTATTACTTGTTGGTCGAAGCAGTTGACGATGCTCTAGCTCGTGCTGTAGAATACAGCATTGATTGGAATGAAAAAACAGGGCACCCGGCACACGACTGCTTGCGTTACGGCAATGCCAACGCACTGTGTTATGCTATTACCACAGGACGTGTGAGCCCTTGGGTGATCTATAATTCAGAGTCAGGTCAACAGTTCTTGAGCAACTTGGATCAAGGACAGATTGGTTTAATCTGGCCATATATTGATTCGGACAAATGGCAGAATAGGTTTGCTGAGTCGCCCGAGGATCAACAGTATGCTAGAGACATTTTAAAAAAGGCAGGATGGTAATATGATCAAAGGTATCAACGGCGGCTACGGAGTTCAAGTCAGCGGCGGTTTCATGAACTGGCCTAGTTTTTACAATACACCGAGCTCAACTGGCAATACGCTGATAGGACAACTTCGTTACAATGGCTCGAGCCAGAACTTGGAAGTCTATGACGGCAACACTTGGTTGATGGTGGGCAGTTCTTACCCTACAGTCGAACTCAGCGGCGAAGTGCAGTCTATTGTAAACTGGGCTAGAATGAAAATGGCAGAAGAAGCACGTATTCGAGAGCTTGCGGACAAACATCCGGCAGTAGCAGAAGCATTGCGAGCAGTTGAACAAGCTCAAGAACAAGTCAAGATTGTAGCAGCACTAGTAGACAACGCATGAACTTGTTTAACCAGTTGTTCACAGGGGTTGACGTTCCTACAAAAACATGTGGAATGTGCCTAGAAGAAAAACCCCTGGGTGCATTTGGTCGAGACGGTGGTGCTAACTATCTTAGATACGAATGCAAAGACTGTGCTAAGAAACAAGCCAAACTGCTTAAAAAGATTAAACAGTCTGTTGCCCCGCCGCCCAAAGACCATAAGTGTCCCATATGTAACAGGACAGAGGAAGAAGCTCGTGGGCAGAACATCAACAGGAACAGACAAATCTGGTGCGCAGATCACGACCACGAAACAGACCAGTTCCGTGGTTGGATCTGTCACAAGTGTAATCTAGGCCTGGGCAATTTTGCTGATGATAAAGGGCGATTGCAAGCCGCTATAAAATATTTGGAAAATCATGAGCGCAGACATTGACATTGACATGCCCGACAGGGACGCATTGCTGAAGCTGATTCAGCATGTTCCGGCGCGACTAGAAGTCGACGGGCGTGTTCGCCGGCACAATTCAGGCGTGTATGTTACAGAAATTCCTAGAGATCCAATCAATGGATGTGCCAGTATCGATTACGAGTCAGCAGAGCAACGTGGCTACTTCAAGATCGATTTGTTGAATATGAGCGTTTACAGTTTGGTTCAAAGTCCTGAGCACTATGAATCTATGTTAAACGCAACACCTCCATGGTCTCGGCTATGGACTGATGAACCCTGGGCCTCTCAGCTGGTGCATGTGGGCAATTATACTGAATTGCTGCGGCAAATGAAACCAGATTCGATACCTAGGATGGCTGCTTTTATCTCGATTATTCGCCCGGGCAAAGCACATCTACAAAGAAAGCCCTGGGCAGAAGTGTTTGCTAGTGTATGGGACGGCGACGATAGTCGCGGATACACATTTAAGAAAAGCCACGCAGTTTCCTACGCGGCTTTGGTAGCGTTACATATGAACTTGCTCAATCAATCCGTCGAACCAGCGTAATTGACTTTCGCTTGGTTTTCTTGCGAGTAATATCGCTAAGGCTGCACACGGGACCGTGCAGTATTTCGAGATCTTTGTTTGAAAATGTTCGCAGTGTGTGGCGGAAACGGTCCCATTCCCCGCGCAGAAAAATGTTAATGGGTATGCTGTGATTGCTTTCCCACCACCATGTAGTGGCCAAATCTAAAAAAGCAATCTTGTCTTCCTGGCTAAGCACAGCCCCAAAGTCGTAGATTGTTGTCACAGTATCGTCGCGATTCTGCACTATCCCCACGTATTCGTTGTTGGCATAAACGCACAGCGTTATAAAGGGGTACTTTTCTGCCAGTTTTGTAAAAATATCACTGCCCATAAATATCTATATGTATTCCACCACCGTGTACTTATACCAGCAAATCACCAAAGTATTATTGATTGACACCAATGGTGGCTATTTCACAGCGAGGTACAATCCAGTGTACGCAAAATATCTAACCATAAACAAAGGCGTGGACAACGTACTTTTGTTTGAATTTATCAATCAAGATCAGAAGCCAGTAAACGTTACTGGCAGCGAATTTGTGTTCAGACTAATCAGCCAAGACGGATCTGAACTGTTGCTGAGCAAACAAATGGAAGTTCTCAGCGCCAGTACAGGACGAGTCAAAGTAGTACTAACCACAGAAGATACCATAAACTTTGAGGCTCAACCTGCTAGTTACAGTATCCAACGAAACCAAGGAAACTATCAACAAGCTGTGTTTGTAGACGACAATTCTGGTGCTCGCGGCGACGCTAACATTGTAGATTCAGTGTACCCAGAGTTCCAAGACAGTGCTGACCTGACCATTCCTACCATATATGGTCCTAACTCTTGGCCACAGAACCCTCCCAGTGGTTGGCCGGACTGGGCGTTGACCCCGCAGCCTGTGAACTTTGTGCAGCAAACAGAATTTTATTCTAGCCACATACCCACAAACGGTGCCAGTTTGACCACAATCAAAATGGATCTTACACACTACACTGGTACCATCAAAGCACAAGCAGCTCAAGACTATGAAGCTCCTTGGTATGACGCTACTGAGTCCACTCAGTACCTAAATCACACAGGCCCAGTCTATCTCAATGTACCAGGCTTCCACCCGTTGCTGCGTGTGGCATTTAACCAAAGCCAAGGGCAAGGTGCTCAAGCCACTGCAACGGTAGTCAATGGGGTAGTCACAGGTATTACTGTTCAGAACCCTGGCCAAAACTACATTGCAGCACCCAATGTTATTATTGTAGGCAACGGTGCTGGTGCCCGTGCTGAAGCCAGTTTGGCCAGCGATGGTGGTTGCGGCCCTATTACCGTGATTGACGGTGGTTCGGGCTACTTACCTATGAACTTCGGCGGAACAATCTTGGCCAATGTTATCATTAACAACGGTACTGTCTCCAATCTAATGTACCGCTGACACAAAGTCTGCTATAATTACAAGATGCTTGACATCTTGAATTACTTGCCGGCAAAGAGAAAATCCAGTCCCAGTGGCTGGATAAGTTTCAATGCTGTGTGCTGCCATCACAGCGGACAAAGTCAAGATCGTCGTCAACGCGGCGGTATCAAAATCACAGAACAAAGTTGGAGCTACCACTGTTTCAACTGCGGATTTACTGCTAGCTTTCAGCTGGGTCGCACAGTTGGTTTCAAAGCACGCCGACTCATGGAATGGATGGGCGTACCAGAACGTGAAATTGAAGCACTGACTATTGAAAGTCTGAGGCACAAAAACATACACGGTATTCTGGATGAACGTCAACGAATGTTCAATGTGCTACAGGGCATCACATTTGAAGAACGTGAGCTGCCGCCGGCAGCAGAATTGCTGACACCCGAGCATGGTAAGTTTTGGGAATACGCTAGAGAACGCTGTGTGCCCGAAGACTTTCCGCTGATGACACAGATAAGAACAGATGGTGTTCATTGGACTAGGCCCAGTGTGATTGTGCCATTTACGCATGACAATAAACTAGTGGGCTGGACTGCTAGATTCATTGATGGTAAGTCGCCCAAGTTCATCTCAGACAGTCAGTCAGGATATGTGTTTGGTATAGACCAGCAGCCCGAAGATTGGCAGCATGTGTTTGTAATGGAAGGCATCTTTGATGCGCTGTCAGTAGGTGGTCTAGCAGTGATGCACAATGACATCTCAGATGCCCAAGCAAGACTTATTCGCAGTCTCGATCGTCAAGTCACTGTGATTCCCGATCAAGATCGCGCAGGTTTAGAATTAATTGATCGAGCAGTGGAACTGGGTTGGGCAGTGAGCATACCCAACTGGGAAGACTGCAAAGACGTCAATGATGCTGTGAAAAAATACGGGCGACTTGGTACCGTATTGAGTATACTTGAAGCTAGAGAAACCAGTAAAATTAAAATAGAGCTAAGGAAAAAACATCTTGTTAAAAGACTATTCAGTTGACGTACAGAGACTGTTCTTGGAAATGATGCTGGAAGATGCACAGAGCTATGTGCGTGTACAGAACATCTATAATCCAGACAACTTTGATAAGAACATACGCAAGGCAGCGGAGTTTATCAAAGAGCACTCAGCCAAGTACAGCACATTACCAGATCGCGCACAGATCGCCGCGGCAACAGGTATCAAGCTACAACCAGTTACAGATCTCAATGAGGGTCATTACAACTGGTTCATGGAAGAGTTTGAAGCGTTCACCAAACGCCAAGAACTAGAACGTGCTATTTTAAAGGCAGCAGACTTGCTGGAAAAGGGCGAGTTTGAGCCAGTGGAAAAATTGATCAAAGACGCTGTGCAGATCTCGCTGACCAAGGACTTGGGTACAGACTTTTGGGCTGACCCCGAAGGCATGTTTACCAAGTACTTTGATGCAGGCGGACAAGTAAGCACAGGATGGCCGCAGGTTGATAGATTGCTGTACGGTGGTTTCAGTCGCGGCGAATTAAACATCTTTGCAGGTGGCTCAGGTTCAGGCAAGTCATTGGTTATGATGAACATTGCGCTGAACTGGGTGCAAATGGGCTTGCATGGTGTTTATATTAGTTTAGAACTTTCAGAAGAACTAACAGGCTTGCGCACAGCAGCCATGTTGACTGACATGTCAACAAAGGATATTCGCAAGGACAAGGGCACAGCAGCACTCAAAGTCAAGATGGTTGGACGCAAGGCAGGTAGCTATCAGGTCAAAGCACTGCCAGCACAGAGCAACATCAACGACATCCGGGCGTTCTTAAAAGAGTATCAGATTAAAACAGGACACAAGGTCGACTTCATGATGGTGGACTATTTGGACTTGTTGATGCCTGTGAGTGCGAAAGTCAGTCCCAACGATTTGTTTGTCAAAGACAAGTATGTTTCAGAAGAACTGCGTAACTTGGCCAAAGAACTGGGTATCTTGCTTGTAACAGCTAGTCAGTTGAATCGATCAGCTGTGGAGGAGATTGAATTTGACCACAGTCATATTTCGGGCGGTATTTCAAAGATCAACACAGCAGATAACGTGTTTGGTATCTTTACAAGTCGTGCTATGAAAGAGCGCGGCAAGTATCAGATTCAGTGTATGAAGAGTCGTAGTTCTACAGGTGTGGGTCAGAAGATTGACTTGGAATACAACATCGATACTATGCGTATCACAGACGCTGGAGGAGAAGAGCAGGACACATTCCGTGGCGGCCCCAAACCCAGTGTCATGGATGCTATCAAAGCCAAGTCAACCGTGGCATCGGGGGAAGAAAAGCCTGCTGTGTGGGAAAGACCGCAGGGCGGGACACACGCTTGGGACAAGCCTATGGCACAAGCCGACGGCAGTAAAGTCACAGCTGACGTACAAAGCGCCAAGCTCAAGCAGTTGCTGGGGCAAATCAAATCATCATGACATGTATTGATGCATTTAAAAATCTAAATGTTGCCAACTTTCAGGGACAATTAAAAGTAAGTCCTTGTTGTGCTATGCCTACTAAGAATACAACTACGGTTGATTTTTACAGCAATGCATACTTGGTAAAAATACGTGATCATTGGGCACAGAATATTTGGCCTTCAGAATGCAAAAACTGCAAGAATCAAGAGCAAGCAAATTTGCCAAGCAGGCGCCAAGGTTCAAACAATTGGTATGCTGAAAGAAACATCAACGACACCCAAGTAGAATTAATTAGACTAGATTATTGGGTGGGGGATACATGCAATCTTGCTTGTGCTATTTGCGGTCCTAGCAACAGCAGTACATGGAAAAAAGAATTAAAAATACCTGTATCTAGTAGCCCAGCAGTGGTTAATAAATTTTGGAGAAATTTGGATTTATCTTCTCTAAAGTCAATTCATTTCCACGGTGGCGAGCCTTTGTTGAGCAAAGAACATGTTGAATTTCTGTTGGCTGTGCCCAACAAACAGCAAGTTGAAATAACCTACAATACCAATGCCACTGTAAAAGCTGGTCAAAGTCTTTTAGATCTTTGGAAAGAATTTCGTTTGGTAGTGTTAGATTTTAGCATCGATGACATTGGGAAAAGATTTGAATATCAACGATATCCTGCATCTTGGGACAAAGTGGTTAAAAACATGAATTGGTACTTGAGCGCTGCTCATCATAACACTATGTTCAATATTAACACCACTGTTAGTTGGTTAAACCGTTGCTCATTGTCTAGTCTAGACGAATGGGTCAGCAAAAATTTTTATGTCTCTCGCTTTGGAGACCCAATACAACACCGAAAACAATTTGCAGCAGGTCAACTCGACATCAATCAAAACTTAGAGACTGTAAAAAAATATCTAAACGACATTGACAGTAGAAGAGGGACTAATTGGAGAGAAACGTTCCCGGAACTAGTCGATTATTGTCCTGGCCAAACAGGTGCGTCTGATGTATGAACAGTGAGTCCTAGTAGACCACTGTAGCGTACCTTGTCTGTTCTGTTCCAGCCTTCGTGCCAGGTGTAGTGACCATTTTGATGCCACCAACCGTCGCCAAACCCTGTGGTCATTCTAACTGGCTCTTGACGATCTTCTGTTTTGTAAAAGTATGTGCTGAGATCAGGATTGTCTGATTCACTGAAGTAAACCATGCCTGTGGCAATCAACAGTCTGTAGTCGGTATGAATGTCGTTAACAAAGCCCGGCATGTCTCTTGTGAACTCAATATGAGTTTGACTACGCTTAAACATAGTATCGCGATCCATGCCCCAAGCAACGTCGGTGCCGGGATAATTGTCGTACATCCAATCAATGGCTTGGCGTTTGAATGCTAGACTAGAGAAGTAACGACTGATTTGTACCAGTGCCTTGTTTTCCGACTTGGGTTGTAACACTTTGTATCTCGTGCCCGGCCAAGGATTGTGTCCAACTGGAGCCACATCGCCGTGCGGCTTCCACTCTTCGTTTTCTAATTCAGCAATGATTTGGCTGTAAGTGAATGGCATATCTAAGTACAGCTTGCTGACAAGATATCGTATGGGAGTGAAAATTGTTGAGAGTTCTGACATATCATACATATTTAAGGTTTAATGGATTGACACAATGGAAAAAGACAAAGGGTTATACTGCGTTTGGGCTGATACAGGGCTGGCATTACATAATTCGGGACGTTGCCTGCTGTGTTGCCACAGTCAAACCTATCTACGTGACCCTGCAGACCAGGAAATTTTCTTAGATACACACACTGTTGAGCAAGCCTGGAACAGTTCTACCCGCCAACAGATAAAACAGGATCTAGAACAAGGAATCAGGCATTCGAATTGCAGTGCCTGTTGGAATGAAGAAGACGCTGGTAGAATCAGTCGCAGACAAGTGGCCAACGAACAATTTAAAGACTTGGTAATCAAACCCGAGAAACCACAGTTGGTAGATCTCAAACCTGGCAATACTTGTAACCTTGCTTGCCGTACATGCTGGCCCGAAGTGTCTAGCAAATGGTATAGAGATTACTGGGAAACAGATGCACATCGTTGGGAACCGGACTATAAGAAATATCTCAGCAGCTGGGGCAGGATTCGCAGCAGCTATACCAATGACAACACTCGTCTTTGGACTGATCTAGATTCTTGGTTCTCGGATGTTGTTTACTACGATATCTACGGTGCTGAACCCATGCTGCTGGACAAAGTATTTGACATCCTGCGCCACAGTGTTGAAACAGGCAAAAGCCAGGAGCAAAGTCTGCATGTCAATACCAATGGCACAATTTGGAATCCAGAATACATTGACATACTGACTCAGTTCAAACAGGTCAATATTGACATCAGCATCGACGGCATTGGTCCGCATTTTGATTACATTCGCTATGGCGAAACTTGGGCCACAGTTGAGCAGAATTTGAATCGATATCAAGACCTCGCTAACAACAATCCCAACATCAACATCTGTATCTGTGTTACTGTGTGCTCCTTGAATGTGCTGTATATCAATCAGCTTGAACAATATTTTGTTGGTAGAAAACTGCCTATGTTCTTCAACATGGTGCATCATCCGCATCACATCAATGTTCGTAGTTTGCCCGATGTAGTAAAGGCTCAAGTGCGACAGCAAGTTGAGTCGGAACTAGTGCGTGGCAGAAGTGTTCATCATATTACCAGTGTGTTGGACTTCATGGACATGCCCTTGGACAATCAAGTACAGAGTTGGCAGAAGTTTTGTGACACAACAAAAAAGCTAGATCTGTTGCGTGAACAAGATCTAGCTCGGACGTTTCCTGAATTTTGGAAACTAATTGAATCCCATTGGTTAGGTAATTGATCCTTTGATCACTGCATAGCGTAGCACAATGGCTTCGCCGAGTGTTCCGCCAGTGATGTTTCTAACACTGATCACTGCATTGCCGGTGTTACAGGCAGCGTCAAGATTATACGCAGCAGGAGTGGCTGCACCACTTACTACATTGAGTACCATTACATCGCGGTTGGCGATAGTAGAATTAGTCAGTATAAAGCTCACAGTAGTGTCAGCACCCAAGTTAGTGCTGGCCATGGTAATTTCTCCAGACGGTTTGTTGATGGTAACACCAGCAGTTTTGTTTCCGCTCTGTGTAGCTGAACCGCCTGCGCCTGTACCGTAGCCCACAGTACCGCCATCAGTTAAGGCTACGCCGCCAGTTCCAGTAACAGTAACATTACCGGCGGTTGAAATACCTGCAGAAGTAATAGCGGCACTTAGAATACGGGCATTGCTTCCTACAGGTGCATTATAGAATTGAATTTCAGATCCTTGCGCAGTGCCACTGTAGGTTTCCTTGGCAACCATGTCAATGGTACATGGTGCTAGACCGCCGCCTGAAGGACCGTATGATGTACCATTCCAGCCCACAGCAACAAATCTCGACAGAACATCATTGTTCTGTGGTACAGCGGGCACATTTACGTTGCCTCTTGCAAATCTGCCTACATACGCAGGATTGGCACCTGCACCAAACGCATCGTTGGTAATTCTGCTGGTTACGCCGTCGTTGCCGGTGATGTGGAGCATGCCGCCAGCATTGGTCACAGCTTGATAATTACCCGATGATGATCCTACAATATTTAAAGCACCAGCAGTGTTAGCAGCAATAGCAGCAGGTGCTTTAAACTCTACAACACCACTGTCTAAAACTTGGAATGATACATTGCCTGTGCTGGTGTAAGTTCTTAAATTACCGCCAATGTTTACGTTGCCCAATATGCCTGCACCGCCGTCGACTACCAAGGCCCCGGTAGTTGTTGACGTACTCACAGTGTTAGAAGTAATGTGAACTGGATATGAGTAAACATTCAATGGACGGTTCAAGTCTTGGATGGTAATGTTGCCGCCGCCGTCACTGGTAGAAAAATCAAATTGATATGTTCCTGCTTGGTTAAATGTGATCACACTGTTTGCAAGGCCTTCGATGCCAGTGGTACCGTAAGTAACTGCTGCTGGCAGCGTCACTGTGCGTCCTGCGGTGTCGATGTTTAACTGTACTCTAGTGGCGCCATAGCTGCCAGAAGTGGGCCAATTGGTAAAACTCAATCCAATGTTGCCAGTGGTGGCAATTCGTTGATAGTGACCTTGACTGTAATCTATACTGATAGGTCCCGATGTAGTTGCAATGTTCACTGTGTCTGCACTAAAATTGCGTATCTTGGCGCCGATCAGCGGAGCACCCAACATGTTGTTTTGGGTAGTAAGAGCACTGCCACCAGTCAGTGCAGCAGTCAGCACAGATTTGGTTTGTAGTTCTGTGATTTCACTGGCTGCTGCTTGGAAGTTGGTTTTGGTTGCAGCGAAGTTGTCGCGGAACCCTTGGGTGTTATTGGGCTGACCCGCTACAGGGTAAGCATCGTTGATATCATTGGGATTGATTGCACTGGTCATGTTTTTTCCTTGGCTTCAAGAGCATTAGATATTTATTAGAACCGAAAAGCCGCTAAATAATCCAAAGGCCCACAGAAATGCAGAAAAAGACTCGAAGCATCTTAGAAGAATTAGATAGCCTGTACGACGAAAAATACGCCGAGCGAGATCGCCGACACGTAATTGAAGCTCGTGCCAGTAATGTTATTGCCTCTGCAATTCGACTGCTAGAACAAATCGAAGCTGAGTTTCCTGCGGAACAAGCAGACAATCTCACTAGAAAATTGCTCAACGCTATAAGAACAAAAGATGCGGGCAAATTTAACCGCAGCGTAAGGAAAACAGATGCAAATTTTTGAAATAACACAACGTAAGCGCACCAACGAAGGCGTTCTAAGCACCGCAGGGGCGTTTGCAAAAGGGGTAGGAAAATCACTGGTTGATAAATTTGTTAGATCTACACTGCCTGGCGTGAGCGCTTTTGACGAGCCCGATAACGATACATCTACACAAACACCCGCAGCACCAGCCAAGGTACCAACTCCTGCTGCTCCTGTTGCTGAGCCAACAGCACCTGCAGCAACTACTGAGCCTACACCTGCCAAAGGAGATGTTATGCCGACTTCGCAGAAGTTTCCGACTTTTGGCACAGGTACAAATGCAACGCCAACATCGGTTACAACCAAGGTTAATTACAATATACCAGCAGTGCAGCGTAAACAAGCCGCTGCTGCGCCCGCTCAACCAACTGCAACAACACCATCCTGGGTTGGCACAAATACCAATGTGCCAGCAGTGCTTAGGAAACAAAAAGCTCAAGCACAAGCACAACCTCAGGACCAAACACCAGCTCAACCTGCTGCTGCAAAATCAACTCCGGCAGTACCGAAAGCCCCAGCTGCTCCGACCGCTGGAGTTGTTGCAAGTCCTGGTCATCGCATTGTAGTACAAGCTGCAAACGGGGGCAAGTATTACAAAACAGAAAAGGGTTGGGCCAATGAACTAGGGCAAGCTGTGTCTAATGCCGGCAGCATTGCTACTTTGGAAAAGCTTGCAGATGCTGGCGGTCGAGAAGAAAAGATCCCAACGCTGAAACCTGCTGCACCAAGCAAGGTCAAAAGAACAAGAAAACGCCGATGAAATTACTAAGAACACTACTAGAAGGTGGCAACGTATTCAAAACCAAAGAAGGCGAGCCACTGACACAACGCATCAACCAAGCTGATGTGCCTGCCACTATTCGTTGGGTAGAACAAGTCACAGGACTGAAGTTTCCCGAAGAGCGTCAACTGGGCTCCACAGGACGCAAACCTACATCAGGTGATCTTGACCTAGGTGTAGACATCAATGAAATTACCAAGGATCAACTTGCTGCCAAGCTCACACAGTTTGTGCAGAGCCAAGGCCAAGATCCACGTGACTATGTTCGCAAAGCCGGTGAAGTACACCTGCGTACTCCTATTGCTGGTGATCCCAACCGAGGATTCGTGCAAACAGACTTTATGTTCTTTCCTAACTTGGACTGGGGACAGTTCTATTATGGTGGTGCCAATAACACTGAATACAAAGGCATGAATCGTGCTGCACTGTGGTCCAGTCTAGCCAAGCACCACGGACTCAAAGTCGGTAGCAACGGTGTGTTCAGTCGCAGCACTGAAAAGTTAGTGAGTCAAGATCCTGATCAATTTGCTGAATGGGTACTAGGTCGCGGCTACAACAGAGACAACCTCAAAAGCGTGGAAAGTGTCTATGCTGCATTGGCCAACAATCCCGAAAGCGATGCCATGCTGCGGGACTTCCGCGATTACCTTGCCAAGCAAGGACTCAAAGAACCGCAAACTTCAGTACAGGAAAGCGATGCAGGATTCCTGGGCAGACTGCGCGACCGTTTGGTCAATCAAGGCATGCAGCCCATACTAGAAGCCGAACAACCAGGAGTTGGTGGCAGAGCCAAGGGCATTGAACACTTGGAAGACATGGTGTTCCGTTTTGGTACTGCTGGCATCCGTCAAGCTTTGGAAATTGTGCAGCACGCCGCAGAAAAGCCTGCAGGCACTACCACTGTAAAGTGGGATGGAATGCCTGCGCTGATCTTTGGACGCAAGCCTGCCACAGGAGAGTTTGTGCTCACTGATGGTTCAGGATTCGAAGCCAAGGGCTATGATGGACTTGCTACCAGTCCTAAAATGATGGCTGACATACAGAACCGTAGATCAGGTGATCGCAGCAAGCTGATTGAAATGTACGCACGTTTGTTTCCTGTGTTGGAAGCAGCATTGCCGCAAGGCTTTCGTGGCTACGTCAAAGGCGATTTGCTGTACATGAACACACCCCCTGAAGTTGCTGGCAACTATGTGTTCAAGCCCAACACAGTGGAATATAGAATTCCAGCTCGTAGCCCGTTGGGTCAACGCATTGGCAACAGTGAAATTGGCATTGCCATGCATACTATGTATGCAGATCAAGGGGAAGCAAGACAACCACTCAGCAGAGTACGTTTCAATGATGTTCCTGGCTTGTTGTTGATTGATCCTGGTACCAGTGTGCCCAAGAGCATTGTGCTAAACAATGACATCATCAAGCAACTCAAAAACATTGTACGAACACAAGGTCGAAATATTGACATCTTGTTTAATCCCGCTGAACTACGAGCACACAAGATCACTGACCTGGCCAAGCTATGTGTGGACTATGTAAACACCAAGGTAGGACAGCCTATCAACCGTGACACTTTCCTGCCTGAGTTTGGTGAGTGGTTGCAGACCAAAGTAACACCGCAGAAGTTCCGTAACATTGTGGAATACTTGAACAGCCCCACATCCAACACTGAAGCACTGGCTGCTGCTTTTACAGCGTTTATATTGTTGAATGATCTCAAAGAGGATATTCGCAGTCAGCTGGATTATCAGCATCCAGGCCAAGAGGGTTGGGTTATGGCTACCCCTGCAGGCTATGCCAAGGCAGTGGGACGCTTTGATCCAGCTGGTTTTGCGGCGTTGAATCGTGCTAGAAACAATCCCTAAGGAACCGTTTTTTTGCCAAAAGACTAAATAAAAGCAGAGTCCGAGGACTCATACTTTTAGGAGATTTTTAAAATGGCTTATATTACCCCCGTAAATGGTGACGTACAACCAGTATTTGCACTTGACGTTCAAAACGGTCCTGTAGCTGCTAGCACATCTACAGCTGGCACACCAGTTCAACCTGCTGGTCCTAAACTGGACTTCTTCAGCGCCACTGCTAACACTTCTGTTGCTACTCAGCAAGGTGTTCAAGAGTATGTTGCTAACGTTATCAACGCTATCCAACAAACTGCTACTGTTGCTATGTACCAAGTTGACGGCACACTGTTGAGCTTCGCTGTGTATCCCACAGGCGCTTTTGCTAACGCTGCTACTTTCTTGAGCGCTGCTAACATCACTTACACCGGCTACCAGCTGGACAGTGCTGCTAGCGTTGGCTTCAAGCTTGCTACTTCTTAATCAAATCTAATTTGATTACTAACCCCGGAAATATCCGGGGTTTTCTTTTGGCCGTTAAATATCAGCAGAATGAAGATACTATGTAAAACTCTGTTTGATTGCAGCCCCACAGGTGTTACTGGGCACTTCAGACCATCAGCTATACCATTCCGTGACAAAACAGGCAAGCAAATTGACAACCTGTCAGCATGGAACTTTAGTCGTAACCAACAAAGAAACTGGGAAACTATTAACCAACTGATCAGTCTGCGTACACAGCCTGTTGATGTAGAACCCGCAGCAGAGCACAATGGCGTATGGCAGTTTGTGTTTGAAGTTGAACAACCGTTGGTTTACAGTGTCAGTGGCATGGAAGGAGACTTTGATGCACTGATCAATGAGTGCGCCGGTGTGCCAATGATTGTGGGTCTGAATGAAACCCGGGTACAAGATTCAACGCTGATCACGTCAGGACCCGATACAAACATTTGGTTTGAGTCCATAAATAAAACACTGGATTAACACAAATATGTCTGAACCCACTGATATCGAAAAGAAAAGTCTAGAAGCGCACGTTGAATTGTGTGCTGAACGTTATCGTTTGTTGGAAAACAAATTAGAAACGTTGGACGAAAAACTAGAAAGTGTTGTTGCTGCTATAGACACTGTTAAATGTTCTATTGTTGCCATGGCAGAAAAACGCAACAGCCAACTAATTGGTTGGGGTATAGGAATAATTGGTAGCTTGACAGCCGCGGTTGTTTGGTTACTAACAAACTACGTATTCAAATGAACAAAACACAAAAGCTGGAAAAATTCGCCGACCGCGAAATTAAAAACCTTCAGGACAAATTGATTGTACCTGACGGCCGCGGCGGATACACAGCTTTTGGAAAATATCATATTGTTCCTAAAAAGGAACATGTTGTTGTCTTTGTCAAAGACCATGAAACACTGGAGTTTGGTAACAAGCGCACTGCAATGAGTTGGTGTGTTGCTGATCGACTGCAAAAGTATTCTTTGGCTCGTAATATATTGAATTTAGACAACAAGCGCCGGAGTTTGGCGGCAGATATATACTGTCGTCAACAAATAGCCAAACAAAGCCGATCTGTGGATTTCTCAGAATCAGTAACTACCAAGGTTCAACGCAAGTTGGACTATATCAACATGTTGGATTCTGAATTAGAGAAATGTTTAAATTCGGCTAAATATTGGCAACTAAAAGGATTTGCAAATGAAACTGCACGAACTGGCCGAACCTCAGCCATCAAAACAAATTTCTAAAGTATTCGAAAGTTACTTTGGTACAAAAATTCAATTTGACAGTTTGAATGCTCGTCAAACTCAGCACCTGCTGCAACGAGTACGCGGATTGCTCAGTGAACATCGTTCTGGACCCGCTCGTCACCACAGCGAACAGAATCCTAGCTATCTCAAGCTAGTAATGATGGAACAGGCCTTGGTAGCACAACAACAGCAACAAGCCGCTGCCCCTGGCGCTGCTGCTCCTGCTGCTGCTGCCCCTGGCGCTGCTCCAGCAGCTGGTGCTAATCCAGCTCAGGCTGCTGCACTTGCTACTGCACAGCAACAACAAAAGAAAAAACAAATCCAAGACCAAATCAAACAAAAGCAAAAAGAAATTGCTGATTTGCAAAAGGCTATGAACAACCCAGCTATGGCCGAAAACCGTCAGCGCCGTATTGGAAAGCTGGTGTTTGAAAGCGAAGTTCAACAAGCTCAAGTTGTTCTTGCTGCTCAAGACATGGTAGACAAGATGCAAGGCATGTTGGAAGACGTCAGCGAACTACAGTTCAAAGAACTTCCTGCCCTGGTTGATTCTATCAAGAACCAAGTTGGCATTGATCAAGCTCAGCAATTCAACACAGATGCCACTGCTGCTCTCACAGGTCTGTTGCAAAACATTCAAGGTGCCAAGCAACAACTTGACGCTGCTCTGGGTGTTGTAACTGGACAAGCTCCTGCCGCTGGTGCTGCTGACATGGCTGCTGGTGCAGGCATGGATGCTGCTGGTGCTGCTGACATGGGCGCTGGCGCAGTTGACGACCTAGGTGCAGTCGGCGATGATCTCGACGCTGCTGCGGCTGATGCTGAAGAACCCGAAGCTGGTATTGGCGCTGCTCTAGGAAGAGCCAAGCGATAATGCGTTTAAGAGAATTTGCCAGAGACCAATCTAGCACACCAAGCCCGGATCAATTGTTGGGCTTGGTGCAATTTCTTGCTGGCCGCGCCGATGATACAAATTCTCGCAAACAAATCAGCCGGGACGCATTTATCAGTCTAGCCCAGAGCCTAGACATCAACGTTACCCCAGACAACGTAGAAGAAATAATAGGTCAACCCCCGCTGAGTTCTGTACTAGAACCCATGCAGCCCGATTCGACCGAAATTGTTTTCAAAGGTGCGGGTCAGCAAGTTGCGCCCGGTATGCCTGTTAACAAAGCACAAGATATAGTAGCAAACGCCGCAAAATCGGCTATGAACAAAGACCGCGGCGTTTGAGTTTTTGGGTCAAGAGATTGACTTAAAAACGATTTTGTAGTATACTGTATCTACATAGGAGTCGCAAATGAAAAAATTACTTGCATTGATTTTCGCTGTGAGCTGTGCTGCGGCACAAGCAGGTCCGTATCATGGATATCGGCATCACCACCGCAGCGGTAATTGGGGATGGGTAGCACCAGCAGTAATTGGCGGACTTGTGGTTTATGGTGCGACTCGTGCAGCCACTCCCCCACCGCCTCCTCCGGTGGTTTACAATCCTCCGCAGACTTTACCAATTCCGCCGGTGGGATATCGTTACGAGCAGCTTCTTGATGCTAATTGTAACTGCTATAGATGGGTATTAGTACAAAATGGCCTACAGTAATCAAGTTATTGATCATTATGAAAACCCACGCAATGTAGGTAGCTTTGCCAAAGACGATCCCAACGTGGGCACTGGCATGGTCGGGGCACCTGCCTGCGGTGACGTAATGAAATTACAAATCAGGGTCGAAGATGGTATCATCACTGATGCAAAGTTTAAAACATATGGCTGCGGCTCTGCGATCGCGTCCAGTA